>Ga0066648_10001824_pt1 | contig 11080 bp, 9 predicted proteins | sample CryGeyCG12114_NA_FD_59537 | JGI IMG/M metagenome (GOLD analysis project Ga0066648, IMG submission 59537) | Groundwater microbial communities from aquifer - Crystal Geyser CG19_WC_8/21/14_NA | ecosystem: Environmental > Aquatic > Deep subsurface > Groundwater | place: USA: Utah: Grand County... | reverse complement strand
TGGCATACGGCTTGCGATGGGTGTTTATGGTGATACAATTACGACTTTTACGGAACGGTGGTGCTTGCTTCGCAGCTTGGGCAAGCATGGTCACGTATGGATGGTGCGCCGAGCTCTTTTCCTCCATGACATATCAGCATGATGGATTTGTACAATGATACCACGAGCAAAAATACAGACAGAAGCTGATGACACATCTTTCCTCGCATCAAGTCAGATGCACAAGCTATCACAATGGAAAGCATGAAACATTGATCTTGAGTTCCAATTCGTTCTGCGTCCCTTCCACTTCGTCATCATGCTTTGCTGAACGCTCACAAGCCTGAGAGCCATCCCCGCGGCCAGAAGGTGAGGGCTGGCAATGATTCGTTCACCCTCATTGACAACAAACGCGTCCGAGGCGCGCCAAGTGGACCTTCGATCGCCACCAGGCTCGATGCTGCACGCATCACTCCAAAGCTAAGACAGTCCTCTACCAGCGTCAGGTCATTGATGAGGCCTTGTACTCAAGCCACAGTTGCGGCCTTCGGGTGCCTGCGACGAGTCCCGTGCGCACTCTTACACCACCAACAGATCGGCAAACCATAGCGAAAGGGTTCTGGAATGAGAAAGTCTTGGAATCATATACCTCCATTCATCGCGAGTTGTGCATTGAGCTGTGAGGATCAACAATACGACACTTGCGATGTATTCGATCAGGAACTGCCATTCTGCCTTAATCCTGCAGAACGGTATTCGTACTACCTGTGCCCGCTGGATCATCCCGTGGAAGTTGATCGCTCCGCAATACCTGCGCATCTCCTCGTGTCAACCCATTCCATCCCCTCCCAATCAATCACTACCGTAACACCAGTGGCCCTGAGCATATCTATTTGCGCCGAACAAACCCTTCCTTCCAACCGTTGCTCAATGATCATCACCTTTCTCAGTCTTGTCGTCTTCCTCGTCATCCTCCTCATCATCGAACGTCTCCACCTCATCCACCGCCTCTTTTCGCTCCGCTGTCTGTCCCGGCACAGGCGGCTCCTTCGCGTAGACATTTACGATCTTCTTCCCTCGAACGTCGTTCACGCGTCTCTTGAAGTCCTCCCAGTCGTTCTCGTCTCTGATCAGGAAACCCATCAGCATGCTCGGGTCCATCTCTTTGATGTCCAGCCCACGCAGGCGGCGCGTATGACATGAGCCTATCTCCTCTACTGTGTATTCTGCTGCGTTCTCATGGTAGGGCAGTGCGGGACGAGTCTCGTGTGGGTCGAGGTAGAAGAAGGTGTCGTTTTGCACGCCGATGAAGTAATGGGAGCTACTTGGGCGGCCGCCGGCTATGCCAATGGACTGTGGGTAAGTGAGGCTTCGCTTGAGGGCTTCATGGTAGACTGGGGTGATCCGGTCGAGACCTAGGCGGATACCAAGGAGGACAAGAGTTGGGGTGATCGTTGGGTCGGTAGGAGTTGTTGCAGAGATGGTACGGAAGCGATCTTCGTAGATGTCGGAGGTTGATTGGGAGACGTAGACTCGCAGGCCGGGGATGGTGTGAGAAGTCGCGTTGTATTCTGCTGAAAGGGCGGCGATGCAGGATGCTGTTGCCGATGGGCCAAACCATTGACCTGGGTGTTTGTTGCAGTGGGCTGCGCCGTGGGAGACAAAGCGATGGATGGAGAATGGGGCCGAAGGATGGTCAGCGAATAGCGAGAGAATCTGTGCTTGTGTGGTGGATACTGCTGATTCTGGTGGTCTCTGAGCGTTCTTGAGGCGCCAGTCTCTACCTGTATGGAGTAGAAGAAGGGAGTTGGCGAGAAGAGACTGGCCTGACCTGATCATGCAGCCCCAGCCGGTGTCGCTGCTGAAGCCTTCCTTTTCTGTCAAATTGCGCAGTCGGACGGCGAACGTCATGCTGGTAGAGGCTGAAGGGTCTTGTGAACGTGGTATTGGAGGGAAGTTGCTTCTATATGTCATCCATACCCTTGATTCTAAGTCGTCTATGAAGGCGAGTGGCCAGGCGCCGTCTGCTGGGTCGTTGGATAGTGATGGGATGTTTTGACCTTCCACTCTATGGACATCATCTGTGCTGTCTCGAGTCGCATCTTTCTTTGCTTCGGTCTCATCGGTCACTGTTGTCGAGACAGTGGCTTCGGAAGAGGAAGGGTCATGGGAGTCGGCAGATGATTCTATCTCGACCACATCTTCCCTATCGGTTGTGGTGATGGACTTCTGCGGTGAGGAGGAAGTGTATTCCTGTCCCAGCAGCCATATCGATGCTCCTGAGCCTTCATCGAAGCGGGGTGGGGGATCGTAGAAGTAGCGGACGAAGCGCTTGTAGTCGACATTGTTCATCATGTCCGCCTTGAACATTGCTAGTAGTTGGTCGAGAAGCGAACTCATGCGGTGTGGCTACGAAGCATCATCAGGAGATAGTTAGAGAGTCCGGACACGCTTAGGGCTGTGACAAGGACATGCAGTGGTTGTGGCGTGCGGTGAGGGTATGAGGATACGCTGCTTCACCGATCAAACGATGCCGCAACTGTCGTCGCCACGTGTGTCAATGGCAGTGATTTCGGACTTCAAACTCGTGATAACACTACTTGGCTTGAAGCAGATATAGGTATGTTATGGTATCTGTATAGCTCTGAATGCCTACATATTCGTGATGCTACATCGTCAACTATGTTTCAAGGCAGCCACTGAGCGAGGGCTCGTGATCGACGTCAACCTTGGAACCCACGGGCGCAGGCTGCCTCTCCAGCGATAACGATAAGCTCACCACTTGCGCTGCTCTAAGTAAGGCTCCAAGCCTAAAGCTCCAGATTTCTACCGATTCGCCTCAGGGACGATCCACCTGCGAGTAGGCAGAGTGGGCTACTACGTGATGCCATGATTCATCCACTGATTTGCCATCATCTGCTTCACCTGCTATCCTTACTCACCAACCATATCCTTGCATGTGTTCGCCACGGGAGTCATACTGATATTCCATTTATTGCAATATTGCATGACATGGTGTTTGCTCCCTTGGGGAATATCTACGAACTGGTTAACCTCTCGTGAAGCTATCAGCCAGCAAGAGACTCGGTCAGCATGGGTGCCAAAGAGAGAGCTGGGCAGCGTGGCAAAGGGAAGAAAGCTGCTAAGGGCAGCATGAAAGGCCAGCCTAGGTCGCAAAAGCAGCTCAACCAGTCAATCATGGGTATGAAGGCGAAACCAGCACATTGAGGCACAGCTAATGCGCAGCCAGTGTCAGACCTGAACCCAGCTTCACGGGCCAGATCTCTTCAGAACGGGGGCAGGTTCTCGCAAAATGAAGGTCAACACGGCTTCTCTATGGGCGAGGAAGCGAGAAACACCGGCTCTCGAGCTGCTTGGGGCTCGACCTCCTTCCGAACCCAGAAGATCGATTTTGTCAGCGCTGGGCCGCTCAAGAGAGAAGAAGATGCCTGGAATACTGTCAGCGAAGAAGACGATTCGCCGCAGAAGCAGTCAGATGTCGAGCCGTCCGCAGGTCCTCCTCCCAACGACAACGGACCGGGGCTACATGCTGTAGACAACCCATTACAGCCTCAGGCAGAGCCAGTGCTACCGGTGGAAGTGGAAGCTAAAGAAGAGACTGCGGACCCGGTGCTTCAAGCCCCAGGATTGAAACCAGTCTCACAGCGCCTTCCGCCAGCAGACCCCATCATTGATCGGCCGGCATCGCCAACCTCCGACAGCGAAGAAGAAATAGTGTTCTCGGGCCGAGGAGTGAATAGCGGACAGCCCAGCAGGAAACCTACACCAGCTCCACCCCCTACGAACCGAGTGACAGTAAATTCTCACCCGGTGGAAGTCCAGCGTGAAGTGGAGGCGAGCCATCATTTAACGGCTGCAGCAGTGCAGCCTGTTCCATCGACCACCACGAAAGAAACGTCCACGTCCTCGACTGCGATTGGCCTAGATACACCCCTTGAAACCTCTAGCACTGCTCCCACGCCATCCAAGCGATCCAAGCGCCTTCCTTTTGGTCGAAGGTATGACGAAGACGAACTTATGCAAGACTACATCGACAACATGGCTCTAGATGACTCCGATGATGAAGAGGCAGAAGACAGTACCGCACCAGGCACGCGCAGAAAGAAGTTCAAGAAGACCGAGACCATTCGCATGTTCAATGGCGATGGCCTAGAGAACGCCAAGGTGCAGACAAGTGGTAATAAGAAAAGATCCGTCCACGTACCAGATCAAGCTTTTGACTGGGACTCTGACGACCTGGCCGACTTTGACGACCTCAGCACCACTGATGAGGAAGTCGAGGACGTTGGACAGGTCATCAGACACAGGACTCGCATCAGCGGTGCTCAATACCTCGTGGTTGCGAACGGTGCCGATGCGAGCGATGCCAAGTGGATGCTGCACAGCAAGATGACTTCCCAAAGCGCCATCAGCGAGATCAAGATCTACGAGGAGATACGGCAGCTAGCTGTCGAAGAAGACGACCTTGAGGATGACGATGATGATCTCGAGGACGACGATAGTGACGATGAGGATGAAGAAGCGTTACAGGATCTCATTGATGACATCGAATCTGAAGATGACGAAAACGGACGCATTATGAACTACACTTCTCGCATGACAGACGAGCAAATTGCTCGGGCGCTTGCCAAACAAGAAGAGCTTGGCCTTGGTAGCGACGAACTCATGCTCTTCGATGGCGAAGCACCGGGCATAGAAGATGTTATGGATGATGCCTTTGGTACCGGTGATGACTTCATCCCATTCAGTATGGGCAAGCATACTTCGAATAGAGGCCGGTCAAAACGAAACAAGAAACAACGCGACAGCTTCCCTTCAGCCGAAGCTTTTGCGGATGCTCTCGACCAGGACCCGTATGGTGCTTTTGACATCATGGACTTCGAAAGACCAAGTCTCAGACCTAAGAAGAAGGGTCGGAAATCTGACATTCCCTGGGATCTCGAAGACCTCGATGAGGAGCTCAAGGATCAACTTGTCAACACATGGTCTAAGGATCGCGAGAAAAAGGCTGAGCGGAAACGACAAAGGGAAGAGGCCCGTCTCACGGCTAGTCTCGATGCCGCCGATGCTGGCGATCCGGCTACGATCAAGGTTCTCATTCGTCAATTCCTTGTGCAAGATGTCGACGTTCTCAAATTATCGCCGATGGCATCGGATGTGCGAGCATCAGTCCATAGACTAGCGAAGGCTCTCAAGCTGAACTCGCATTCAGAGGGCAAGGAGGGCTTTGGTCTTGGGCGATTCCCTGTCCTTACCAAAACTCCACGTACGCCGCACTACGGCATTGATACCATCTGGGAGATCGATGCGTTGATGAACACCCGCAAATTCTTCCCAAAGAACGTCTATGGGCGTGGAAAGAAATCACCGCGGACGCCTGGATCGGCTCGACCACCACGGCGGACTGGTGGCGGTGGTGTGATGGCAGGTGCATCATACAGAGATGGAGAGGAAGTCGGTGCCAGCGCCCCTGAGATTGGGTCAGACAACAAAGGCCGTGCAATGCTAGAGAAGATGGGTTGGACATCGGGGATGGGCATCGGTGCCGTGGGTAATAAGGGAAGTATCGACCACGTCCGACACATCGTAAAGACTACAAAGGCCGGTCTGGGCTAAGCTCGTGCTGTCCTACGTACTAGCTTTGGTCAGCCTTCATGGCGCATTGCTTCAATCTATAGTCAATGGATGTAGCACCTTCTTCGGTGTCATAATGCCAACGGTGTGGTGCGAGTCTAATTCTACACTGCCCTTCGTTTCCTACGTGTGCTTCGCGTTCCTCTTGGTAAGTAGTCGAAGGCGGCTTCGGCGGTGGCGCCAAGACCCTGAATAAAATCCATGACATCCGAAGTCACTAGCAATATTACCATATCCGAACCACCAGGTTGTAGCACTTCCATGCAACCTTGCAGGCACTGCAAGCTATGTCACCTGGCTTCTCAAATGTACATGCCGAATATAGAGCTCACAGGGCAGGTGTGAATCACCATACAACATGTCAGGCACACCGATGACGCATGAAACGAGGTGGATCATGCTGAGGTAGTTGCACTGAAACGAGCCGACCTTGATACATTCCACAGTCTATCAAGGTATGCACACGACGTCGTATACATCTCACACACATCAGCAAGTCACCACACTGGTCCTCAATCTTCACTACCACGACCATCGACTAGAGTCACCATCACCAGGCTGCCGTGGCTGAACTAAATCCCGCCGCACTTCAATACAATGTCCTCATTTCTCGAGGTCAGAAGAAGGGCGAGGGATTACATGCAAAGGCTTCTCGACGATACCTGGAGTAGAAGAGTTGCGTCATTCGACGGTAAGTCCACAACTGTGAAACATACAACATCGCCACGGTGAATGTAAAGAGCACATCAGTACGTAGCAAGAAGACATCTTCACTGCCACTACGTGGTCAGTCCGGAGAGCAGGACGGCTAAGGTCACACTTCCACAGCTGACCATCTACCGCTTCGTCCATTACAAAACCTCGTCCCTATTCCGAATACAAGTAGCGCCACAATAACATAATGCTCACCAGGAAGCTCTGCACCCCGTCCTCAACCCTCCTCTACGACCAGTAGACCCATAGTCATGTCGAATCCCTCAAGCAGTCTTACTGACCAAGCAGCATCTGAGGAACCGACGTATGGTTCCTCCACTCGCACTTGGAAAGTATCTGGGGCGGGTCACTTCAACCATAAAAGAGAGTTCAATTTCTCCAACAAAGGATGTGACCTGCCAGAAGGCCTCGAAGCGAGCAACTACACTGTCCACGACACATGCTCTGGCGCACCGTACAACCACATATTTGAGACACAAAATGTGTATTCAGATGGCGAAGTTCTCAACCTAAAAGTGCCCGGCGTGCCCGTTCCACCATCCGGCGACTCCCAATATGCCATAAGCTCCGCCCAGATTGAGACAACAGAGGACAAAATCCTGTACGCGAGTGTACGCACCAAGGCGATATTCAGCACAGTGCATGGGACCTGCCATGGTGGGTACAGCTCCCCAGTGTCCGAAGACTGTACTGATGTTGAGGCAAAGGCATCTTCTTCTACCTGAATGATAACCAGGAGTGTGATATCGAGTATATCACCCATCCAGCATCTCATGGGAACAATATCCACCAAAAGTCGTCGACCGGTGACCCCATTCCAGTCTGGTATGTCAACCAAGCTGTCAAACCTGGCGCCTCTGCCACTCAACAGTGCGGGCCGGCGCCAATTGATGTCACGACGCTACACGAATACCGGATCGACTGGACGAAAGACTTCACAGCTTTCTATCTCGACGGCATACTGCAGCAGAAGCACACTACAAACGTGCCGAGTGAGCCTGGTCGCTGGATGTGGAACAACTGGGCCAACGGTAACTATAGTAAGTAGACCGTCTTCAGACATCCGAGATTAGATTCTCTGACAAATGCAGACTGGTCCGCTGGTCCACCAACCAAAGACAATATTTTCAAGATACAAAACATCACGATGTACTACAACACAGCCGACGACTCCAAGACATTGCAGTAGAGACGCGAACGGAAACAAAAAGGACGATGAAACACGCGAGAATGTCAGGATGTCAGCTTGCGCGCGCTGGGCATTGTGAGGAGACCTAGGAGCAAAAGAGCTACATATTCGGTGATGCAACGACGTTCGGTGACTGTTGGCGAGTGCAGAGTTATATAGTCGAAGATGGTGGCAACGCCGCTAGTATCAACACCCAGCCCAGCTAGTGAAATGACCCAATACCCATTAGTCGGTAAAACCACCCTCACGTACCAGTAAAGTAACCACTATCCACACCCCTACCTCAGCGGTACAAACCTCCTCCCCACAACCCCCAATGCAACCCACCCTCCAATCAAACATAACCCTCCCAACGGCGTAACCGGTCCCAGCGCCTTAAACCTCTGCGGATCAAGCACCAATAAGTAAATCGACCCCGAGAACATCGTCATCCCAGCCACCCACAGCGCGCCTGGGACTCGATTTGCCCGTTGCGGAAGCGCGAGCGATGTGGCCAGCAGCGCGACGCTATGAATCAGTTGATATTGGGAGGCAGTCGACCAGTTTGCAATGCGGGCAGGGTCGCTGATGCGCTTTTTGAGGCCGTGGGCCCCAAAGGCGCCGAGGGCGACGGCGCTAGCGCCGTAAATAGTACTCAGAGTGAAGAGGATGGGGGCCATTGTGGCAATAGTTCTTGGAAGCTGAGACGGTGACGGTGGAGCGTGGTCTGGGGACGAGGTTGTTGTGTTTATGTTTCTTGAAGAGTGTGATGATGGGGCTGTTGAGGGCTGGAGAAGGGGATCTGATTCTGATTCTGGGTCAGTTTGGCGTTGCTGTGATTGTTCGACTTCGTTGCGTAGCTCTGCTATGTTTTCGTGGAAATCTGACGTGAAGTGATATACGTCGGGAGATTGGGATGGCGAACGAGGTGATGAAGGATGGCTAATTAGCTTTCAATGGGAGAGGGTGAGCTCGTCATTGCATCTCAGCTGATTTGCGTCCGACACCGAAGGAGGCCTTAATGCCTGAATAAGGAGCTAGCCGAGGATGGACACTGCAGCTCCAAATCTTTCGCGTCGGCGCGTCCATCTTTGGCTTCTACCTTCATCAGTCTGACTACTCGAACAGCTCTCGAGCGCTTTACGTTCTTTTCGCCAGATGGTCTCCTAGTTTAAAAATAGCATTCAAAGACCTGCTTACACGGTGTCACGATTTTGAGTCCGACATGGCTTGTTCGTTGTCAGCTGCCAAGAGGACCTTCGTTATTGCTCTCAGATCTCGCCCGTATGTCTGTGGGCCTGCCTCACGAGCTTACACGCTTGCAAGTCCTTGGCGACCACTGATTGCAACATTCACTCGCTCATTCTCATCGACTCGATTATGTGCTGCGGATGATTTAGACCATGACACACCAAGTAATCCCGTTGGGCAAATGGAATACGCTTCAGCCGATGACGAACAGGCCAACTCCGATCATGCTCTACCGGACACCGAGTCTTTCGAACGTAGCCACTCGAAGACTTCAAGCATTGTGCACTTTCAAAGGAATCTGAGCGGCTTTCACAGAAAGGAGTCGCACAGCCATGGCGATGTTTACATGCTACAGCTCGATGACAATGCATCATCCGATAAAATAAAGGAGCGCATTGCAAAATTTGTGGGGGCATTGCGGTCACCAATGACGAAGATATCTGGACTCGAGGTCGCGAGGGGCGTTTGTGTGCTCAATCATCGTTCCAACAACAGCCGACCGACGGGGTCTCGAGAAATTGCTCTCCAGGTCGAGTTCCGTAGAATCAGCAAGGGCAACTCTTTGAATCAGGCTCTAATGCGTAACCTCATAAGTACCTTCAAAGCCATCGAAACTATCAAAGGAATTAGCGCTGTTGTGCTCACGGCGGCACCACTAGCTTCGGGAAGGAAATGCTTCAGTGCTGGCGCAGACATTAACACCATGGCTGCACTGAAGAACAGAAGAGAGGCTGCCAATTTTATCAAGCTGATAAGTGAGCTGTGTACAGCTATACGTGGCCTCTCCGTACCGGTGGTTGCAGCAATTGAAGGACCCTGTATTGGAGCAGGTCTCGAAGTCGCTGCGAGTTGCGACATGCGAGTGGCGACATCATCCGCCTCGTTCTCGATGCCTGAAGTCCTACTGGGAATTCCGAGCGTGGTAGAGGCACGTCTCTTATGTGACATTATCGGTTGGGGACGTGCCCGACATCTGATGTTCACCGGATGTACTTGGTCCGCCTCAGAGGCCTTGCAGGCGGGGCTCATCACTGAATTGTTTCAAGAGGACAAAGACTTGTCTACGTGGATAGCGTCCTTCATAGAGACTGGTAACAGCACTGCTCATGTTTATAGAGCTCAGAAGGCACTAATGCGGGAGTGGGAGGACCTGAATATTGACGAAGGCATCAAAGCTGGTGTCAGCTCGTTTGCAGATCGATTTAGGCACCCAGAGTTGAGGAACAGGGTAACTGGGCTGATTGGCAAGCGATTGAAGCTAGGTTATTCATTTAAGAGGTTGGATCTGGGCGCAGGCAGACCGCAAGGGGACACCCAAGGGTCATCAAATCGACGTCGGAATGATAAGTCTACCAGTGTCGACCCACGAGAGGATCAACCACAATAAATTAGTTATCGATGGGCGCCGACCGAGCACGCTGCTCCAGCCCACCAGCGCAGATATCTAAGAACAGTTCTGTAACATCAGGTACATGAAGGTACCACTCTGGATATCGCTGGCAATGGTCGCGATCATGACTCCAAGTCTCTGTCGCAGAGGGGAATATTCATAACGAACGACGAGTTCCATTGGAGACGTGCTGCAAAGCTGTTGCCTGCTCGGCGAGCACCCTGCATCGGAGGCAGTATAATCTGTGACTGGGTGGGAAGTATACTCAAGCCGAAAGTTTCCTAGATACGGAAAGGTCAGATATCCATCGTCTCGTCTGATTACCTTCAACAGAAATTATACCGTGGAATTCTACTCCCTACAATACACCTGCTGCTCAACGCTGGTCCCCAGTACCACAGGGAAAAGTCCTTCGGCTCTCAGCCAATGGTATTGGGATCACATCCGCATTTGGCTTCGAGACCTTTTGGAATTGAAGAGGTGATTTCTGACAACAAAACTGGGTTAGATGGACGTTTTTTGTCCTGCTCTCGTAAAGATGTACACACGTACGAACCCGGCCGTGATGACAGCCTAAAACAGCAGTCTATTGCCTACTTGCAGCGGTGAGGCGGACAAGGCCGATGCCTACAGGAACCCGCCCTAACCCTCCTACACACGAACATGCGCTTACCCTCGACCCTGCTATATACAGGCAGTTCTATAGTACTTAGTACTGTTATACTCCGTTGCTTCGTGCTACCTTAATCCGTTCCAAGGACACTGAGTGTATTTGCTAGGACCTGCCGCATAAGACCGTAACAGTTAGCACGTTAATGTCCTCATATCGGAACCGTGCGACGGACTAAGATCGGTCTTTGTATTTGCAACAACGCCTGTGGTAGCCAGGCGAGGTCATCCTCGAACCATCGCTAGTGGATGTG
>Ga0066648_10001823_pt1 | contig 11083 bp, 4 predicted proteins | sample CryGeyCG12114_NA_FD_59537 | JGI IMG/M metagenome (GOLD analysis project Ga0066648, IMG submission 59537) | Groundwater microbial communities from aquifer - Crystal Geyser CG19_WC_8/21/14_NA | ecosystem: Environmental > Aquatic > Deep subsurface > Groundwater | place: USA: Utah: Grand County... | reverse complement strand
GGGGTGACGTTCACGTCGCCCGGGTTGGCCTTGAAGACCGTCGGACCCTCGCCGTGGGTGAGGCCGCCGGGGATGCCGGCACCGATCTCCTCGGTGATGAGCTCCCACGGCGCCGTGCCGATGGCCGTCTCCGACGCCAGCAGGTCGGGCGAGCGCTCCAGCAGCACCTTCATGACGGTGTTGAGCTCGTCCTTCGTGAACCGGTAGTAGTTCCCGTCGTGCTCGATCACGGTCGAGTCGATGAACCCACGGCCGGCCTCGCGGCGGATGTCGATCCAGACCTGCGGCTCCGTGAAGGTCACGAAGTCACGGGTGATGGAGTACATCATCCGGTTGTAGCTGTTCCGGGTGTTGCGCCCCTCGGTCTCCGCCGTCGGGTACAGGTTCGACGCCCAGTAGACGACGTACGCGCCGAGCTCGTCGTGCCAGATCGCCTCTGGTGCCCAGGTGTTCCCCGCGAGCGGGCTGGAGACCTCGACCATGCGCTGGTTGCCCCAGTTCACCAGGTCCGTGGACTCCCAGACCATGAGCGAGCGGCTGCCGGTCTGCTGGGCGCGGGCGAAGTCGACGTTGGGGTACGCCTTGAGGTCCGTGGCCAGCATGAAGAACTTGTCGCCCTCGGGCGACCGGATGATGAACGGGTCGCGCAGGCCCATCTCGCCCATCGTGGACCGCAGGACCGACCGGTCGTCGTTGAGCTGCTGCCAGTCGAGGGCGTTGTTGCCCACGCTGGCGGCGAAGTAGATCTGCTCGCCGACGGCGCCCTGCGGGCCGCTCTCGCCCTTGAAGAAGGGGAAGAAGTACGCCTGCTTCTCCTCCTGCGCCGGCATGGGCTGCACGACGGCGACGAGCGTCCGGGAGGCGGTGACCGTCCCCATCGTGGCCGTCACCGTCAGCGTGACCTGCACCGGGGCGGTGCCGGTCGCGGGACGGGTGACCACACCGGTGGTGCTGATCACCCCGGGGGCGGTGGACGCCCAGCTGAGCGTGGAGCCGTCCTCACCGGCGGTGGGCAGCGTGATGTTGCCCCGGACGTCGGTCAGGTTCGGGATCGCGACCGCGGCGAGGTCGGCCTGGACCGCCTCGGTGTCGCTCGGGCCACCATAGGCGTCCTGCAGCGCGTTCCACTCCGCCTGGGTGATGGGCAGAACCGTGCCGTGACGCGGCCGGCTGCCGAACGAGAACTCGCCGGCGGGCACCATCTCCCACTCGCCGGAGCTCAGGTCGTCGGTCGTGAACGGCACGTAGCCACGGCCACCGTACTCGTCGATGAACATGTACCAGCGGTCCTCGGTGTTCGACTTGAACACCAGCGGACCCTCGCCCTGGTTGATGTCGCCCTGGCCGATGCCCTCGGCGAGGACCTCGAAGTCGTCCGCGAGCACGCTCGAGCCGACCTCGCTGAAGACGAACTTGCCGTACGGGTTCGTGGTCGAGCGGTTGGCCTCGTTCTTGGAGAACCGGAAGATCTGACCCTCGTGCTCGATCATCGTGGTGTCGATGACGGAGTAGCCCCTGTCGATGTAGACCTCGGGGTCGCTGAAGGTGTGGAAGTCCTTCGTGGTCACGTAGATCATCTGGTTGTGCACGTTGCCCGTGTGCTGCGGGTCGTTCTCGGCGTAGATCTTCGAGGCCCAGAACACGACGTAGGCGTCGAGCTCGGTGTCGAAGTAGGCCTCCGGCGCCCAGGCGTTGCCTGCCTCCGGCGGCGCGACCTCGGCCAGGCGTCCCTCGGACCAGTTGACGAGGTCGGTGGACTCCCAGACGACGATCGACCGGCTGCCCTGGCGCTGCACCTCGTCCCAGCTGCCGCTGGAGCTCTGGTACATCCGCAGGTCGGTGGCGATCTGGTAGAACTTGTCGCCCTCCGGGGACCGGATGATGAACGGGTCGCGCAGACCCATCTCACCGGTCTCGGACGCCAGCACCGGCTGGCCGCCGTTCAGCGGCGTGTAGTGCAGCGGGTCGTTGCCCTGGCTCAGGGAGTAGTAGACCTGCTCGCCCTGCGCCAGTCCCTCGCCCATGAAGTGCGAGAACAGGTAGCCCTGGTACTCGGCCTGCGCCGGCAGCGCCGGCACGGTGGCCCGGAAGACGCGGGTCGCGGTCGCGCCGCCGAGGGACACGGTGGCCGTGAGGTCGACCGAGGCGGCGGCCGAGCCGGCGGCGGGGCGCGTCACCTCGCCCGTCGCCGAGACGACGGCGGGGTTCGACGAGGTCCACGTGACGGTGCTGCCGTCGGGGCCGGCGGTGGGGAGCACGAGGTCCCCACGCACGTCCTCGACGTCGTGCAGCACGATCGCCGCAGCGGCGGCGTCGGCCCGGGGCTGGTCAGCCGGCATGGGCAGCACGGTGACCGTGAACTCCCTCTCGGCGGTGGCCCCACGCTGGGACAGCGTCGCGGTGAGGGTGGCGGTCGCGGCCGGCTGGCCGTTGGCCGGCCGGGTGACGACGCCCTGCGCGGTGACGACGTCGGCGTTCGACGTCTCCCACGTGACGGCGGAGCCGCCGGGGGTGGTCGCCGGCAGGTCCAGGTCCGCGGAGACCGCGGACGTGTCGCCGATCATGAACGCCGCGGCGTCGGCGGCGACCGCGTCGGCAGCGTTGGCCGAGCTGATCTCGTCGACCTCGGCGGGCGTCAGGGCCCGGTCGTAGATCCGGAAGTCGTGGACGGCGCCCCTGAAGTACGGGTCCGGGGTGTACAGCGACCTGCCGATGTAGTTCGCCGTGGTCTCGCCGCCGCCGATGTCACCGGGCGTGATCGTGACGTCCTCGTTCCGGGCGACCTCCACGCCGTCCTCGTAGAGGACCGCGGTGCCGTCGGAGAGCGTGTAGGTCAGGTGCTTCCACACGCCCCGGGGCAGGTTGCGCGCCGGCGAAGCCTGCGTGTTCTGCTCGGTCGACCAGTTGCCGCTCGCGATGCTCGTGCGGTACGGGTCTCCCTCGGAGAAGAGGTAGCCGTTCCCCGTCCCGTCTGCGGCGGTGTTTCCCAGTCCGTAGATGAAGTAGCTGCCCGCCTGCGCCGGGTCGATGCGCACGTCGAGCGCGACGCTGATGGAGTCCAGCCCCGCCATGAGGTCGTCCGGCAGGTCGACGTAGTCGTCGACGCCGTCGAGCACGAGCGCGTTGGCGCCCACGGTCGCGCCGCCCATCAGGGTGGCGTCGTGACCGTTTCCGGAGACGTCCGGGACCGAGGTCCCGGTCCCGGCGAGCGTGTAGTGCGCGACCAGCCCGTCCTCAGGTGCCGCCGAGGCGGCCCCCATCGGGAGCGTGGTCATCACCCCGCACGCCACTGCCGCGGCCGTGAAGGCCGCTGTCCGTCGATGTCTCATCGAACGGTTGTCCTCTCTGCTCACATGTCGACGTGCGTCGTCGCACGTCGGGGTCCAGCGCCCCGCACGCGTCCGCGCGCGGGGAGTGGAACGGGGGCCGGCGGGCTCGCGCCCACCGGCCCCCGTCCGGTCAGCCCACCTCGAGAGGGAGCCCGTCGAAGCGGTGCAGGAACGCCGCCATCGCCTGCCGGGTGATCGGCCGCGACGGACCGAAGGTGTGGTCCGCGTAGCCCTCGGCGACGCCCACCTCGGACAGCCACGCGATCGCCTCGGCGAACTGGTCACCGGCCGGGACGTCGACGAACACCGGGTCCGACTGCGCCGACGGCTCGCCGGCCAGGCGGTGCAGGAACGCCGCCATCGCCTGCCGGCTCACGGGCTGAGTAGGTCCGAAGGTGCCGTCGGCGTAGCCCGTCGTGTGACCCTCGGCCGCCATCCACTCGATGGCGACGTAGAACGGGTTGTCCACGCCCACGTCCGTGAACGTCGGCGTCGCGGGCAGGTCCTCGACCACCGGCGAGCCGGCGTAGCGGTACATGAACGCCGCCATCGCCTGCCGACTCATCGCAGAGCCGGGCAGGAAGAGGGTCCGGTCACCCGCCGTGGTACCGGTGGACAGGCCCGAGTCGGCGAGCCAGCGGATGTCCGCGTAGAACGGGTGGTTCGCCGCGACGTCGGCGAACGTCGGGCCGACGGGCTGCTCGGGCTCGACCGTGGGGATCCGCAGGAAGGTGATCGAGTTCGCCGGGAAGCTGTAGGTGAACTCCCCCGCCAGCCCGGTGATCTCCCGCTCGACCGGCACGATGTTCGTCGGGTCGGCTTTGGTGTTCGTCTCGGTCACCGAGCCCGCGGTCATCTCGATCGCGGTGCCGGTGCCCTCGACCTCGACGTCCGTGATCGTCACGTCGGTGGCGATCGTGGCCGGCGACGTGTTGACGACCTTGACGATGAGCTCGTCGGTCTCGGTGTCGCGCGTCACGACCTGGTGCAGCACCTCGGTCGGGGCGGCCTCGGTGTACTCCACGTGGAGGTCACCGTCCAGGTACAGCCGGACGGTCGAGCCGTCGACCTCCACCCGGATGTCGTAGGTCTGGCCGGTGACCAGTCCCACGCCCTCCCTGGCCGCGACCTCACCCTGGCGCGCGCCGTTGGCCCGCTCCAGCACGGACCGGGTGTTGCCCCAGCCGCCGAGGTTCCACCAGTAGAAGTCCTGGCCCGAGTTGGCCGCGAAGCCGACGAGGAAGCCCTCGTTACCGGCCAGCTTGGTCGCCTCGAGCTCGAAGGAGTAGTTCGTCCAGTCCTGGTCGTAGGCGTCGGGCGCCAGCGAGCGGGCGTCCTCCACCGTGGTGGACGTCTGGACGTACCGGCCGTCGGTGACGGCCCAGGTGCCGCGCTCCGGGGTCCAGCCCTCGGCGCCGCCGGAGAAGTCCTCCTCGAACAGCACGTCGCCGTCCTCGGCCGTCACCTCGAGGTTGTCGTAGGCGGCGCTCGTTGCCCAGGTGGACAGGAACACGCCTCCGGAGATGTCCTGGCTGGGCAGCTCGACGTCAGGGATCTCGAACTGGCTCGGCACGACCTCGTGACCGCGGTTCGCCGAGAACAGCTTCTGCACGTAGTAGTTCGGCGAGCCCCACGACTCGTCGTTGTCGAACCAGATGGCGTCCGGGGTCCACTGCACGTAGTCCTCGTTGGCCAGCAGCGGCGCGTAGGACGCCAGCTCGACGACATCGGAGTTGCGCTCGAGACCTGTCATGAAGGCGGCCTCGGCCAGGGCGTTCCACCAGGTGTTGCCGCGCGAGGCGTACTCACCGAGGAAGACGTGCGGGCCCTCGCGGTCGTAGTCGTCGTAGCGGTGGGTGTTCGACAGGAACCACTCGGGGTCGTTGTAGTAGTGCTCGTCGACCAAGTCCACGTCCTGCTCGCGGTTGAACTCCCACAGCTCGTCGAAGCGGGCGCCGGTGTCGTCCGGGCCCGAGTTCGAGATGATCTCGACGTCCGGGAAAGCGGCCTGGACCGCGTCACGGAACGCCGGGAAGTTCGCCTGGAACGTGTCGGTGTTCTCCTCGTTGCCCAGGCCGATGTAGCGCAGGTTGAACGGCTCCGGGTGGCCGAGCTCGGCCCGCATGGCGCCCCACTCGGTGGTGACGTCGCCGTTGGCGAACTCGATGAGGTCCACCGTGTCCTGGACCCAGCGGTCGAACTCCGGGTGCCCCGCCGTCATCTCGGGGATGTTGCTGCCGCAGCCGTTGGCGCCCACGGAGACGACCGGGAGCGGCGTCGCGCCCAGGTCCTCGGCGAACATGAAGTACTCCATGTACCCGAAGCCGTAGGACTGGTTGTAGCCCCAGAAGTTCCAGTTCGTCGCCCGCTCCTCGACGGGGCCGATGGTCTCCTTCCACTGGTACGTCCGGCGGCGCTCGGTGAAGTTGCTGCTCTCGTAGCTGCCGAACGTGCCGACGTTGGTGACGCAGCCACCGGGGAACCGCAGGAACGACGGCTCCATCGCCGCGATCTTGTCCGCGAGGTCCTTGCGCAGCCCGTACTCACCGTTGACCGGGCCCTCCCACTGCTCCTCGGGGAACAGCGAGACCATGTCGAGCGCGACCGTGCCGGCAGCACCGGCGAGGACGGCGAGCCGCCCGGCCGTGGTGGAGCCCGTCGCGGTCAGCGTCAGGTCGTACTTCTTCCACTCGTCCGACCCGTCGACGGCGACGGTGCCGGTCGAGTAGGTCGTGCCGCCGGCGGCGTCCTCGACCGCCACCCGCAGGCTCTGCGCGGTCGCGGAGCGCGCCCACACGGAGAACAGGTACTCGTTGCCGGACACGATCGGCACGCCGGTGTTGTACCCGGCGTTGCGGATGCCCGCACCAGCGCCCGATGCCTCGAGCTCGAGGTAGAAGCGGTTGGTCGCGTTGAGTCGGCCCTCGTCCGACACCACCGCGGCGGTGGCGGTCGAGCCGTTGCGCTCGGCCTCCTCCCACGCCGTCATGCCGGTGAAGCGCGCGTTGTCGGCGCTGTTGAACTCGAAGGACCGGTTGCGGACGAGCTCGGCATACAGGCCGCCGTCGGCCGCGTAGTTGATGTCCTCGTAGAACAGCCCGTACAGGTCCGGGCTCATCTCGATGTCGGTGGCGTCACCGTCGATGGTGAGCTCGCCGGGGATGACCGCGGGCTCCTCGGGCTCCTCGGGCTCCTCGCCCGGGATCTCCGGGTCGGGGGTGATCGCGAAGTAGTCGAAGGTCACCGTGTGCGGAGCGGCAGCGCCGGCGGCGATCGCGTACAGCCCGACCTGGGTGATGTCGAAGCCGACCGTCACCTCGCCCGCCACGACCCACGCGTCGTCGACCCAGTAGCTCGTCGTGACGGTGTCGCCCTCGCGCTCCAGGCGCATGGTCTCGCCCGTCGAGCCGGGACGCGGCGTGAACGTCGACGCGAACGCGGCATCGGTCTCGACGGCGTTCTCGATGACGACGGGGCCGCCCTCGGCGAAGCTGACGTTGGCGATGCCGGCGCGGACGTAGTTGTCCAGGTCGGCCATCGCGAGGAACCCGGCGCCCTGGAAGTCCTGGTTGACGGCGCCCTCGAAGGACGTCACCGCGGTGAAGTCGCCCTCCGGCACGTCCAGCAGGAACAGGTTGCGGGCGGTGTTGGTGGTCTGGTGCGTGTCACCGGTCATCGACGTCACGGTGAGCTCGCCGGCCTCGGCATCCAGGGACCAGCTGTCCGCGGACTCGTTCATGACGGTCCAGTGCTCGTCGAGCGTGGCCGTGTCGAACTCGTCGACCCAGGCACCCTCGGGCAGGACCTCGGCCGGTGCGGCCGCCGTGGCGGCGGTTGCGCCACCCAACAGTGTGGCTGTCAGGGTGAAGACTGTGAGCGAAGCGAAGCCCGCGCATGCGCGGGCCCGTTTCTGCGAAACGATCATGGTGCTCCTAGCACTCAACAAGGGGTGTGCGGGGGCCCGTCGGCGGGCGTCGTGCGGGGAACTCCTCTCCGTGCGCGTCGTCTGTGTGCGCCGGCCGCACGTCAGGGGGTCGCACCCCCCTGACGTGCGGTCCGGTGTGGCTCGATGTCAGTCAGCGGCTCGGACCGGCGGCCCGGGCCGGTGACTCAATGTCGACGGACGATGAGGACCCGCTGCAGGATCACGAAGGCGAGCAGCAGGGCACCGATCACGATGCGGGTCCACCAGGAGCTCAGGGTGCCCTCGAACGTGATGATGGTCTGGATCAGGCCGAGGATCAGCACGCCCAGGACCGAGCCCAGGACGAAGCCGCTGCCGCCGGTGAGGATCGTGCCGCCGATGACGACGGCGGCGATGGCGTCGAGCTCCATGCCCACGCCCGTGAGGGAGTAGCCCGACCGGGACCCGACCGAGAAGAGGAAGCCGCCGATGCCGGCGCAGGTCCCGCTGATCACGTAGACCAGCACCTTCGTGCGCGCGACCGACAGGCCCATCAGCGCCGCGGACTGCTCACCACCACCGATCGCATACACGGTTCGGCCGAACCGCGTGTGGTGCAGGACGTAGAAGCCGACGGCGACCACGAGCAGCGCGATGATCACGCTCGGCGTCAGGGACCAGGTCTCGCCGATGGCGATGCGGGTGCTCGACAGCCAGACGAACGTCGGGTCCGTGATGGTGATCGAGGACAGGCTGACCACGTACGACAGACCTCGCGCGAGGAACATCGCCGCCAGTGTCGCGATGAATGGTTGGACGTCGAAGACGTGGATCATCACTCCGACGACCAGCCCGAGCACCGAGCCGATGAGGATGATCAGCGGGATCACGACACCGGCGGACCACCCGGACTGCAGCAGCGAGGCCGCGAGGATTCCCGACAGGGCGACCACGGCTCCCACCGACAGGTCGATGCCCCCGGTGATGATCACGAACGTCAGGCCCACCGCGAGGACGATGAGGTGGGAGTTGTTGATGAAGAGGTTCGAGACCACCCGGCCGGACAGGAAGTTCTCGTACCGGCTACCACCGATGACGAACATGAGGGTGAGCACCACGAGGGTGCCGATCACGGGCAGGAACCGCCGGTCGATGCCTCGTCCCCCGCCGGTGAGGCCGGCCAGGCGTCCGGTCATCCCACTCCGGGCGGGCTTGACGAGCTGGTCTGCGGACATCAGGCCGCCACCTCCACGGGCTTGGCTTCGACGACCGCCGGGCGCGGCCCCTGGGGACGGCGCGCCGCCATCTTCTTGCGGACGATCGGCGCCTGCATGAGGACGACCGCGATGACGACGATGGCCTTGAACAGCGGCGTCACGGACGGCGAGATGCCCAGGATCGTCACGGTCAGCGTCAGGGTCTGGATGATGAACGCGCCGATGAGCGTGCCGGCGAGCGAGAACTTCCCGCCCGCGAGCGACGTGCCGCCGATGACGACCGCGAGGATCGCGTCGAGCTCGATGAACAGCCCGGCGTTGTTGGCGTCGGCCGCCATGACGTTGGAGCTGATCATGAGCCCGGCGATGCCGGCGAACAGCCCGGTCAGCGCGTAGACGGTCCAGACGATGCTGCGCGACTGCACGCCGGCCAGGCGGCTGGCCTCGGGGTTGATGCCCACGGACTCGATGAGCATGCCGAGCGCCGTGCGACGCGTCAGCACTGCGACGAGGGCGAAGATCGCGCCGGCGATGAGGATCGCGACGGGCAGCCCGAGCCAGAATCCCGAGCCGATCACGCGGTACGCCGGGCTGTTGATCGTGGTGATCTGGCCCTCCGTGATGAGCATCGCGATGCCGCGCCCGGCCGTCATGAGCACGAGCGTCGCGATGATCGGTTGTATCCCGAGCACGGAGACGAGGAACCCGTTCCAGACCCCGAGCACGAAGCAGAGGCCCAGGGCGATGCCGACGGCGATGAGCACCGTCGACACCGCCTCCGGGTTCGGCGAGGACCCGATGAAGCTGAGCGCGACGGCGCCGGAGATCGCCACGACGGCGCCGACCGACAGGTCGATGCCCCGGGTGGCGATGACCAGGGTCATCCCGAGGGCCACGAGCAGCAGCGGTGCGCTGTTGCGCATGATGTCGATGAGGGCCCCGAACAGGTGACCGTCCTGCACGCGGAGGCTCAGGAACGACGGCGTGTTGATCGTGTTGGCCGCCAGGAGCGCCACCAGGGCGACCAGCGGCCAGAAGAGCCGGTGTCTCACGAGGTGCATCAGGAGGTCCCCCCACTGGCGATGAGCTCGACCACGTCGCCGAGCGTGGTCGATTCATCGTTGGTGATCTCTGCGACCTTCTTGCGGTCGCGCATGACGGCGATCCGGTGGCTGAGGCGCAGGACCTCGTCCAGCTCGGCCGAGATGAACACGACGGACATCCCCTCGGTGGCGAGGCTCGCCACGAGGCGCTGGATCTCCGCCTTGGCACCGACGTCGATCCCGCGGGTGGGCTCGTCGAGGATGAGGAGCTTGGGCGCGGTGGCCAGCCACCGGCCGAGCAGCACCTTCTGCTGGTTGCCACCCGAGAGGTTCCTGACGAGGGCGTCCGGGTTCGCCGGCCGGATGCCGAGAGCGGCGATGTACTTGCTCACCACCTCGTCGGCCTGCCGCGCCGGGATGCGCCGCGCCCAGCCGCGGTCTGCCTGGAGCCCGAGCATGAGGTTCTCCCGGACGGTGAGGTCACCCACGATCCCCTCGGCCTTGCGGTGTTCGGAGGAGAAGGCGATGCCCTGCTTCATGGCGGCACGGGGCCCACGCAGGCGCCCGGGCTTCCCGCCGACCGACAGCTCGCCCACGTCGGCGTGGTCCGCGCCGTACAGCAGGCGCGCCAGCTCGGTGCGACCCGAGCCCAGCAGGCCCGCCAGCCCCACCACCTCGCCCTCGTAGAGCTCGAGGTCGAACGGCTCGATCGCACCGCGGCGGCCGAGCCCCAGCGCCTGCACGAGCGGGGCAGCGCCGGTCCGGGCGGCCACCGTCCGCTTGGGCGCGTCCTCGAGCTGGTCCAGGACCTCCAGGGACTGCCCGATCATCTTCGAGACCAGCTGGCGCCGGGGCAGCTCGTCGACGAGGTACTCCCCGACGAGCTGACCGTTGCGCAGCACCGTCAGGCGGTCCGAGATGGCGTAGATCTGGTCGAGGAAGTGGGAGACGAACAGGATGGCCACGCCCTGGTCCCGCAGCACCCGCATCACGGAGAACAGCTGCTTGACCTCACCCGCGTCCAGGCTCGAGGTCGGCTCGTCCAGGATGAGGACCTTGGCGTCGACCACCATGGCGCGCGAGATGGCGACCAGCTGCTGGACGGCCAGCGAGTGTGAGGAGAGCAGCGACCGGGGGTCGATGTCCAGGCCCAGCTGGGCCAGGTACTTCGACGCCTCTCGGCGCACCCCGCGCCAGTCGATCCGACCGCGGGAGCGCGGCTCGTGGCCGAGCATGATGTTCTCCGCGACCGAGAGGTTCTCGCACAGGTTCACCTCTTGGTAGACCGTGCTGATCCCGGCCGCCTGTGCCTGCCCCGGTCCGTTGAAGGTCTGCGGCACCCCGAAGACGGTGATGCGGCCCGAGTCGATCCCGTAGACGCCGGTGAGCGCCTTGATGAGGGTCGACTTGCCGGCACCGTTCTCCCCCATCAGGGAGTGGACCTCACCCGGGAACAGCCTGAAGTTGACACCGTCGAGCGCCTTGACGCCGGGGAACTCGATCGAGATCCCGGTCATCTCCACCGCGGGTGAGAGGCTTGCCATCGTTGACCTTCCGTGCTCGGGGTGACGACACCCGACCGGCCGCGCG
>Ga0066648_10001819_pt1 | contig 11091 bp, 5 predicted proteins | sample CryGeyCG12114_NA_FD_59537 | JGI IMG/M metagenome (GOLD analysis project Ga0066648, IMG submission 59537) | Groundwater microbial communities from aquifer - Crystal Geyser CG19_WC_8/21/14_NA | ecosystem: Environmental > Aquatic > Deep subsurface > Groundwater | place: USA: Utah: Grand County... | reverse complement strand
GTTCGGTCATGAACCCTTGCCCATCGGCGAGATCGGGGGAGGCAAGATGCAAGCCGCCACGGCCGGAGGGGGATCACCCGGCCTGCACGGAAAGCTTCTGCTTGGAGGAAGGCCGGGGACACCGGCATTGGCCCGAAGGCTCGGGCTTGTATCGCGCCAGGGGCAGAGCCCCTTAGTACTTCCCTTATTTGCGATAAGGATCGTTACCCAATGGGCCGAGATCGTCGGGCGCAGCCCGGAAGCTCGGGGCGGAGCGCCAGCGGAGCTAGAGCCCGACAGCGAAGGCGGGTCGCCCGGCTATCGTTGAGCTGAGTGCTACTTTACGAGGAGTTTAATCTGCTTGAGAGACGACCTCATAATCCCAAGAGTGATGTGAGGATAGGAACTCGCTGCCACCTTCGCGGTCGGTCAGCTTCGCATATATCCAAAACTTAGTTCCAACGGGATAGTTACGGCTTAACCCCTTAGAGCACCTCACTCTCAAGGAGGTGGGATAGGCCTGCCCAGCTATAGGTCTAATGTGTACTTCGCCGTGAAGGCCAGAACCTGACTCGCGATAACTCTCTACCATCACTCTAACAGTCGGCTCAGCAGGCTTTCCCATTTCGACGTCTAACCGCCATACTGCTGTAACAAGAAGTCGAGCGACATGTTTTCAGCGATAGCGTCATGAGGAATCAGGGCATACCGCCATGGCTTTCCGCCGTAGGACTTTGCATGGTCGGTCGCCCATCCGCACCACTGGATAGCGACGTCGCGTTTCGCAAGCACATCTTTGTCCTGCATCTGGGTCGCCATTTTTGGCTCCAGCATCAAAATGTAATCCGTAGTTTCCGCGACAAAGTCAGGCTGATACTCAAGGTGGTCGTTTCCGCTCCGATAGAACATATGAAACTGCCCCTTCGCTGGGCGCATCCATTTGAGCGATTCCCGCTCAAGGATGACTGCCAGCTTCCGCTCGGAATCCGAGTGGAACTTGGTCACAGTCGACAAGCATTTGGCGAACCCACTGAAAAGGTAGCGCGCCATGTTGCTTTTGTCGGCGGGCGGCACGCGATAATCCAGTGGAGCTTCGCGGAGCGCCGTGTAGGCGCTCTCCTTCAATTCGGTGAAACCTTGGCGCACCTCATGATGGTATTCGACTGCATCGTCTTTCCAGAAATGGTTTTGCATCTGGGCATGGACGGCGCGGGCGATTTCGCGCTGATGCAGCGCCAGAACCTGCCCTGCATCCTTCTCTGAAAGGTAGCTCAGCAGGTGGCGCACCACTTGCCCAGACAGCTCATAAAGCATGTCCGCATGTTCGTCATAGGCAATGTCGGGGAAGTCGATCAGGCCACTGACAACGTAATCCTCAAGCCGACGCTCTAGCAAATTGCCTTGCGACAAGCCGATCACATCCACCTGATCGGTCCGCAAATGCTTAGCCCATAGCTCTTCGCTCGGGGCAGGATAACGCATTCCCGATAGGTCGAGGTTGAACGGCTTGAAGCCAGCTTTCACCTCGCTCTTCGGCATAACAGTAATGCGGGGAATGTCGATGGTGCTATCTGCCATCAGCTTCGCGGTGGCTGCGATCACTGCCGCCATATCGGGCGCGGGCTTCACCACGCCCTCCAGTTCGAATTGTGCGGGCTGGTATCGGCTACGTACCTCGCGCACAATCTGCTCCTGCACGTCGGGGCGCGACAGATAGGATACGCTCGGCACCTTATCCGGCTCTCGCGCCAACTTGCGGAACGCTTCATATGCAAGGCGCGCCACGCGCATCTCGTCGGGATCGACAAAGGCGGGGGTTGGTGCGGGTCCAGCCGAGGCTACACCTTCTGCGGACTGCGCTGTTTGAAGACCAAGGCTACCCAAGATGGTCGGCGCAGAAACCACAGTGACCGTCTTGCGGGTAAAGTCGGCTTCATCGAGAATGAGTTGCTTCAAGCGGATAGGCGAATTCGGATTATTGGACTCGTCGACGATTTCTTGAAAGCGGTCATGCGCGACGATGTTCAAGCGATCTACGGCGATTACGCCAGTGCGCTTGCCATACGGCAAACGAAGCCCGCGCCCGATGCTCTGCTCGATCAACGTCCGCGCATTGGCGGCGCGCAGCGGGATGATCGTATAAAGGTTGGTTACATCCCAACCTTCTTTAAGCATATTGACGTGTATGACGATCTCGACGGGATTGTCGTTTTGCTCTACCGTGAGCAGCTTCTCGACCGTCTCCTCTTCCTTCACGCTGGAATCGACCTGAATAACCTTGTCAGCGTAACGCGTTTGGAAAAACGCATCCGACCGAATTAAACTCATCAACTCGGCGGCGTGGGTCGTATCGCGAGCAATGATTAGGACGAAGGGTTTGACGATCCGCTCGCCATTTTCGCGGGCGTAAGTTTCAAGATCGACCTTCACGCTTTCGTGCAGGCGAACGCCGTCCTCCAGCTTCATCATCTGAATGGCGTCTGGTGACTTGCCTGCCGGATTGAAATCCCTACGGGTGACGACGGCCGGTTCCTTGACGAAGCCGTCCTCCATCGCGCGCGCCAGCGGGTAGTCGAAGATCACGTTGCTGAATGGCACCGGCCCTCGCGTGCTTTCCACGAACGGTGTGGCGGTCAGTTCAAGCCCGAGAACGGGCTTCAATTCGTTGATGGCGCGCATCCCGGCGGTGGCGCGGTAGCGGTGCGATTCATCCATCAACAGCACTAAGTCGGGCAAATTAGCGAGATAGTCGAAGTAGCTCTCGCCGATTTCCTCGCGGAACGAACGGATGCGGGGGCTGCGGCCGCCACGTACCTCGGATGAGATTTTGGCGATGTTGAAGATGTTGATGGTGGTCGGGAAAAGCTGGCCGCCCGATGCAATTTGCCGTTCATAGGTCTCGCCGGTGGTCAACACGGGCGGCGAAATGGCGAACTCGGATATGCCTTTGAAGACATATTTAGGCGTGTTCGCCGTAAAGTCGGCGATCAGCTTGTTGTAGATCGTGAGGTTCGGAGCCAGAACGAAGAAATTATTGATGCCGTGCGCCAGCTTCAAATATGCGATGAACGCGCCCATGAGGCGCGTCTTGCCAACGCCGGTTGCCAGCGCGAAACAGAGCGACGGAAAATCGCGTTCGAAATCCACGACGCCGGGATACTCACTCTTGATGATGTCTAGCGCGGAAACGAGGTCGGCGTCCTTTGACGGCGGCGCGATCTCGGTTACGCGGTCAAGAATCTCTAGGCTGCGGCGCTGCGGCTGGCGCAGGCTCAGGCGGCCCGCAATCGCGTTCACATGACGAAGGTTGCTCACGCGGCATCTCCTTCATCGAAAAGATTCGACTGCGGAGCAACCGGCACGGCTTTCACCTCGGCCTGCGGAAGATTGGCGACGTTGAGGCTATAATCGTCATGTCCCCATTCGCAGCGGCTGCGGATGTGGTTCGGAATCTTACGAAGGGTCAGATTCGGCCAAAGGTCGGGATTACCCCTGAATGCAGCGCAGAGAATCAACAGCGAGTGGCCCTCGCCGACATCCTCACTCAATGCAGCCAGTTCCTGCGGTCCAAGGTTTTGCGTGGTGACGTAGATGAAGTCATTCTCCGATGAATGTCCCTGCTGCCAATAGACATCCGGGCTAGGCGCATACGTAAAGCCCTCTAGCTTACACAAGGCCTGTGCCAGCATCGGGGCATCGTACTTTTTGGATATTACGGCCCGCCCCCACTTGTCCTTTTCTAAAAGAGACGGAGCAAGTTCGTAGTAGCGGTACCCGCCACCTCCCTGCCAATCTACTAATTTACTGATGCCCCCTTGGTCTTCGCCATCGATCACCTGCTGTAAGCGAGGCACAATATGAGTTGTGCAATGGTCGCCAAGCTCCACCATGATCCAGCGTCGGCTCATCTTGTGCGCTACAGCCCCGGTAGTGCCTGAACCGGCGAACGAGTCTAATACAAGGTCTCCCGCGTTGCTAAAGTGCCGAATCATTATCTCGAGTAATGTTTCAGGCTTTTTTCCGCTGCGAAACTCGACTCCACCCTCATGGCGACAATTACCGAAGGCTCCGGCCAAGTCGTAGAAGTTTTCAATTGGAGTAGTTGTGTCCTCCTTGTTGCTTAGCTTACTAACAGGAATGCCCTGGAAGTATTTCCCTTTAGTTGCCCCCTCACGCTTCGGCCCAGTAAAATACCGATAAGGAAACTTGTCATCCCCGATGCCATAGACTTTGTATAGGACCCCCAATCCGTCTTCTGAGAAACGGCCAGTTAAGTAATCCCTAAAAAAGCGACCAGACGAGTTTCCATCTAGAATGCTTCCCGTGGCCCAGATTTCCTTCAGACCGTCGTCGGAGGGTTCACCTTTCCTTATTGTGTAATCGCCTGGTTGAAATATTACGGCTCGCTTGCCCCCGAGGATCGTCTCGGTTCCCTCCGCGTTTTCGTCGATGTAAAAAGAGAATTTCTCGTCAGATGAAGGTTTCATAGGCAGGTTTGGTTTAGCTCCAAATTCCCTGCGATAAATATGAACCATTTCGATTTGCTTGTGGAAGTCCATATCCTGCTTCAGAGTCTTCTGGGCATATCTCACCTGCACATAGAAGGTCGTGAGATAATTTGATCGTCCGAAAACCTCATCCAATAGCGCCTTGAGATAGTGACCTTCGCTGTCATCGATGTGACAACAAATGAAACCATCAGGGGTGAGGAGTCGCCTTAAGACTTCTAACCGATCGCGCATAAGACCCAGCCAAATTGAATGTTCCAGACCGTCCTCGTAGTGCTCAAACGCGTTCCCGGTATTGTAAGGCGGATCGATATAGACGCACTTTACCTGTCCCGCGTAATCCGCCTCCAGGGCCTTTAGCGCTAGTAAATTGTCACCGTGTATTAGTAAGTTGTCAAAAATATCGGATTCGCTAACACGCGACGTGGCGTGGTACGTCTTCGTGGTGTCCTCGATTAGAATGCGGGGCTCAAGCCGTGGCCGATTCTCCTTCCCAACCCAAGTTAGTTCTAGTTTTTGTTTTCTCGACATTCGATACCTTACGCGGGTTTCTTAAGCGGGTGCAGACGGCGGGTTTCGCCGCCATTGGCCCAATGGGTTCCTGATTTGTCTTTTGTTGGCCAACCGTGGTCGGGGCAGATAAGCGCGTCGGCGAGCTTCTCAACATGCTTGGCAAAATTGATGCCGTCGGTGGGGTAGAGGTCGAATGCGTTCGGGTTGAAATGAGCGCCAATTACATTGCGCGCGGCAGCAATCTTGGTGATTTCATCAAGAATGGGCTTCAGTTCGATGGCTGAGATTGCTGGCGGTGTACCCGCGCTGTGATCCAGCGATTCAACCTTCAAAGCCGCGAGTAGCTTACCGTTAATCGCGGGTAGCAAATCGCCGAGCGTGTGGATGCCTCCCGGTCGACGCGGAACGGCGCAGCCATACTTCAGAGTCAGGAAATCGAGCAGGCTTTCGAGTATGACACCTGCTTTGCCAGTAATCGACTGAACATCGGGTGGGTTCTCTCCAAGTAGCGTTTTCAGGCGCCCGATCTCCGGAATTGAGCCGCTGAGTGTCAGTCCGTGGCTAAGCGACCAAGCTGTCAATTCCACGAACTGACAAACCTGATCGGGCTTTAGCAAACCCCACCTAAATTTTTCGCGCCACGGGCGGTAATGGGTGGACACGATGGTGTGCTGGAATTTGGTGCTGACTTCGTAGATCATGCCAATCACACGCTCTACATGCGGTTCGTCGACACTGCTGAGCACGTCATCCAACACTAAAATGGTCGCTTCTGGCTGATCTCGGAGTGCAAGCGCCAGGAATACGCACAATCCGAGCGTGTCCAGGTGCGACTGACTGAAATATGCTTGGGGCGGTGCGTTTTTGCCCGAGAATTGCGCCTTAAGTTCAAGTGATGATCGCTTCTTTGGGTCGAGTTCGAGCGCAATTTTGTTCAAGCCCTCTCCCGGATGCACCAAATCGTAGAGTTCGCCGACCTTTTGAGCGATGTCGCTCATAATGCCGTCTGAGAATGCCTTTCGTTCTTCCACGCACTGCAAAAGCGCATCGTCGACCTTGGGAATAAGCGCATTTAGCTCCTTCACACGAGCTGTGTTGGACTGAAATCGCTCTAGTACGGTTTTCGTCTGGGCGCGCGATTGGCTCTCATCACGCCACGCAACGTCAACCGTCGCCCAAGTCTCGGCGATAGCGGCGTTGGTGGTAAGCCAAGCAGTCAAGCCCAAAGAGTCGGTTGGTGCCGCCTCGGAAGGAAGGACCACGTCCGCTTTCCAAGCATGGCCACCTTGGGCGGCAGCGAAGGTGTTCACCGCAGTTACGTAGTCACTCTCGGCTTGCTGTAGTGCCTGTTTGGCTGAGTCGAACAGGCCATGCTGTTTGCGCCATTCAAGGGTTGACGCTTGCAATGTCTCTAGCTTCGCTAGACGCGACTTGATCGCAGCGCCTAGCCCAGCCGCATTTTCGGCGCTTTCACAAAGGGGGCATTCCGCTACGTTAGGGTGCACCCCGATGTATGCGTCACCTGCCACCAAGACATTAAGTGCGTCGCTTGCTGAATCCCCGACAGCAGCGGTCGCAGCAAGCTGGTTCTGATCCGCGGTATCCGCAGCGCCTTGGGCGGCCGTCACGGCTTGACGGCGAAGCTCCAGCTTCTCCGGCAGTCCTTTTAACGCCTCGAATGCAGTGCGTAGCTTGCCTATTGCGGCGATGTCAGCAGCCAGGTCTTCTGCGGGCTGTGCCAATTTTTGCTCGGCCCAAGTGACCGGGTTCAAACCGGCGGGGCTACCGGCGTTCTCGTAGTAACCTTGCAATACCGTCAGGTTCTCTTGCTCGGCCGTAGAGGCCTGCTGCTTCTCCGTAGCGAGGGACTTGCCAAGCTGGCGTAGCGACTCCTCGGATTTCTCGAAGGCATCGATGTCGATAAAGCGAGCGATTTCATCATAGCGATCCTTCGGCTGCGCTTCCATGAGTTTTAGGATGCGGCGATGTCGCAGGATTTCTGCGCGTGGCCGTGCCGATTCCGGTGCAACGACAACTTTTGTCCCAGCGATCGTGCCAGTGCATTTTGAGGCGTGCGTTTCCAATATCACCGAAACCGCTGCCGCAGCCTTTTCTGCGGTCGGCCAGTATTTCGCTAGCCCCGCACCCATGCCCCTTTCATCCAACGAGCCGATGTTTCCCTTGGCGAGGAACTCGAATGCGTCGCAAATCGTCGTTTTCCCGGTGCCATTCTCGCCATACAGCAAGGTGAGCCTCCGATTGGTTTCAAACGAAAGGGTGAAAGTCCCTGATGATCCGCGAAACGACGTGAGCGTGAGAGATTTAAGCGGCGCGATCATTGGCTCGTCTCCTTTGCGGAGGCGAGGTCAATTTCTAGCTTCCAGTCTCCGCCGGACATCGTGCCGGCGGCGATCCTCCCGACCAACGCATCACGCTTGTCAGCCCGCAAGAGACCGGACGTGATTAAGCGATCCACAGTCAAAGCCGCCAATTTCGCGGACGGAGCCATCTTGTCTGTCAATGTACCCTCCATCTGATCGTGAAGAGCGGCTGAACGTTGATCTGCTGCTCCAGCTTCCCTTCAATTTGAGCAATAAGTTGCGTGCGCTGCTCGTCAATTTTGTCCTGTGCGTCAAAGAGAGAGCGGCGCTTGGTCGAGCGTTCTGTCTCCAATGCCTTCACCGCCTTTTGACCCGCCAGCTTTTCTTCCAGTGTCAATGCAACAGTGGCAGCGCGTCGCGCTTCCTTGATCTGGCGGTCCAGCTCTTTTAATTCACGCTCAAGGCCAACCTTTAAATCGTCAGCCCAGCCATCCAGCTTGTCGGCTTCGGCCTCGAAGAACCGAGCATTGCGTTCGGAAATCTCCCGTCGAATGTCATTCTGTTGCGCGGTTAGCGCATCTGCTAGAACCGATGCCGCACTGCTCGGCTCGCTGGCCTCGCCTACCACCGAACCGGCAACGGTCATCAAGCGGGAAACAGCTTCGATCCCAAGAACCGCGCCATCGTCGCCAATGCCAGATAAGAGAATATGATCTTCACTCTGGCCGAGCGCATCGACTGAAAGGAGCGCTGCGCAAAGCCAACCGGATTGGCCTACAAGAGGCTCGATCTGTGAAATGCGTCCCTCGTGATGCGAATAATCAAAAGCGATTTCAGCGACGGGTAAATCCCGTAACTGCGCCCGTTTCACGATGGCTTCACCTAGCGGATGGTTCACCCGAAAGAAATGCGCGTCGCCGGTGCGGCGTGGCAGCTCGTAGAGGCCGGTCGGGATGATGCCGTCCGCAATCCAGTCCGGCAACACGTTGAGCCGAAACGACGACGAGTCCACGAAATCTGCGGTGCCATCAAGCTCGTGCTTGGCGAGCCGCATCAACTGCTGCTCAAACTGGTTGAGATGGAGATTGGTGTCCGCGTTGCGGACTTTCAGCTTCTCGCGCACCTCATCGTCGAAGTTCTCCAGAAGTTTCTGCCGGGCGTGCGTCATTGCCTCGTTGATCTCTAGCGTCAGCTCCTGTTGGAGTTCATCAAACGCGGCCTTGATCTCACCCATTTGGCGGCATTGCTGGTAGATACCGGCAATGCGCTTTTCAAAATCAACGCCGGACTCGATGACGCCCAACACTTCATCGCTCGCCCCAAACACGCCCTCAAACAATTGGAACTTTTCGGACAGAAGTTGATATACTCGCTGGTCGGCTTCGTTCTTCTGGTTGAGGAAGTTCACCACGACGACATCGTGCTTCTGACCGTAGCGATGGCAGCGGCCGATCCGCTGCTCGATCCGCTGGGGGTTCCACGGCAGGTCGTAGTTGACTACCATAGCGCAAAACTGGAGGTTGATGCCCTCAGCTCCCGCTTCTGTGGCAATCATGATTTTGCCCTGATCGCGAAAATAATCGACAAGCGCGGAGCGCATGTCAGCAGTTTTGGAGCCGGTGACGCGATCCGAACCGGAATGGCGTGAAAGCCATTGTTGATAGATGGCCTTGGATTCCGGGTCAGTGTTGGTGCCGTTAAACAAGACGATATGATCGGCCCAAGGGCTGCCCGCCAGAACACGTAGCAAGTAAGATTGGGTCTTGCGTGACTCGGTAAAGATGATTGCCTTTTCGTCCGCACCAAACTCGCGGGCCTTGGCGAAGCCAACCTCCAATGCCTTTAGCAGGGCGCGGCCCTTAGCGTTCTGCTCGATTGAGGTCGCTAGCGCGGCAAATTCCCGCAGCTCGGCGATCTCAAGTTCGAGCGCCCGCTGGTCGGCCTCAGTCAGTGGCTCTGGCTCCTCGTCCGACCACTCTTCGGACGTTTCATCCAGCGCCTCATAATCCTCTTCTATTTCATCAACGAGCGATGTGGGCTTACTCTGGTCCAGCCGCATTTGCAGGCGATTAGATATGGATGATAACGCCCCCGCAATGGCGAATGTGGAGGAAGCTAAGAGCTTGCGCAGCACTAGCGTCATCAACGAGCGCTGGCTGGCAGGGAGCGCTTGCAAGTTATCCCGTTGCAAGTAGGCCGTGACCATATTGTAAAGTCGGTCTTCAGCCTCGTCGGGACTAAACTCCTCCAGAATTGCGTGCCGCTTGGTGTAGGGGACGTAAGCCGTGACCTGGCGCCGCAACGTGCGATGGCAGATCGGCTTCAAACGCTCTTTCAGAATCTGGAAAGTGCGATCCTGGGCACCTCCGCCAAACTGCTCTTTGAAGCTCTTCAAATCGCCGAACGTGTGTTCGTCGATAAAGCTTACTAGCCCATACAGCTCCAGCAGCGAATTTTGCAGCGGCGTCGCGGTCAGCAGCAGTTTGTTTCGCTCGGCAAGCGCACCTTTCAGCGTGTTGGCGATGACGTTGGATGGCTTGTAGACGTTACGGAGCCGATGGGCTTCGTCGATGACCACCAAATCCCACGGGGTGGCATGGACGTCGGCTGCCTTGTTCCGTGCGAATTGATAGGAGCAAATGACAATGCTGTCGGTTCGGTCGAAGGGCCGGAAATTCCCCGCCTTCACTTCTGCATTGTAAGGCTTGGATTCGATGATCGTGCAGGGGATGAAGAACTTTTCATTGATCTCCTGGTGCCACTGTTTCCGCAGATTGGACGGTGCAATAATCAAGATGCGACGCTTCCCCTCCGCCCATCGCTGCGAAATGACTAAGCCTGCTTCGATGGTTTTGCCAAGGCCAACCTCATCCGCTAGCAGCGCACCCTTCGACAAGGGTGAGGCGAATGCAAATAGAGCCGCGTCGACCTGATGCGGATTCATGTCCACCTGCGCGCCCGCAACAGCGATCGCCAGCTTCTCATTGCTGTTGGAGGGCCTGCGCCTGACTAGCTCATAGGCGAGCAGCTTGGCATGATAGTCAGTCGTACGAATAAATGTCCCCTGCACTCTTGCCCCTACGGTGGCGCCTTAGAGACGCCGCCCTTCATCCCTTCTTGTTCTCGTCGCCCTTACGAGCGACATAGCCTCGCATAAACTCGCGAATTACTTGAGCGGCTGGCCGATCCTCGGCTTGGCAGACTCTCAAAAACTCGTCCCGAAGCGTCTTCTCCACGCGAATACGAAGCCCGGAATCTTTGGCCGACATGGGCGGCAGTGTACCCTTTGGATACACATTCCGGAAGGCCTAATGCGCTCATTTTGTAGCTGCAGGCGTGCGTGGGGCTTCTGAAACGTAGGGCTAGCTGCCTCAAATCCGCCTAGGGATGGCGAGGCGCCCAGAAAGGGGGGGGCTCGCTTGATTGGGGTTGAGGGGAACGGGACCGCTTCCTCACTGCACCGGAGGCAGCTGGGTTCGAAGGGGCAGGCACGCCCCTCGGTCGTCTCTATGGCCGAACCATCGTGCAGGGTCCACGGGCGGCATACGCCATGGTCACATGGGTCAAAGGGAGCAGGAACGCTCCCTTGCCCCGCTGGAGGCGGCTGGGTTCCATAGGGGCAGGAACGCTCCTGGTCGATGGGTTTGGGGGAGCGCCGAAGGCTCTCATCGGTGCAGAGCAGGCTCGGTGCCTGTGAAGCGTCGTAAGCTAGAGGGATGCAACGGGAGAGCGCAGCGTCTCCCTTGCCAAGATGCGTGGTACTACCACGC
>Ga0066648_10001812_pt1 | contig 11120 bp, 11 predicted proteins | sample CryGeyCG12114_NA_FD_59537 | JGI IMG/M metagenome (GOLD analysis project Ga0066648, IMG submission 59537) | Groundwater microbial communities from aquifer - Crystal Geyser CG19_WC_8/21/14_NA | ecosystem: Environmental > Aquatic > Deep subsurface > Groundwater | place: USA: Utah: Grand County... | reverse complement strand
TACTACTACTACTACTACTACTACTACTACTACTACTACTACTACTACTACTACTAGTAGCTTGTCTCTGCACCTACACTTCCGTCAGTAAATACCCAGCTGAGGCACGATGTTGACTTTGGTGACGATTCTGGTTCACGTTCGCCGCGACAAGTTGAAACTTGAAACCGAGACAGTAAGTCACTGTAACTGGAACAGAAAATGATATGTGCATTTGATACATGACCAACGGGAACGGAACCATCTTCAACCTCGACCTCGAGCGTGACGGGGCCTCGCCATTACGAACAAAGTCCAGCAGGCTTGATTGAGGAAGAATCCCTCGTGTCTTGTCTAGCGATCTCGCCTGATCTCCAACGTTGATACTGGTAGCACTATAAAGAGCAGCCCCCTGCTCAGGTCCTCTTGTCTTATGGTCGGAACCTTGAATCTGTGCCGGCCGGTGGCGAGTACTTGATCTTCCTGGTCTTGAGAGACGACCACTTGTATCTCTTGACCCAGACGGACAGAGCGAACAGGCCGGTGGAGATGATCAGCGTCTTCCAGCCCATCTTCTTTCGCTCGTCCATTTCCGGCTCGGCGGTCCAGTTCAGGAACTCGGTGACGTCCTTTGCCATTTGCGAGGCGGTGGCGGGCGTTCCATCGTCGTACTCGACGAGGCCGTCGTAGAGCTGCTTGGCCATGGCGATACCGGTGCCGGGGAAGTAAGGGTTGAAGTTCAGGCCGGACTGGACAGTTGCACCGGCGGGAGGGTCCTCGGGGTAGCCTGTGAGCAAGCTGAAGATGTAGTTGCAGCCGCCGTGTCGGGCCTTGACGATGAGGGATAGATCGGGAGGAAGAGCACCGTTGTTGGCAGCTCGGGCAGCTTCGTCGTTCTTGTAGGGCGCGGGCAGGTAGTCGGACAGTTTTCCTGGACGCTTCTCGACCTCACCCTCGTCGTTGGGCTCTGTGTCGTACTCCTGCTGCTCGGCCAAGGCTTTGGCTTCGTCGACGGTCATGAAGGTGCCGACGAGTTTTCGGTAGGGGATTCGCGAGATGGAGTGGCATGATGCGCACACTTCTTGGTAGACGGTGAAACCTCTTCGGAGTCTGGCACATTGTCAACATTGAGCTTGGGAGGACTGGGGAGTGAGAGTGGTGGGCACATACGCGGCGTGGTCGAAAGTCTTGGACCATCTCTCGTGCTCCCAGGGATATTGTGTGGCGTGTAGTCTGGACTCTTGTCAACTCGTCGTCTTCCTCTTCAAGTCAAATTCATACCCTTCTTCAGCCGGGGTCATGGCAAAGGCGTCATGGGCGACGAATTGGAAGTAGTAGGCTGCAAGACCTATCGTGGCAGCGGTTGCACCCGAGGCTGTTGCTGTGAGATAGAAGGGAGACGCCGATTCGGAGGCCTTGGACGAGGCATTTCTCTGGCAGTGGATGTCAGCACAGGCCCATTGACTGCTTCGACATGATTTCAAGCTTCTGGGAGGTGGTGGCAGGGATTATGGCGGTGTCACCAACAGTTGCAGTTCTCTGAACAAATTGTCGCGCAGCTTGAGCTCCTCTCAAGGAGGCGGATGCCGTGCGCGCGGCGGATGTCGCAAACATCGTGAACAGACGTCCGTGACAGGTGAGCGAGAGCTGAGGCACACTCGAAGGAGCGAGGAGGGTGCTGACGGCGGATGTGGTTGAGGTTGGTGGAGGGGAGATGGCTGCCAACTGCTGCTGTCGACGACTTGGAAACTGAATTCGAGCTCGATGCCACCGACCAATCACGAGAATGGTGATTCTCTGCATCAGAGGCAGTCTTGTGTCTCCCGACTGCGTCTTGCGGACAAACGCCTTCCGTACGGGCACGTGCTGTATACTGCCTTAATGCCTTGATGCCTTGATGCCCCGTCGGCTCGCAATGATGACGGTGTGCATGCCAGTGCAGTGTGATCGGATCCGCCTGCGCTGCCGGTGCATCGCATCTCATGTGGTACTACGACGACGACTAGTATGCCATTGTCCTTGCTGCAATGGAAACATAATGTTGGTTGACCTACACCTGCACGGTCGCCCGTCCTAGATCGATTCTTCCCTGTCCGCATGCGGCCTGCCATGCATGTGCAACAATCGCCATGGCCTCACACGTACCACCAGCACCCGCACCACCAACACCTCGCGTGCAGTCCGCCATGTCAATGATCTTGCACGCCTGGAGCAACTCCACAAACACCACCAAGCCGCCGCTGTGGTCAGATCAGACCAAGGTTGACAGCCAACGCGCGTTGGGCGTGCAGCTGGTCGTCTCGGCCACGTTCGGATTGAGTGCCTTCATCGCCTTCTGCATTCTGCGCCCCAAGTGGACTCAGCTCTACAATGCTCGAAAGAAGCAGTCCCAGTCGGCTGCTCGTCTGCCAGACCTACCCAAGTCTTTCTTGGGCTGGATTCCCGTGCTGTACAATATCTCCAGAGAAGAAGTCCTCGCTTCGGCCGGCCTCGACGCCTTTGCTTTCTTGTCCTTCTTCCGCTACGCCATCAAATACTTGTCCGTAACACTGTTCTTCGCCCTCACCATCATCTTACCCGTCAACTACCAGTTTACTGGCCAGTGCAACGTGCCAGGTTGGTGCCCCCCGCCTAACGGCACCAATGGGTCCACCAACAGCACTTCCCCTGTGGCCCTCTGGCACCTTCCCTACGACTACCACACTTCCAGGAGCGGCAAGGACAAGGAAAAGCCTGAAGACAGATTCGAGCCCTATGGCAGCTACCTGTGGATGTATGTCGCCTTTGCATGGTTCTTCACCGCCATAGCTCTCTATCTCCTCGTCTCCGAGACCAAATTCATCATCCACACCCGTCAAGCTTATCTGGGTACTCAAAACACCGTCACCGATCGAACCATTCGTTTGTCGGGCATTCCGCCTAACTTGCGTTCCGAGGACAAATTGAAGGCTTTCGTCGAGGAGCTCGGCATTGGCAAGGTCGACAGTGTGATCTTGTGCAGGAACTGGAACAGGCTCGATACATTGGTCGCAGACCGTATGACCTGCTTGAGAAAACTCGAGGAGCACTATGCCACCTACATCGGCCACAGTCAGCTCAAGGGATCCGAACGCAAGCCATATCGTGATGCTGTGCCTGGTGGCCCCGATCAAGACCAAGAGACCACCGCTCTCTTGTCCCGCGAGGAGCTCGAAAGATCACGAAACGCCTCTTCACCCCGAAAACGTCCGGTGCACACCATCTGGTATGGTCCGCTCCACCTGCGTCCCAAGCAGATTGATGCCATCGACTACTTCGAAGAAAAGCTGCGCCGCTACGATGAGCAGATCTACGATCTAAGACGACAAGACTTCTCCCCGACGCCCTTGGCTTTCATCACCATGGAGTCCACCGCCGCTTGTCAGATGGCGATACAGGCCAAGCTGGACCCCGTGCCAGGCCAGCTGCTAGCAGCCCCGGCTCCCCCACCCGCGGACGTCGTTTGGCGCAACACTTACATGTCACGAAATCACCGTATGGCTCGTGCATGGACCATCATGTCCGTCGTGGGCTTTCTCACCATCTTCTGGGCAGTGTTGCTTGTCCCGCCTGCTACTTTGATAAGTGATGCCGTGACAGATAAGTTCTTCCCTGGCCTCAAGGGCGACGATGCCGCGCTAAAACATCCTATCGCGAACCCTCTGATCAAGACCACCTTACCAACGCTGTACTTTACTCTTCTGTCAGTGGGTGTCCCTTATCTCTACGATTGGATGTCCAATCAGCAGGGCATGACCTCACAGAGCGACGTCGAGCTTTCAGTCGTTTCCAAGAACTTCTTCTTCAACTTCTTCAACCTATTCGTCATCTTCACCATCTTCAGTTCCGTCAGTCAGTTCTACGACTTCTACAAAAAGCTGCAAGACGTGCTCAGAGACACTTCGGTCATTGCATACCTGGTCGCACTGTCCATGAGGAGACTCTGGCGATTCTATGCCAACCTGATTGTTCTTCAGGGTCTTGGCCTGCTCCCTTTCCGACTGCTGGAGTTTGGTGCCGTCTCTCTATATCCATTCTACCTCCTCTCGGCAAAGACACCTCGGGATCACGCTGATCTGGCCAAGGCCCCCGTTTTTCAGTATGGCTTCTACCTGCCGCAGTCTATGCTGATCTTTGTCATCTGTATAGTGTACAGTATTCTACCCACCGCCTGGCTCGTAACTCTTTTCGGCCTCATTTACTTCTGCGTTGCTCACTTCATCTACAAGTACCAGCTGCTTTATGCCATGGAGCACCAACAGCACTCCACAGGACGTCTATGGCCTATGATATGCAACCGCATTATCTTAGGTCTCTTCATTTTCCACATTGCCATGACAGGTCTCCTGGCCGCCTCGCAAGCATTAACTCAGGCCTTGGTCATGGTGCCACTCATCATCGCGACAGCGTGGTTCACCATATACTTTCAGAGGACCTATTTTCCGTTGATGAATTTCATTGCCCTTCGAAGCATCGACAAGAGATGGCAACCAGCGTTGCCAGAACCATCGGAATCGGCCTGGAATGTGGCGACGGATCGTGGTCGGACTGTTGACACGGACCCTGCTACTGGTCTCAGATATATCAACCCAAACTTGACACAGCCGTTGGAGAAGTTATGGGTCAGGAAGCCTGTGCGTAATGATCAGGGTGGTCATCACAGTCAACCGGTGTGATCCTAGCCACATCATTGTGTGTAGGAGTACGCCTTCAGTGTTATTCTTCATCTTCGCTGGGACATGCAGCCAGCACGTATTCCGAGTGTATTACAAGAGCCTTTGGTGATGTTTGTTTCTCGACAATACTGACTCTTCAGCGCTTACGCGATGCTATGTCCTTCAAATTCAAGTAATCCTCTTGAAATTTTCACCTTTGCTTCACAGGTAAGCCGTACCGTCTTGATCCGTGTCGGGTAGGTTTCGGTGGTGCTTGAATTCCACTCCAGCCTGAGGTTGTGCTTTTCGATGAATGCTACTGGTCGTTCTTTCCGTCACTAGTCTGGCCGGACTGTCCTCATCTTGGGGATCTAGGGTGAGGTAGGGAAGGTACGACCAGCGCAGAGCACATAGCTGCGCCACCCATCTCTCTCAGATTACTTTCACTCGTGTCTGTCGTGTCCCATTAGAATAGCTATCCTTATCAATACATTCTTACCGACCTACCTATGGAGCAAGCGAATCCCTCATTCAGCAATCCTTTTAGTGATGATTCAGCTGACTCAAACTCGTCCGATGCGTCCGATCTGGAGAGGCCGAACGCCTTCTTTGGTCACCGAGACACCCTTGCTCGACTGTACGAAGCGGATCTATCCGACAGTGATTCTGGCGACGGCAGCTACACACCTACGCAGTTGGGCTTGTCTCTTTTTCGAAACCACCAACTGGCCATCCATCGAGATACACTGGCTCGCCTACACTTCAAGCAGAACTCTAGCAAGGCACTACCAAGCCATATTCTGCGCAAGATTGCGAGCTATGTAGATCCAGTCGACCGCAAGAACATGAGACTAACCTGTCGGCAATGGGCTGAGCACATACCACGAACAAAACCAAACGTTGCGCAGGGCCTTCCAGCTGAGATACTGCTCACCCTCTACGACTGCCTGCTTCCTTCGGACTATGATGCTGCCCGACACACATGCATGAATTGGTTCATGGTCGGATTGGATGACAAGATAGCAAAGCATATGTTGAGTACCTCGGGGTCATATCCAGCATACCTCCAAGACCTCGTGGAAGAGCGGCAGAAACTACTCTCAAGCAATTTGCAACTGCCTCCACCCGCTCAGCACGATGGAGATACCGCTGACGCTCTGATTGACAAAGAGTGGTTGATGTCCAAAAGGCTTGCCACGGAAAGCAGACTGAGCTCTTCCTAGCAGGGATCAAGTATGCGCAGCTACGGCGGCCATTCTCTCACAAGTTTCACTGTCGTTGAGCAAGTCAGCTTTGAAAAGCTGTTGCATCAACCAGGGGAACAGTACACCAGTGATCCGAGCCTGCGTCATTTTACAGTTTCCAATTGTGGCAGATATTTGCTTGTCACTCTAGACAAAGACATCTTCATCTACAGATTATCGTCCTTGGAGCCTGTCGCGCGACTCGTGGCCTCCTCTAGTATCATTGCTGTGAGTATGGACACAAGCTCAGGCCGATATTCAGTCGCCGCGCTTGCCCAAGGTCGACTAGGCCTAACGTGGGACCTGCACCACCCAGATGTAGTGGCTAGCGTGCCCATTGGAGGATCAACATTGGTACAAAACGACACTCTGGAGAGTCTACACGGTGTTGTGCATGTTCATACTGAAAGTCCAGAAAACACTTCACCGCAGCTCACTGGAGTAGTCGCGGGACTTGAAATCAACACCCACCCAACTGTATATCGAAATCTTGGCACTGACAGTGACCATCCTCGAAGCGTTGCCATATGCCCTCAGCGAAAGTGCGTGGCGTTCGGCTGCCGCAGTGGGATCGAACTACATTGGCGCACCCCCGACAGTGATGCGAACTTGAATCGATGGTTTCCTTTGGGCGCACCTAGCGATCATCTCTTCTTCCTTCCACAGAGACCACATATTGACTCGGCAAGAAAGCTCAGGCTCATCTCCAGCGCTGCAGGGCCATCGAAAGCTAACAGAACGCGTCAAAATAGCGCGCCAACAAGGTGGACATTCAGGTCCACGACACCGCGCCGAGGCAGGATGCACAGCATGACACGGTTGTTCTTTGGCAGCTTGCCATTCCCAAGTGCGCTCACTAGACGCGGCGCAGCCACACCTCATGAAGAAGGTGAGCACCGAGGTGTGCTCCGAACCGTCGACTGCGACCACTACCGAGCGGTGCCAATTAGCGACGGTGCTCACATGCTGTTCACCGATCCTGCTACTGGTCTACTCTGCCTTGGGAGTGATGCTCCACTGGGCGGACCGACCAAGCTGATGCGCAAAGTTTGTATGATACCGCCAGAAAGCGAAGAGCCAGAAGGTGCAAGTACACTGATATGCTACCAGGCGGGTCACGACCTTCGATGGGGCGTTCGCGTCGTTGCAGCATACGACGACGGCCGGATAATTCTCTACAACATCCCTGCGGACTGCTTCCAGAGAATCAAACACATTCGGTCATCGCCAGACGTATGGGACGAGCTAGCTGGCGTCCTTGGACAGAGTGATCTCCTCATGGACGTGTACATGGCTAGTCAAGAAGATCTCAGTGCCGATGAGGATCCGAAGACGTTCCAATCTGTCCAGGTTGAAGGTCTCGAGATCTACAAGGCTGGGTCCGAGGTCGAAGACATACAGGTTGAGTGTGAGGGAGGTGGTGTCAAGATCTGGCTGTTCCTGATGTCGTCCAAAGCAATCAGATTGAGCATCTACGCACCACGGCATTTCAGACCAGTGGATCGTTATGTTGGTGCTGATGGGTTGGTACATCCTGGAACATCGAGGTGGGTGCAAGAAACGAAAGGAAAGATGCGAGCAGGCTCTCCCGAGGATGTTGAGACGACTAGCACGCGCGTCAAGTTTGTGGTCTTCGAGTAGACGGGTCTGTTCTTGAGTGTATTGATAGACAAGGGAGTACCAGATAGAATGTGAGCAAACATCGTTCACTGGTTCCTACTAGTCCCGCCACTACTCGTTCCCCTCGATGTCAGACATTTCATGGTAGTCACTGAGTACCCATCTCTCCCCTGCTTGCCGGTCTAATCACTTGAGCGCATATGATGATCTGTCACTTCCTTATGTAACAAGATCTGGACGTTGCTATGATCTGATCAGTAGACTCCGGCGGCAACGGCTGTCACTGTAGAAGACTGTGGGTTGCAGCTGTTCCAAAGCGAGTGAGGCCGGATTTGTCGCTGCACAATCCAGAGTCTGGAGCGAGACAGTTGGAAGCTGAACACTCAAAGGTCGAGTCGACCTAGTTACAAGATGACAACAGCGCGGACATGACAATCCAGGAGCTTCCAAGTAGTACGAGCCCCGGAAGCCGGTGTATATCGACATTGTAGTAGTGGTTACTTCTGAATGAACAGCAGGGTGATGGCCTTGTGATACTAGAACATCGCCGGCGGACAAGGACAGGCAGAAGATGCGGTGTCGACTGGAGTCACAGCACCAGCAGCGAGCAGACACAGGTGGGTCGGGATCCCATTTGGCTCGTCTCTTCCGTGAAACTCGTCTCCTGACTGAAACACAGCACCTCTCCGATCTGCGAAACGATGTACCAAGTACTCATCGCCAAGCGAGAACGTACTGTCGAGGCCAATGGCTGATACCAGCGCGGCGTACATGGCATGGACGGGTTCCGACAACGGTCGGCCCTGGTTGGCGATCTTCTGGATAGCTGGTAGACAGTCTACTGGTGTGGCGCGCTGCAGCTGAGATGCGAATCACGTCTGCCTTGCAAGACGAGCGCTGCTTGCTTGTAACTCATGTCGATCTAAGTCAGACGTTTCGGTAGATAGTACTAGCGTCGAGGGGGGTATTTGACTAAGTAGTACCTACCGGTGCTGGGGTCCTCTTCTGTTTCTGGCGAGGGATAGGGTGTGAGTTGATCGTCGTGTTCCGCCTGGCCGTTCTTCCAAGTACATTAATTACTTGCTCCGCCGTGGTTTTGTTGGGCTGCATACCTTGTGAACTTTTGCGCTTGGCCGAGACTTGCGTGGCGAGAAGGGCGGGCGGACGGCTAAGCCGCACCATATGACACGACACGGCTTCGTCTTCAGGCCTTCAATGCGAGGTAGTGTGCTATACTTGATCGCAGTAGTAGATTGGAAAGATATGGCTTGCTTAGAGAGTAGCCCTCTGCTATACTACCATGCTATGAAACACGGGGTGGGTGGATTGGGTTGAGATGGATTTTTTCGGTTCTATCACTTGAGAACTTTGTTCGAGCGTCGGTTCGGCATCTCGCAGTAGTTCCGATCAATACAAATGTGCACCCGCCATCAAGATCACATACGCTGTAGCGAGAGCGATGCCGACAGGGACGTTCGCCGCCGCATTCCCCGTGTAGACACTAACCCCAGACTCTGAAGACGAGCTGCTGCCAGCGCTACTTGCTCCGTTCCCGCCTGTAACAGCTGAGATCTTCGTCACCTGGGGGTATACATAAGACCCGTCAAGCGCCATCTGCTCGCCCCCGAACACCCGGAACTGAGCGGCGACTCCTCCACCGCCTGCAGGGGCAGGCAGCCAGTTACTAGTCCAATTGGCTGGCGGAGCGACGTCCGCAGGCTGCAGAAGGATCTGGAACGTTCCGTTGCGACCGTCATCGGCAGCGCTGCCGTAGACGAGGGTGCCGTCCGGATAGGTGAGGTTGCTGCGGTCGCCCAGCGCATACACGTCGACGGGGTTGGGGATGAGAAAGAAGGCGGCGTCATAAGCCGTCAGACTCCAAAAGCCGACGGGCTGGAGCGGAGGCTTGCCGCTGAAGGTGAAGAGAATCGCTTCATCGGGGCCGATCGTCAGAAGGGAATTGCTTGCGCCCGTTGTGCTATTCGCCCAGTTCGGGTAGAACGCGAACGGAGTCCGCAGCGCGAGGTATCCCGTGAAAGCGACCAGAGCGCGAAGAGCGTAGTTTGTGTCGTAGACCCCGACGGGCTCGGGCGACAGCTCGACCCAGCCGTTGTTTAGCACGTCGAGGTTGTCGCGGTCGGACGCCTCCGCGACGATCGCGGCCAAGGCCGTGGTGTTGGCCAGTGTCAGGTTCACGGATGGTGGAGCGCTGTAGGTCGTATTCGATATGCCGGCGGCTTCGAGAGTTGCCGCCGGTGCTGTTGGTGGTGCAAATCGAGCAAGCAGGTTCATGACATTTTCCGCCGGGGAGCTCGTTGCACTATATACATCGATCAAGGTCTCCAGGCGTGGGGCGCTCACGTCCGACGTATCGTTCCGGGCGACAGTAGTACTGGCGCAGTCATCTTGCAGTTGGTGCACCAGATCTGCATCGGTCGCGTTGAGACCCCATCTGACAAGTAGAGTGCCGTAGAGGGTAGGTGATGTCAGATATCCCACGTAAGTCGCATTGACCACTTGCAACCCAACATCACTTCCATCATCTGTTCCGGAGGGCCTGATCAGGTAATTTCCCGGCTCGTAGAAGCCACCGGTCCCGACGTTCGCCCAATTATCACCATACGGGTCGTAAAGACTGAAGAGTTTATAGTAGCCAGCTGGAGCATCTGGGATGGTAATCTTGACATCAGACTGTGAGAGGTCATACACGATTTGCGAGTAGATCGTATCAACATTAGGCTTCACGACAGTGCGGTTTGCTGGGGTGGATAGCTCTCGGGCGTGCTGCCAAGTATTGACGCCATACTTTTCAACCAAGGGCGCGTAGGTATTCTGCCAGGACAGAAGCGGGTACCCGTAGGTCAGCGAGAAGACTGTGGCATTTTGAGGGTCGGTGGTGGACTGCGCGGCAGCAAGGCAGAACAGATGGACGAGGACTACGAGAGCATGCATCATAGACAGGCGGTACTCGGTTTGCGTGAAGCCTGTACGGATCGAGACGTGTGTCAGAGCTCACTACAAGACTGGAAGAGCATGGCCTTACTGAGTATCCTGTGCACAGCTTCCACATTATAAAAGGTACCGAGGTCCTTGAATGTGATTGACCGGGTAGCCGAGTTCACCGTTCGGCAGTTTCCGCCCGGACAACCGAAGTGGCCGTCTCGGTTACCACCCAACCTCTGGTCATCTACTTGACGACAATACCTTGACACAAACTTGCTGTGATGGTTGAAGAAACCTCACACTCATTATTCTATCGTTCTCTCATTGTTGCGCGTTGCTGTGTATCCATTGCAACGAGAAAAGACAAAGTATAGCCCGTATCTTCAATCGCCTAACGATAACCGAGGCGGGCGGTTGGGTTGTAGGCAAGGAGCGCAACTCGGCAGTGGACATATTGCGCATGGTCCTCTTAGCCGAACTCATCGTTCTTGTGCCTGTTGGTTGTATCAAGAACAGATTATGGTACCTCGTTCAAAGAAAGTCCCTAAAATTCGGTGCCGCTTTGCTTATCATAGTCAACTCGTAGAGTTCGAACTGCAACTTAAGCAAGACCTGCAATGAAAGAGAAATCCCATTGCGGATCGCCGAATGTCTTAGTAGC
>Ga0066648_10001809_pt1 | contig 11139 bp, 6 predicted proteins | sample CryGeyCG12114_NA_FD_59537 | JGI IMG/M metagenome (GOLD analysis project Ga0066648, IMG submission 59537) | Groundwater microbial communities from aquifer - Crystal Geyser CG19_WC_8/21/14_NA | ecosystem: Environmental > Aquatic > Deep subsurface > Groundwater | place: USA: Utah: Grand County... | reverse complement strand
GACTTTCTGGCTTGTTGAAACTGTTTCATTCCTTGCATCAGACCACTTGAAGTCTTGACTAGATTACCATATGCTTGCTGGTATCTTGGATCCTCTGGTGGTGTGCTGTTGATCACAGTCCATAACTTTTGAATACCTTGGGCATAGTGTGTTTTCTGTTCCGGCGACAGTTGTGGCAGACGAGAGACTTGTTCGACCCTGATGAGATTGGCATGCTGCTGCGGCGCAGGCGGAGCGGGCCTATTCTGAGCCGGAGCGCCCTCCATGGCGCAAGAGACCTGGAGGGCTGTTCAGGCCAATGTCGTCGGCTTCGTGCAGAGGTATGGTAGGACGGTTTTAGAATGCGACCGGTGCGAGAGCGAGGTTTTCTGGACGCGGCACAAAGATATGGAATCGATGGGAGAGAGAGATTCAGAGTGACCGGTACCTTTATTTGTGGCAGGCTGGTGCTGAAGCAAACAGCTCCTACTATACCAGAATTTGTGTAGGCTCGAAAGAGAGGTCTGTCTGGTCTGAGTCTCTCTGACACTCTAGAGCAACGCAAGATGTACAATAAAGGTTGTTGAAGTTAAGGTGAGCAGGCGCATTCCGTTGTAGTCTACGTATAAGACCCCTCATTAGCCGTAACGAAGTTACGCGTATTTACCAAGACGGTCTTGCTGTGGCTTGGCTACGGTAGGCCACAGACAACTCTATATGTACCTAGGTAGTGGTTGGACATGATGCTCCTAAGGGCTATCTTCTTTGTACCATTTCAAATGAACTGATTAAGCGAGAAGTTTATTGGATTTCGTTTCCTGGATAGTGAAAAAGCACTCAGAAGCCGCTGACTTCATTACACCTATACATGATTCCATGTCCCAATGCCTGTATACCAACGAAGAGACCGTGTCATCGGCCTGCGGTGGAAACTCCTGAACGCCTCTGCTTGCCTTCTATACATTGATCATCCCGTCATAACACCTGGCACCCATATCGAATGTCCAAACCTCTGAAAATCAAGCTATATAACACATCATTAGGTCATGCCCAGGGCCTTCGTACCATCCACGACGCCGGACAACATCTTTAACCCATACGCCGATGAAACTCTTTCCATAATCTTAAGCTTCGATTTGATCTCTGACTTATCCACAGTACCATACCACTGTCCACCACAGGTACAGTGCTCACTGAACAAACAATCATCACTTTGTAGTGCTCCACACTTCTTGCATCTTAGGTCTTGTGTTTGCCAGTTGACGAGAACAGCCTCTAGGCGTGCGATCAATGCCTGCTCGAGATTGACGCGGCTGTACTCACTCTGGCAGCTCAAACACCTCCAGGGTTTGTCCGTGCCGTTCTGTTGGTCCGGCAAAACATCTTCGTCACGACAAAGGTCCAAATCGCGAGTCATCGTGCAGGTGTCACACACGAGCTGGTCGAACTTGAGGCTTGCACTCGGATTTTCGAAGCGAGCATCTGCGCCAAACTCGCGGACATCAAACAGAGCAAGAAGCTCTTTGCGGAGTAGTCTGGCTTCAAGTTGCACAGGCTTGGACAGGGAGACAACCTGCATCAGCGCCTTTACAAGCTCGAGCACTGGATCGCGACTATTGCGAGAGTTGCCCGTGTCAAGTGTTCCACCAGGCAATTGAGGAAAGGTCCAGTCGCTTGCCAATTCACGGTGTAACAATTCTTCCCGCTGACGTCTTATGAGCTGCACTACCTGCTTTTTCAATGGCCTGGAGAAGTCGTCCTGCAAGATTGTCGTCACTTCCGTGCTTGTAGGATCTTCGGTCAAGCTTATGAATCCGTTAGGAAGCTGGGTCGCTCGCGGTGTGGAGTCTGATCCTGTACTTGACGGTCGTTTCAGCTTGTGCATAACATCGATAAATTCAATCACCCAATCGTCAAATATCTGCTGCAGTGGCACTGGCAAGAATTGTGCAAGCCGCCAGTGAATGATGGTCTCGAGGTTGGCGCCGTCGGTGGTCTCATTGACGGTTGAAGTTCCTTTTCCACCGTAGTTGTATGGGTCATACCAGACCAGTGCGTCCCAATAGTCTCGGATTTCCAGTCCTAGAAAGTGGAACAGAGGCTTCTGCTGGATCGACTTCATTATGTACTGAGAGTATGCATAGGCGTTGCCGACCTCTTGCTTCGAGGTCTGCAACAAAAGCCGTGTTGGACTAGCAAAGACGACATTGGAACCCACACGACGGAAATCCGTCACTAGTTGTTGAAATGCTTTCTTGGACATCATCTGCACATAGTAGTGCAGATTCCTGTCGTACAAACAGGACGCAGGTCCCTCAACCCAGCGAACAAGGTGTTGTACCATGATATCGGCCAACCTGTTCCCAAGACAAGCTTCTGTCCACCATGATTTGACCATATCTCGAAGCACTAATAGCGCAGATTGAGCAAATCCAGCATTGCTTTCTGTCATGCCAGACCCTTCACTCTCGTTGTCGGCAGCAGGGTTGAATGATACCGAGTCAGCCGAGCCTTCCAGATCGTTGATGATGGAGGAGGTAAGAATGGTATTGATTGCCAAGTTCTGCACTTCGATATCCACGCACACCGAAGTGTACGCTCCTGCATTGTTAATGGATGGCATTTCAACGACTTGCTGCAATGGACCAAGCGCGTCGTCCTTTTCGTGCCCAGCGTGATCTGGACGAGGACCATCTGACCACCAAAGCACAACATTGTTGTTTTGAAGACGTCGGGCGTAAGCAAGATCAATCAAGAAGCGAGGATCGTCCTTCTCAAGATTGCACAAAGGTACGTCGCCGTAACGAGCAAGCTCCAGGAGGTGAGCGAGCCAATTCTCAACTGCCATGTAGTGGCCTATCATCCTTTTCATGACGAAGGACTGCCAACCAAGGGGGGGCATCTCGGTATCAGCGTGCTCGGTCTGTAGACAAAGCACCGGGTAATCCTTAAGAATTCTGATATCATGTACCAATTGCCGGTGTTGAGACGATTGCATAATAAGCATGGTCGGCTTGGATTCTTCTCCACGCCACTTTTTGACCACTTCACCGATCTCCAGATATGCTTTTCGCTTAGTGGTTACCTGGGAAATCTTGAAGTGTAATTGGTCCTGATACTCGAAAATGGATGTTGTTCTTTCTGTAGCATCTTGCACGCGCTTCTGGTTTTGCTCAGCATAGATTTTGTCGACATTAGGCATAGCTTGCGTGTCTCGTGTGCGGTTCAAGACAACGACATGGGCCTCAGATCTGGCTGTAGAAATAAGAACAAAAACCTGCCTGTCTCCAGCAGCAACATGGTAGAAATAGAGGTAGCCCATTGCTTCCGGATCTTGGACGTAGGCAGATTGAGACTGGCTTCGCAAGAGAGTGGACAAGTCAAAGCCCTGTTCAAGCCCCTTACCCAGAACACCCTTTTGACTCTCGTCAAAGGAGCATAGATTGCCCACTTGAAGCATTGCTCGTACAAACAATGGGAGCTGTCGCTCATACACACCTTCAACGCTAGGATGGTTGCAAAGCAAAGAAACGTTTTCGGCTTCGTGCAGGTATGTTTCTTCAGTCATAGTCAGCTGGAACAGGTGCACCGACGGATGTCCATTAGGCAGGACATGGTTGACCTTCTCGACGTCGCAACCAGGTACCTCGACATTCGGTAATTCTTCGCCCTTCAGATTCAGATAAAGAATGCGTGGAACCTTGATATTAAGCGTGTGAATTTTGTTGCCGATGAGCACGAACGCTTTTACCTCACCGGGCGAATCGCCGTCCCGAAGCTGAAGCACATGCCATGTGTTGATGAAGAGCAATTCTGCTTGATTACGGAAGAAACTGCTGATAGCATCCGTACCAATGTTGGGGCGCTCGCCGAAGAGTTGTCTTCGCCGTGCTCGGGCCTGTTTTTGAATTCTCCATTTCTGTTTTTGGTATTGCAACCACTCCGGATAGTCTTCATCGACAGCAGGGATCTCTAACGGAAGGCTAGCGTAGGGATCGACAAGGGCTTGGTTCGGCTCGGGTGCTTTGCGCTTTTGTGCTGGAGCGAGTTGCTTATGTGGCCTGAGTTGTGATTCGAGTACATCTTCCACATCTCCAGAAGCTGGCAGGCGATGATCCAAGATATTCAGTGGCAGCTCTCCGAGAGGTTTTTTCTCGAACAAGTCCGTCATCTTCTTCTGCTTGAACTTGTCATCCTTGATGTTGATGCGCTTCTGCAACCATTCAGGGTGTGCGACGCGAGGCACAGGGTTACGAATCTTTTGCAAAGCGGCAGGAATGGTGATTAGCTTCTGAATGACAGAACCAAGGCGTTCGAGATAGTAATTCCAGTCAACGATGTTTCGGGGATCCATATCTGCCGGGTCGTCCTTCAACCACTTTCGCAAGAAGAACCTTTTGACGTTCTCTTCAGCGGAGAATATAGCTACTGGTATTGCTCGTTCCGTAACCGGAGTATTCCTGGGCTTCGCTGAAATGATATATTTGCAATTCAATCCCTTGTCCTTAGTCATCTGATCACCCAAGAATTCTGCAAGTCGCTTTGCTGTGGTGATCGAAGTCGATTTTTGAGCGCCATATTCTTCTAGCGGTTTTGTCATACTCTTGTTCTCACAAATGAGATCAATAAGTTCTTCGTCCGCAAGGGTTGATCCATGCTGGTGCAAAACATCCAGCCATCGATTTGCTACTCGCGCCACTGCTTCATATGTCTCTGAAAGTGTACTGCCCTCCAAGAAGAACTTGAAGATCTGCGTCTGAAAGATCTTAATCAGTTTCAACTCACCACGCCTTTTGACTTCGAAACCTTTGAGCTCAGCAAGAGTACCATCATGGTTGAAGACAGCGTAGCGTTTCTTTAAGTTCTTGTCTTCCTCCTTCGAGGTTGGCAAGATCATAGCTTTGTAGGGTCCGTCGACTTCGAAGAAAATAGAGTTGTCGCTAGTTGTTTCGTACTTGAAAGTCTTATCATCAACCAAGGTCTGGTACTGGTGATTTGTGTATCGAGCATGCACAAGATGGTTGAGCATGACACAAGGATATGAAATTGCCATCTTCTTGCCGTTCTTCAGTGTGAAGACAACATTTTCTGGAAATGTGGCCGGCAACATGCACCAGATACCGTCAGTATCCAGTTCTAGTGGTCGCCCAATGCGCTCTACAAGCTCCCGAGCCATCTGTATGATGTGCGCTCCGGTCAAACAGGTGACACCGGCCATCTCCATGGAGTACCAACGAGAACCTTTTCGCATGACATAACCATAGAATGAGTTGAGAATGACTTTGTGTGCAAGCTGGAGGGAGTCGAAGAGGATGATCATCTTTTTACCCTCCTCGACCTCATGCGCAGAAGCACCGGAGCTTTTCAATGCTTCAGTCTTGCCTTTCCAGACTTTTTGTTGTCCTTTGAAGTCGTACCTTCGATCACGGAAGTTGCGTACAGTATCGACATAGAACGGATTTTCCCGTTGACAAATGATGGCCTCCCTTTCTATTGTCTTCGAGTCGTGAATCTTATGGTAAATCTTTTTTGAATAGTCCTGAAGTCTCTTGCGCACCTTCTCAGCCTGCTCGTCTAGGCTTAATTCCTGGAACGTCCGACTCAGAGATTTATTTGTCTTTCCAAGAAACGTCTCGTTAGCAACAGCCCTCCGAATCATGTTATATTCGTCGCGCTTGGCTGGCAAGAACTCTCCTCGCCATGCCCAGGGTAGCCTCCTGTCGCATGTTTTGCCTGGTCGGTTGAAGTCACAAGCGGCACAGTCAGACTCTTTGATCATAGAGTCTGGCTGCAACCGGTTGGTTGTCATGATGTTCGGATACATAGATGCGACGTCCAGATGGTAGATCAAAGGGCGTTCGTTGCGGTTAGGGGTCTCTTTCAGGCTTTTGAGCTTCTGTGTGATTTGAGCCTTGACCTCTTCGTAATTCGTGACATCGTCCAATGACTTCTTCTCCTCGACTGTAATGCAAAACTGTAGAGCAGCATCAAGGTCCCGTAAGAGCTCATCAATGGCTGTTGTGTCGACCGCGAAGTTGACTGGAATGTCCGCGCGAAAGACTCCGGCCTCAATACTCTCCACGTGGCCACCGACATACGTTTCCGAGTCAAGCAGATGTCCATCCCAAAATGCTTCTCTTGGCTCTTTATGTTTGTTTGGTAGAACGATTTTTTTCTGATACGCTTGGACCATGAGAAGCATTTCACATAATGTTCCGGTTCCTTTGCGCAGTGTGTCGTCTGGGTTGAGTGGAATGATAGTACAAAGGGAGAAGATGAAAGGATGCACATACTTCATGTACAGATAATACGTAGCCACAGCATCGGAAACTGAGTACTCGGCGAGTACTTGTGGATGCTCGCTGGCATATGGGGTCATAAGCTCGGGGTCGAGCTCGTCTGGGTCGTAACCTAGCTTGGCAACTGTGACAGCTTTTAGACCACGACTGCCCTGTGGTAAGTAGCTGTCTCGATTGACCCAAGCGAAGCAATCCATGTGGACGCAGTAATCGCTTTGGTAGATGTCTTCGCTGTTCTTGCGAAAGCCAATCTCGGCGTACATGTCAATGCCTAGAACACTAGCTCGAGCCTCCACAAAAGGCCAATCGAAGAAATCACCGTTGTATGTGGCGATAACTGTGGGACGTGCCTCTTTGATGTGAAGAAAGAATCGTTCTAGGACGGCTCTCTCGTCTGGCTCGTTGAAGATCAAGAAAGGTCCGGAATATTCGTCCTTTGGCGTGTAGTCGAAATCTGCAATATCTTCAGACACAATCTCCCTGTTGGTAATCAGGAATCCTTGGCCGTCAATCATGTAAGAAATCATCATAACTTGGTCGATCACCGCATCGGGGAACTTCAGAGGTAGTTTTGTGGTTTCAATATCGAAGGCCAGGACGACAGGATCTGCACGTTGTAGTCGTTCCTCCATGCAAGTCAAGCTGACTTGACCGTGTTTTGCTTCGACTGTGTACCACTTTCCAATCCGAATATCTTTGTCGATCGTGACCCGGACATGATAGGGAACGTCGTATTCTCGAATGTCGACGACAAAATCACTAGCCTCTAGTATTCCGTTTGCCCGAGACTCAGTGGCTTGATCCTCGTCGTAGATGTCAAAACCTGCAGTAGCGCTCGCAACCTCGACATATGTGTCCATGGCGTTCATCTTTTCCTTGTTCTTCTCAGCGATAGGCATTATGTGCTTACGAACAGCAAGCAGATCGTTGACATTGGCGAATGCTAGCTTGAGAAATGTGCGTCTGTATCCAAGAAGGTGATTGGGCATTTGCAAATCCTCCTTTTCAACGCGAGTAACCTGTTTGACCAAGTCCTCAAACATCCTCTTGCACCATTCTTCTACGTCTGCTTCTCGACCTCGCTTCACGGCAATCAGGAAGTATGGATCGTACTCGATGGTGGCCTTGAAGTTCTCGCCGTCGTCTCCTATGAAGTAGAAGTCCACAGCGGCACGGCCTGCTGGGATTCTCTCGTCCTCAACGGAGGTACTGTGCATGTTGTAGAGCCATCCTACCCGTTTCTTTCCAGAATCATATCTGGGAAACCCCATTGACTCGTCGATACTGTTTCCAAGCCGGACATTTTGTATCTTTTCATCTTGAGATGTAGCTTCGGATGCTCGTAAAGAAGAGGAGTCGACTGTTCGCGTCTTTGCTGAAAATGTAGTCGATGTCGAGCTCTTAAACTTGTTGCCATACTTGTTGGGTTTTCTGACTGGCATGATGAACACGGGTGGTTGCGAGCGCGGCTAGCGAGGGCGGATATTTAAAGAGTCGAGGCAATTAGGCCTGCTCATGACAGGTGGCGGGGCACAACTTTCTTAAAAGGCATTCATTGAGTGCTCATTCCAAGATTCGGTGGCAGCGGTTGTGTTCTTTCTCAGATGGGCGCGACTGTCAATTTACGAATCGAAGTCAACATGCAGGAACTCGAAGGGACTCGGTCGCGCAGAGACACGCGACGCGCTCGGACGTGCTTAATTGAATCTTGGCTGAGATTAGCGCGTGCAGTGGCTTTTTGTGGTTCTCAGTCTCAGCCTCGAGTCGCCGCAGCGTGAGCCTAAGGGCTTGGAAAACCAATGCATGGCGTCAAGACCGATACGCCGAAGTCCTGACCATATGCTTTACAATTCCATCACACCAACCAGACACAATGGCAGACGATACTCGGCAAGGCGAAGTGTCTCAGAACGAAGAAATACCACAGACAGAAGTCCGTCGGCCTCGAAGACCCAAGCCGAAGCACGATTTCCCTCAAACGCAGGCTGGAAAATTATGGGATGCATTTGGCAATCCAGATGAGCCTGTCAACGCCCTTCCTGGGGGAACATACAACTCGGCCGGCGGTAAGCCACGGGAACTGACTTGGAGAGATGCATTCCAATTCTCGTTGTTCACGAGAAACGATTTTCCAGCTTGGTACCAAACCAGCTGCGCAAGAGACTCTCTGTTAGTTGGTATGGGTATGGGTAGCGCTATAGGCGGACTTCGTTTCATCTTCAAAGGTACATAGGCCCCGTCAGGATACTGCCATCTGCTGACCATTCCAGGTCTCTCCGCCATAGCAATGACCACGAATTACGCTGTTGGTGCATTCGCCGTCACCTCGTCAGCCATGTTCTATTGGTGTGAGGAGCGGCGGCGCGAAGAGGCCAAAGGCATGGCAGCGGCTGTCGCTGGCATGAAGATGCTGAACGAGAAGAAAGCTCGTGTGAGAGCCGAGGAAGCGGCCGCTGCCGCTGTGAAGGCGAAAGCCGAAGAGGAGCAGAGACGAAATCAGAAATGGTATAAAGTCTGGTAAACATGTACATTATTTTGAAGCATCGCATGGTGTTGTGGCGCTGGAAAGCCTGCTCAAGCTTGAAGAGTGTGGTGGCATCACAGCCTGGTTATCAAGAAGTCGTCATGGCATGAGAGTTGCTCGGGTTTCAGACAATGGACGAGGATGACGAGTCTATCCGTGCTCGAAGCGCACTCGAGGTTCTTTGTTCGCGCTGGTGTCAGCGCTGGCGAGTACCGCCGTGGCATCACCTCCCCCAACCTTTCTCCGCTCAATACGTCTCTGTCTTGCTTCTCTAGCTTCACGGTTCTTATAGTCGGCCAGTTGCTGTTTCCGCCGCTGTGATCGCGCCCAAGCAACGGCAGGAGTGGCTTTGAAACCGATGCCATTGATGCCATAAAGATCGTCTTCTGGGTCATTTGGATCATGACCCGTGATCTCGCAATCTGACCAATAGAGTTCAGAAGGTAGACTTTCAAGCGGCGGTGAGCCTGGCCTTGCCATGGTGGCAGTATGCTGTAAAGGCTCGCTGGTAGTCAGGTTGCTGAACGTGAATAATGACGATGGCGGCGGCTGCATTGCTTGTGGACCTGAGTTTGGTGGTGGTTTGGTAGAAAGATGTAATGTCGGATCTTCCTTGTCATCAGAAAACGTTCTGTGGTTCAAAGCAATTCGCTTGCTGCTGGGTTCTTCTACACCATGGTTCAGTGGAGCGGGGCTTTGCAAATCAAGTTGCTTGAATCGGCCAGCAACAGAGGTGCGAGGGCTGTTATCGTCTTCCGAATCGCCGAGCGAGGGTCTTAATGAGACAGGCTGGAGTCTCGGAATTGTGTCCTGTCCTCGTTTCCTTTTTGGAGACGGAAGAGCCATTGCGTCGGATACTATTGCTCACTGGAAGCCTCACTTAAATCGCGATCAGTAGCTCTGTCAAGTGTGCATCGTGATTTCGACTTCGACCAACTGATAGACTCGAAGTCGCGCGGACGGTTGCACATTGTCAGTTCGACCAATAGAAACAGTGAGATGGAGTATGGGAAGTAGCCGCAACCAACAAGCACAGATAGGACTCAAGCTCGCTTTCATTAAACCTGCAGCATTGATCGCTAGATATGCAACAGCTACTTTGCAACGAAAAGGGCAAGTGTATCAGATGCTGAGACCCGTGGTCAGATACACATCGTCGCCAGAATTACGGAAAAAGTGTAAGAATTGTTTTATACAACAACTTGGGTACGAACTACCTCGTGCACGTCGTGCATGTCGTGCCATCATTGAAAAAAGCCGACGCCTCCATGTGCACTTCCGTATCGAACTCGCGCCGCCAACGCCATGCAGAACCGTCAAATGCTAGTCGAGCTCACTCGCTCAACCAAGAGATGACCTCTTCTTTTTCTTCTTGCTCTCAACCTCGCCATTCATTTCACTGTGCCTGCGCTTCTTTTTCTTCTCGGGCTCTTCATCCAAGTTCTCCTCTGCCTTCGCTTTCTTCTCCTTTTTCTCCTTCTTGTCCTTTGTTTTATCTTTCTTCTCAGACTTATCCTTCTTGTCCTTCTTCACCTTAGGCTCAGCAACCAAACCAGCATCGGCCATTGGCTCGTCCTCGTCATCATCCATTTCTGGCTTGTTGATCTCGATGTCACCAAGCACCTTGTCCATAGCGTTCTTCATGGCGACTTCGTTCTTCGTAGGTTGAGTACCAGAAGAATAGAAGGCTAGTCTTTCCTCCACTTGGTTTTTCAGTGCCAGTCCAAAGACTGTTGATGGGGTTTCCGAGAAGTTGTCTATCCTTGATGCGATCGAACACTTGTTGGCCAAGAACCGAGAGATTCTGCCCTTGTTCTTCTGGCCAGCGCGCCCAATGAAAGATGAGTGGTACAGGAGGCCATACTTGGGCGTGTTACTCTTTGTCTTTAGAGCTCGGAAAAGTGCCTTTTCGGCTCCCAGAATCTGGACGGTAGAGGCTGGATATTTGGATAGGTTGGTCAGACTGCCGGCATGCGAGATAAGTCTTGCGCCAACGACCTCTCCAATCAGTGCTGCCAGATTAGGTGCGACAACGCCCATCTTGGAGACCAAGTAGCTGTGCAGTGTCTTCCTGTAGTTTGCAAGACTGACGACTCTTTGCGCAAATAACATGACGTTCTCCATATCTGTAGCGCCAATCTCTTGACCCATGCTGGTTTTGGCAGCAGCGATTATGCTCTTTGCGATGTCCTCGTCGTCATCAACAACGGCGGCAAGATCGTGCAGGCTGTCCTCTGACAAATTTTGCTTGTCCTTCACGAAGAGTGCTACTTTGGCGTATTTGTGGTTCTCGGAGACGATCTTTACAAGCTCTGGGAAGTGCCATGAGTACCATTC
>Ga0066648_10001808_pt1 | contig 11142 bp, 16 predicted proteins | sample CryGeyCG12114_NA_FD_59537 | JGI IMG/M metagenome (GOLD analysis project Ga0066648, IMG submission 59537) | Groundwater microbial communities from aquifer - Crystal Geyser CG19_WC_8/21/14_NA | ecosystem: Environmental > Aquatic > Deep subsurface > Groundwater | place: USA: Utah: Grand County... | reverse complement strand
GACTGTGTAGCTGCATCGAGCCAAGTGCACCGGCTGCGTCGACCGCCTGAAGTTGGGGGAGAGGAAGCCTGGAACGGCTGAATCTGCTTCCGCCGCGGACGCACGTCCAGGCGGGGCGCAGGCAGGTCGCAGGCAGCATCGGCCAGTCGCCGCCCTTATCACAGTGGACACGTCTCGAGCTGCACCAGAATTGACTCCGAACTGGCTCAGAGCCAGTCTTCGCACCGTCGCTCCCAGTATCGTGGTTGTACAGAACTGGGTATGGTGATGCGCCTACTTCCACTTTCCACCACAGTCACAGTCTCAGTCACCACAAGCATGGCATGAGTCGTGTCCACTCCGTGCCCTCGTCACCTCATAAACTCGCTCCTCCGCCGTCCTTTCGTCCCACCCTCCATCCTCCTCTCTATCTCTCTTCTGACTCTGAATCGAGTCACTTGCTAGTTGCGTGATTCATCAGCTTCGCCTACAACCTACAACAACAACAACGACGACAACAGCAACAACAACAACACACGCCCCTTCAATACCTTCAAGCCACAATTGGATACTTGCCACATAGGATATCCCAAGGAACAACCACTCTGGATTGACTGGCCCTTTTTGTTTCTCTTCATCGCGCTTGTTCAACTCCGGATCATCCCCACGGGAACAACACCCCTCTTCGAGTCGTCACTTGCCGACGTGCGATTCATAGAACAGGTACTACCTTGCCCTCCCTGTTTGTACTTGTCACTCCATGCATCATGAAATACACGCACCCAGGATTATCACAACACTATCACTCCAAGGACTTGGCCGGTATTATCCATGGATTCACCGAGGACTTTCTTGGCATGTCTCGTTGAGACTTGCAACCATCTTGCGTTGATTGGCCAGTCGCTGCGACCATGTCGTTGGCTGACCTGGCCAGCCGCAAAGTCGAATCTCTACGATGAGTTCGGCGTCATATAATGATGCGCATTACGCGCTGTATTTTGCCAACCTGGTACCACAATTACACCGGAAACATGGACTCAAACCCTGGATGTATCCTGGTTTTCCTAGGACATGCAATTGACCTGGTGACTTTACGGACAGTTATCTTTTCCTCAGACTCACTCGTTCGTACGAACACGCTCTCTTCTGAAACGACGCCTGGCCTGTTGTGCGCAATGAAACATCTAGGAACGACATAAGATGTGTACTGGACTGAGACGGCCTCATCTCCTACCATGACCATTTTCCATCTTCCTCTCCGTGTCGCCACGATGGTTAGTGACGTATAGGCCATGGTTTCCAACTCTGCAATGCTGTTTGACCGTACACTTGACCGGTCCTGGACAGAGCTCCCTTATAGACGGTATCACAGACATACGATTCAGCCTGAATTGCTCCTTCGTCTCCACGATCCAGATACATCCTGATAGGACATCAACCTAGGTCGTCAAGCGGGCCGGCACTGTGCAACTTATCAGGCCATACACTCGGGAAACATATTCCTCCATCCTACTTGGAGCAACTCGTCCTGGATCCTTGGACTTTGGAACTCGCCGTCATCAGCCCACGAATTTACATCACCAAAGTCACGCGTACCAATGAATATGCACTAACTTTTGTTTGCCAACAGACATCCTATTACCATTAGGACTGGACCAGGACTAGCTTCTAGGATGTCTCCAAGGTCTAGACATTCTAGCACCGCTCACAGTTCCACTACAAGTCATGAATCTAGGAGTCGATCGATGCGTCATATGCCACGGACAATCCCGGAAAGACTGACATATGCGCCTGCCACGGCTGCTGACATGCCCAACAACCACTATGCTTTATCGTCTGGCACCACAGGTACTAGTCGGCATCAACCCAATGTCCAATGGAGCGCGACCAACAACTACCTCCAAGGTAACCCTGACTTCCAATTTACAAATGACGGTATAATTGCTTGTCCAATGGGAGTGTCTCCGCCTGGCTACTTGATACCGGCAGTCTCAACATCGACTGCTTACGATGCTGTTGACTATAACTTACTGGCACAAACTGGTTTCTCACAACATGCTCGCATGGATAACGACTTCCCGCATCTACCGTTCGAAGATGCTACCCTGCCCACCGGAATGATGAACGATAGCATGTCTGTCAACTATGGCGGCGACAATTCCTTGATGGAGGAGCCTTTCCCGTCATCCATGTACTGGACCAACCGTCTGCCAACCCCCCCACCGGAGCCTTTCCTTGGATTGTCCCAGGAGATTCACATGCATCCAGAGGATGAAATGAGCGTAGGATTCGACATCTATCAGGAGCCTGCCAGCGTGTGTGAACCACTCGGTCCCTCTAAACTTCTTGCTTATAGGTATGGTTGCACGCGAGGCGGATTTCGATTTACTTATTGATGATGTTGTAGCGGTCCGAAACATCCTGCATCTCAGCCTAGACCTATTCGGTCTGCTTCTGAGCGCGAGGACGATCGACATAACGCCAATTCCAGGATATCCAAACAGGAAACTTTCGACAAGGTAAAGGCACGTAATGACCCGCTATACGAGCGGAAACCGGACAAGAACGGATGGTACCACTGCCCGATGGCAAAGGAGACAGGATGTTTGCACAAGCCTACTAAGCAAAAGTGCATCTACGCGTAGGTTTTCTCTACCATCATTTCGGAAGGTCTAACCAATGTGTCCCTAGTAAATACTTGGATTCTCACTTGAAGCCCTACAAGTGCAAATTTGGACCCACTATGAGCGAGTGCAAAGACTTGCAATTCTCTTCCAACGCCTGCCTGTTCCGCCACGAGAGGGAAGCTCATGGAATGCACAACCACGGAATGAACCCTTATCTTTGCGAGTTCCCGGACTGTGAACGCGCTCGTCCGGACAACGGTTTTCCTAGGAGATGGAATCAACGTGACCATATGAAGCGTGTTCACGACTATGAGCCAAGTGAGACCTCAGTGTCCGCTGGCGACAATGCTCCAGGGGATACTAAGCGAAGGAAGGGGTCCGGGGCGCTTGCTTCTGCGCCTATGAAGAGATCTACCTCCGGTTACACCAAAGCTCATGCAGCAAAGGTACCGTATACCAAGGATAGAGCCATGGTTACCGCTTCACGACACCCCACGAAGACTAGCTCCGATAGCAGTTACCAAAGCCAAGGATATGTGAGATATCCAGTCTCCAAGGATGACGTGCAGTTCTCCCAGGTCCCTAGGTATACGCAACAATCCCGACACATTCCAACCTACGGCTATTACAATGAAGTTTACTAATAGCATACCGTGTGCTGTCGATGATTCAACTCATCATTCCTTCTTCTGTCCGTGTGAGGTCTTCATGTCTTCAGATCGTCTCGACAATTGTGATCGACAGCACAGTCAGCAATGGGACCAGACCGTTGTCTTCAGACCAGAACTAGGACCCCAAGGAAACACAGGACAATCTTGATGCTTTTAGCGCACTCGTGCCATGCTTTGCCGGATTTAGGGAGATATCATGCCAGAGGATTATTGGCGTGCCAACGTCGACGACAGAACTGCTTCGATGTGCAGTCTACCGGTTGTACTATGACTATGCCTCCTACACGGTCAGAGGTTGGTACGGGTTGCTGGCGCCTTCGCCATGCACACAACCAAGAAGGATCCACGCTATGCATGTTACAGCAAGGAGTAGCAGAAGGATGAGAAAATGAATGGACCGAGAGGATGAAATGAAAGGCCGTGTTTATGACCTCGGTTGTAATGAGTGCTCTTTGAGGGTTCTAGAATACACACAGTCGTCGTGTTGGCAGCAGTGGAGGTTATACTTACCAATGTTGTATTTACCTGTTCCGACAGTGCTAATATATGTTTTGATATGGACACAATCTTCCGTTCATTCGTCACATTGAATTTGCTGGAGTTGTTGACCATTTTCTTTCGTGAAGTTATGGGGTGGCAACCTCTGGGAAAAAGCGAGCCGGAATGTCCCCGCACATGCATCGCGAAGCCCAAGATTTGACGCCTAAACCCCACAGCCATTTTTTGTCATGCTCACACTGCTACCACTCTAGCTATGCCAGTAAGTCGGCCATGATTCGATCGTCCTTCACGTCTACGTTGCTCACCATGGCAGCTCATAATTGTCACTGGCTTTCCCTGCTCGGGGAAGACCCATCGTGCCCAGCAAATCCTGACTGAGTTCGAATCGCGCATCTCTTCTGACCCAGCACTCTCGAAACGCACCGTCCAATTCATCAGTGCGCACCACGCATCTCTCGATGCGCCTTACGATGACACCAATACCCTACCGACAAACCTAAGGGACCAGATATATAACTCTGCTGCGCAGGAGAAAACCGCACGTGCAGAGGAGTTTTCAGCCATCGAACGTGCGTTGAGCAAGGGGAACATTGTGATTGCGGATAGTCTGAACTATATCAAGGGATATAGGTATCAGCTGTGGTGCGAGGCAAAGGCGGCCGGAACTCGATGTTGTGTCGTACACGTGGCTGCAAGGGAGGATGAGTGTCGTGGGTGGAACGGGCAGAAGTTGACGGCTTGGGGTAGAGAGGAAGAGGTGGTGGTCGTCCCTGAGAAGAAAGAGGGAGGCGCGAAAGTGGGAAGAGATGTCTTCGGGGAGTTGGTGCCCGAGAGCCATACAGCAATATATGGAGATCGAACGGCGGAGAAGACTAGGTCGAGAAGTTCGTCCGTCGAAGCGGGAATGAGCAGCGACGAGGAGGAGGAGAAAAGAAAGCGAGACGACACCATGACTCTCAAGTCTCTGTATATCCGGCACGAGCCAGATACGGCACCTCCATCGATACAACAGAATGGCAAGACACCCTCGTCAACACCGCTCCCCCCTCCGTCCACCGAACCTACCACCATCACACCCAGCGAACCTCCTCCACCATCTTCAACACCACCATACTCCCCCAACACCCTCTCCTCGCTTATCATGCGCTACGAGCCTCCCTCTCCTTTCTCCCGTTGGGACACCCCCCTCTTTACCATCCCCACCACCGACGCCCATCCTCCATACACAGCCATCTTCTCCGCCCTCTACCCACCACCCACGGCGCCAACCTCGAAGAAAGGGTTCGCATCACAGAAACCCACAGAGGCAAAACCCGACCTCGTCCGCCCCCATACCGCCACCGTCCTCCCCTCCGCCACCTCTGCCAACGCGCTCCAACTCCTCGAATCCACCACGCTAGCCGTCATCAAGACCTTCCTGGCCGCCGCGCGCGAGCAAGGTCTAGCGGACGGCGAGGGCGGCCGCGTCTCGTTCAGAGTCCCCGACCCCTCCCGCTCGTCCGCAGATGTAGACAAGGACCTCGCCCTCACCCTCACCGTCCCCACAGGCACGCCATTGACTCAGCCGATGCTACAGCGGCTGCGGCGCAAATACACGCAGATCCAACGTGGCGGCATCGCACACGGACAGGGCTACGTGCAAGGACGACGCGGCGTGATGGAGGGGTTCGTCGGGTTCCTGGAGAGTGAGTTTGACCAAGACTGAAAACAAGGCTGAGGTCAGGATGAGGATCAGGTTCAGGTTCAGAAACGAATACAGATTCGGATATTGCTCCATCTACCATCACTGTCATTGTCACAAACGCAAGCACAAAAGCAATCTTGCGAATCTCCAGGAGTTTCGCCATTATAGAGGATCCTAAAAAGGTAGGGAAAAACAAAAAGGAGGTTTTTGCAGCTCGAAACCATAAAGCTACATCATGATTATTATCATCCCTTCTGCCGAAACTCAAAGTTCAACGTTGCTTCGAAGACCGCCAAAAAAAACCGTGCTTCTGTCATCTCAAATGCAGAGTAGTACCGTTCGCTATGCTGCATATTTCCATCACTAAACTGAGTATGCTTGTGCCAACATTCGGGGCAGAAAGACCCTTCACATGCCATCGCCGTGCCTCAAGTCTAACTTCCGAGCAATCAACATGGTAAATCGGGAAGGGGAAAAGAAATCAAATGGGATATCATGAAAGTCGAGAAGGGGAGAAAATATCGCCGTCGTGAAACCAGGAAACGCCGCGACCAGGTCTTTCTTTAAATCTGTGTCGAAGACCGCCATGGTGTCGCCTCGCATAGGGAAATGCGTTCCCTGGCTGTGGCGATTTACGATTGAGTGGGGTGCTAGGTTGTAACGTCGAGCAGTGCCACAGAGTGGTATGCATGTCTCGCCGAAAGTTTGCGAAAATTCAACGTGCTTGTTGCTCTAGCAGCCACTGCGACATCGGCGTGTTGAGACAAGGAAAAGTGTTTGCAGTACCAAGGTACTACATTTATTTGTCGATCCTACTCCTCACAGTGATACGTCACCCAGGTCACGCATCAAGCACGCCATTTGTGCGCGCTTCGCAGCCTCGGCTAAGAAGTCAGGTGGCAGTTGACCCGGATTTGAGACTTGAATGTTCTGATGTTGTGACTGTGACATAGAGTTGTGGTGGTGAGAATATAGTCCCTGATGTTGTTGTTGTTGATGATTATGGTACTGCTGTCCACCAAAACCTTGCTGCGGCTGGTGCTGACTTTGTGATTGTTGCGACATGTATGCATTTGGTTGCGAATGTGATCGCCCAAAGAACGGTTCCATATCGGCAGTGGAAGGGGAGGGTAGAGGTGCGTGTCCATTTGGCATTTGCGGCATCAAATACGAATGTACTTGTAATGCAGGTTGACTCCCGAAGGGTGTAGGAGCCGGTGGTGGAGGCGGTTGGCTTCCGTCGTTGGTAGGACTTGGGTGTGATGTTGTAGACGCACTTGTTGTCTGCGAGAAAGAATGGAAGGATGGCATCGACGCCGAGGTGAGGTTTTGGCCTTGCGACTGTTGCTGGGCAAGATGCGAGAGACGGGCACTCCGCCTAGGGAAGCCACTCATTGCACTGTGTGTATGTGATACCACGTAGCAACTGCAAGTGCAGCTTGTGGCGGATTGCGAGACCTGGTATGTTCTCTCAATCTACTCGGCTACCGTTCGTGGTTTTAAGGATGAGTATTGTGTCGATGATATGTATCTATTCTTCTTTTCTTCTTTCGTGTGGTAGTTGCTGCCTTGCCAATGAGGAAGAACGAGCAAGGGAGGTCGAGCAGGGCGACAGATACGGCGATACAAAGGACCGGAGGTATGTCTTGATCACACCGCGCCGCGAAAAAGAAAGGCTGGATAATGACCGATATTGGCGGATGATGAGTTGCTATTAGCCGATAAACAAGGCGGTTGCCTTCAAGGTACGATACGTCAGGTACTCTGGTTCTTGACTGGTGTGGATGCCTTTTTCTTGTCGCACGGCAGGCAGGCGATGCCGGTGCGGGCGTTTGCAGGAATTCGTGGGGCAACAACTGGGGTTACGCTGGAGTCGAGACGCTCGGAGGGTGTGGGGTGACAATTTACTGGCTGCTGGACGTTGAGGCCGATCCGCTACAAAGCAAAAGCGATGTAAGTTTGAGGGTGAGTTGTAGCGAGGTGACGAAACGGTAGGAAGTAGGTGAAAGTCACCTTTTGTTTGTCGATAAACTTCTCGAACAACGCAACTAAAGCGACCGAAATTGCCGAAGCGGCAACTAGGCTGGTACGACGGGTGCTTGTGGAGGCAAGACTCAAGAGGGGCAGCTGAGGCAAAAGCAGATGATGCAAGTATGGTAGCAACAGACAACGCGGACGGGCCGATATGAGTGCTGTATTTGAGCTTCAAATGCTTTGGAGCCGTCAGAGCAACAAACAGGACTTTATCTGTATCAGTAGACGCAGCCGTCGGCAAGTCATGTCAGTCTTGATGAATATTGCATTAATTCGGATTCCGCATCTCCAAATTAATCTTGAGGCGTGCAGCTGGATGTGGATAGATCCCGACGTGGAGAACAAGAGAACACTGCAAGATCATGGTGTCCACTACTCGGCAGCATGTGCTTCCAGAAGCGACAGAGAAGACGAGCCGAGGCTTCAAGGTCAAGTTCTCTCACAGTACTGGTAAACGATGCAATTTAAATTGGGGTGTCACGTAGTATTGTTGTTCCGATTCAAGTACATCCTTCGGAGCTAGCTGGAAATCCATGTCCGCTCGCCCTATCTGCAAGTCGCAACCTCTCAGAGACGCCGTCTTGTTCTCACTGCAACGCATGCAACGCAGGCCTGCTAGCAATAATATTACGGCGTTATTTCTCTCAGCATATTATACCAACCAGCGACGTGCCCTGCCGTGCCTGCTTCTTCGTTCACACGTCCCTCTTATCTTCTCCGACATCGTTTCCCCATGTGTGTCGGTCCGAATCCACACTAATACATCATATCTCTTGGACGCCGAGTGGGATCAACGATCCGGTCTACGAATAAAAGGCCCGCCAGCTTTTTTTCCGTCGGCAATTGAGGCTTAAAGATAAAGCTGCAGCTTAACCCTTGCCAGCACGGCGATGACTACACAGTACGGCACAACCACGGCATGATGATGCATGCATGACAGTCAGCTGTGACGCTGCTTCGGTAACAGCACCGTGATGCGGGTCACGTATAATGTACCTAGGTACGACTAGTCTTGTTATTCACAAATCAGGTCTAGCCATGCCATGTACGAATGTTTGGTGCTGCGTTTCTGCCTTGCCCAATTAAACAATTTGAATGCCTCCAACACCTTGCCACGCTTGGGTATCATATATGAGAAAGCCACTCCTCCACTTTTGACCGACACTCACGGGTCATGTAGAGATGTCTCTCGGCCTCATGTACGGCGTGTCTCATTGCTTCGTAATGTTCGTGCTACGAACAGAGCAGGCCCAAGCCGTCCTCTTCTGCCACCAGCACTTTGGCGTTCTTCAAGTCTTGCGTCCACTTTCGGGTGACATGTAGCCACATTTGTCTCTCATCTTCACGCTTTTCTTCCACATACGCAGCCAGAGTCAACTTTTGAAGAATGTCTTCCTGGATTCTTCCATTTCTTACTAGCATTTCGCTTCTGAGGTGTGGGAACTCTTGTGTCGCTTGTATAGCCACTTCACGATCCGCCCGCCTGCGCAGGTCCTCTAGCTGGCAGGGTGGGCAGGGGTGATCTTGGTGCGGGAGGAACGTGGGCAGTGTAGCGTAGTGAGGTGTAGGATAGTGACCCGAACCCGAACAGGAGAAGTTGAAAGGCTTTCCAGCCGATGATGCTGATCGGTTGTAGTTATGGCTGTATTGGACGATGCCTTTCGGCTGCTTCGCTACACCTGGCAAAGGATGCGACATATCGGTCATTGCTCGAGTTAACTTGGGTAGCATAGACACGTCATTCGACGATGCTGAGGACCGAGATGCACCGGAGTCGAGGCTACCCAAAGAAGAGACGCAAGATGCATCCCGCGCAGGCGTAGGTGCCGTCATGATTCTTGACAGCCTGTGCTGGCAATTATAGCACCGATACGGCTGTGGGTTCAGTCGCTGTGAGGAGGTCTTGATAACAGGACACGGTCCCATTCTGCAGCAATCAATGCCCATGAGGATGCCATGGGTGCAGGAGAACCTGAGGACATGTGCCTTGCACATTTTGCTATGCCGTTGCGAAGGATAGTGTGAAAGGTTGGCCGGGTAGTAGGGTGGCTGACAGTGAGCGATCAGGTGAGATCCTGTATCTGGTCTATATGGAAGTCATTTTCGAGACACGACCGTCATTCGTTCTGTGCTATGACTGGTGGATGAATTGTTTAGGGAATTGTGGACTGTGCCAATCTCTCTTCTTCTCGTGGTGGAGCCAGGTGCTATACGTGCACTCCAATATTGAGGTTTCAAGTCATAGCCAGGCGAAAGCGAGAGTGATGTCCTGTAGTGAGATGGACAGCAAGGTCGTCTTGGGTAATACTGAGGCCAGAGTGCGATGTTTAGTATAAGGAAGTGCGGATTGAGGGAACGACAGAGGGCAGGAGAGATAAAAAGCAGGCCGCGTGGACAGGAACAGCGCGTTTGTCTACGAGTGGGCAGAAGTGAGGCATACCACAGTAGGCAAGCTAAAGCGCCCCGCTCCTCGAGTCTAAGATACCAGTACCAGCGCCAGCGTTGGGAGAAAAAGACGCGGGACTTGCAGTGGTGGAGGAAGTCGGAGCCAAGAGCTGGGGTGCGCGCACGCTACGTCAAGATCAGGCTACCTTAGGGGCTCAAAAAGAAAGTACACGCGCAAACAGCTTCAACAGACGCAGGCCTGGTGCGAACTGCTGCGACTTCTGGCTTGAACAGCGGAAGGTCGAAGGGGACAGTGGTGGAAACGGTGGGCGGTGGAGTCGGCACGATCGAATAGAGTAAAGTTATGCATAACGCATTCTCCTGTGAGAGGTTTATGTGTCCAATCAGCATCCACAGGTTACATGGTCGCTCGTCCACCGGTCGGTTACCGACGCTTGCCGATGCTGCACATGCCAGTGAACTCTCGCTTCCAACCTGCAAGTCTTGCATCATAACTTAGGTAGGTATTTGCTCCTGCACATCAAATCGCATGGCTAGGGAACACACAACCGTGTCGAAGATCAGCAATCCAGTATTCTGCGAACGATATGCCAGGAGGCCCACGAACGAGACACAACCGTCCTGTACAAGAACTTTCCGCAGTCGTCCGGCCTTCAGATTGCTGGTGGAGTTGGCCGCATTTCCCCAACTCTTGGTCTGACAGCCCCAGATTGTACGACACCTTCCTCCGGTCATCATGGCAGAGTACGAGTATCAGGTGTCATACACCAGCCACGCCGATTGGCTAACCAAGTGCCAGGACCACGCCACCTACGGCCGTACTTTTCCTGTTTTCTTCACACCGGGTCTTGGGCTCCTGCGGAGCAACCTCTGATACCGACTTGGTATTCACACTTTTGCGTAGCAGCAAGAGACATAGATGCAAACCCAACACATGTAAACTCAACATAGGCTTGCCCACGCAGACCACAAACATGGCACCGGGGCTGCTACCAACCCAGTCCAGAACAACAGTGTCCGTTATCGTTATCGGTATCTTTTCCTCTGGCAGCTAGTCTTTGGACCTTTTCAGTTCAGCATTTCAACACCATGTACAATAATCAATTGCATGTTTGTCTTGCAGGTCATCATGGGTTGATTGTGTAAAGCCATTAAGGCACAGATGACAATGAAGTGCCAACGTGGTGACGCATCATCGAATTGAGAAAGCTTGTAGGGAAGGAACATGGCCAGATATAGA
>Ga0066648_10001804_pt1 | contig 11161 bp, 18 predicted proteins | sample CryGeyCG12114_NA_FD_59537 | JGI IMG/M metagenome (GOLD analysis project Ga0066648, IMG submission 59537) | Groundwater microbial communities from aquifer - Crystal Geyser CG19_WC_8/21/14_NA | ecosystem: Environmental > Aquatic > Deep subsurface > Groundwater | place: USA: Utah: Grand County... | reverse complement strand
TGGAGGGAAGCTAAGGGTCTTGAACATCGCGACACCTCACCTTTAGGCATCACGACAGTGACTACAGTGCTAGCGTCTCCAATCATCGTCGAATCTTCTACGATCGAACCCTCATTACCGCCTGCTAATTAGCGAAACCGACTTGGGTTAGATACCGATTCTGAGATCCCATTGCCCTTTCTGGCAGCAGAGCGAAGACGTGTTAAAGTACAGGTCTCCCCCGCCGTTACCGTAGTTGCTTAGTCACCTTCGCTGACCCACACTCCTGATTACCCTATGCCTAGGCGAAAGGACAAGCGCAAAAGGAAGAAGGTCACACAGCGTTCCTGGCAGCCTTAGGTTCAACCTTCTGAGTCGCTAGTTCAAAGATCATTACTATCTATGGAACGGGCACCGCCTGAACTACCGCCACCTCAACCTGAGCCCGATCGTTTGTCACCTCAAGGACCTTTCCTTGAACAATTAAGAAACAGCAACCTCAAGATGCACCGAGCTATTTCTGCACAGATCGCTAGGATGCCAGCTGCCTAGCACAATAGAGGCTAGCCCGACATTCCCTAGGCACCAGATAATCCAAACTTCGAGCCACTAGGACCAGCTCCCTATCTAAGGCACCCGTTAGGTATCTACTGGGTACCAGACAACCAAGCCCCGTACGAGTCGAACGATGGCCATCGCACACGCTCACAACGTACCCAGCCGCAACTTTCTTAACCTTCCTCGCCCTTCGAAGAACAACCTGCTGCGAGAAATAGTTTAAGAAATGTGGCAGCACACGATGGTTCTCTGCTAGGGAGGGACAGATCAGTCACCCGTGGCGAGCTCAGCGATATGCTGAAGGCTATAAAGGATGATGTAGCGGCGATGCTCCGAAGTTACACTGGTGGCTCTAATCCCTGGTATGAACCACCGCCCACACATCGCTCTGCTGGAGATGATCGTCGACATTACATGAGCGGAGCGAATGGACCGCCCTAACATCAACGACAGGATTACCGTAAGCCTAACCAGCGTTAATTCCCGTCTAACCCAGACTATCCGCGCCCTACTTGAGAGCGACAATTTATAGCCTCTGATGAATTGAGCGATGACATATTGGTGCAGCGTTGCACAGTACACTTCCCGCATTAACAGCAGCTAGCCTACTAGGATGATGCGCGATACAGCGATAGGATACCTGCGCTAAACCCTTAGATGCCGCCTTACCGCCCTTCGTTCCAGGTGCTATCGCACTCTTACTGCGACTATTATGGACTCACCCTATAAGAGTTGAAGATGGCAGATGATAATGCTAGAGTTAAGGCTATAGGAGGTTCACTGAAGTTCTAAGCTGATTAGATTGGTTTCTTTTGGCTAGACATGCTGTATCGCGAGCACCTAGACGATGTCGCTGACATTTCTGGCAAGATATACTACCGTAACGTACGCGACTTCCTGGACGCAGCGAAATTGTGTATTGCTAGACAGATAATGGCGGAACATACTGTCCGCAATGGCCTACACTAATGCTTTAAGGGCACAGCTCTTCTCTAGTACTAGTCTAATTTGGGATTTGAGAGGAGGCTTGAAGTTATTAGCGGCGAAGGGCTTGACAATTGGGAAGAGAAGCTTAAATACTTCTAAGTGCAACCTGCTCTAGCTTTGTAGCGTCTTAGCAAAGAGAGATATGGGCTAAAGGATCTCGTTGAAGGTTAGTCACCCGCCGAATGGTTCTTGAAGGTCAAGCGCCTGTGCTAGGACGCTGGATATGCGCATGATAATGACAACTAATATGTCTTGCACGCATGGACACTCCTTAATTCTAGGATTTAGGTGCATCTTACGAGTCCTGGAGACACTATAACCTCGGACTAGTTTCTTTTTATGTTCGAAGAAAAGAAGCATGAACTTATTGACATTTTTAGAGTAGAGTTTAGTTAGAGTAAGTTTCCCTTTAACTGCTAGAATGGCAGCAATGGTTAGCAAGGCGGCAATAACTTAGGTAGCGGCAATTACGGTTACCGTAGTTACTAGCAGAACGGGGGAGCGCAACCTCGCAACTAGGGCTACTAGAATAGCGGAAATTCCTACCGCACATCTGACGCTCGACCTTAGTACAACGGAAGCGGAAGTTAGAATTCTAACTGCGACCGAACAAATAGGTTCGAATCGCAGAACCAGAACGCCAACTAGAACAATAACGCCTATGGTAACCGCTTAGGTCCACTAAACAACTAAGGCCGCGGAGGAAGATACTCTAGCTTTAATAATCGCTCGTATGATAGGGTTCAAGGCGCCTATTACAATTAGGCCTTTTAGGAAGATGATCCTGGCGATGGCAGCGAAGAAGACATCGCATGCAGCGACGGGAAGGATTTCTTAAGGCAGGCTCTTATGCCTGAAACGTCGCCCTTAGCAGAAGACAATGTCATCTTTTCTGAGGACGATCGTAGCGATCAGGATTTGACTGACTACAGCCCGCGCAACTGGGCCAACTTAATAACTGAGAACACTAGTAACGACATAGAGCTGCGAGACTACAGTTTCTATGACGATGACGAAGAAGAGGACGACGATCTTCTATTTGTTGGAGTTGTATCCCAGGTCTCGTGCGCTATCTAACCTAAGGAGGCACGCTGGAGTGTCTGCATTACTTGCGAAGAGATTTTCGACTCAGCCAACCTGCTACACACGCACATTCGACTGGCACACCCTAATGAATAGGTCTTTGGGATGTACACTGCATCTATGGACGACTTAAACGTTACTAAGGCCCTAAACATCCTATCAAAGGCTAAGTTAGTACGGGATACTGAGACTGAGGAACGAAAGCTTCGTATCCGTATTATTAAGTCTACCGCCCTCCTACCTGTAGACGGAGCCACTACTGTGCGAAGTTCTTATGAGCTTAAAATGGCAATTAGGAGCAAGCGCAACAGCGAGGATCTTGTTGTCATTCCTGATACAGGAGCCGCACTCACATTGGGCAATAAAGACTTTATCGAGAAGAACTTTTAGAATGCAAAATGGGAACAGCTCAAGGATCTAATCTAATATAGGGGCGCTGGACTGGGAATTACGATGGTGTCTGAGATCGCTTATATTACAATCTACGTGCCCTCTCGCACAGAATCTGGCGAGCAGGTTTGCACTCTATGGCGGCTTAAGATAAACATTGTGGCGGATCTGACCCCTAAGCTCCTCATCGGAATGGACAGCCTACTCCCCTAGAATGCAGTTGTTAATCTCTAGCACTGGGTTCTTAGGCAGCTATTGTGCGAGAACGCCCTTGCTCCACTCATCGTTGCACTAAAGGACGATTGAGCATATAAGAAGCGCAAGATAGTCACGAAATAGGCGGTGAACATTCCAGCTAGATCCGCTGTTAAGGTACAAATTCACTCCCCTCAGTCCCTCTCTGATGGTTACGACTACGTTCTGGAACCGCTCACAAGCCCGCCTTATAACGCAACCTGCTACGCCTTACTTATCTCCTCTAAGACGACGGAAGTGATCTTGAGAAATGACACGAACAACCTGGTACGAGTTCAACGACATGCTCCGCTAGGTTATGCAGTTCCGCTCCAAACCTATGGAGTCTATTATTTAGATTCCAATTAACATGATCTCGCAGCACTCCTGGAGATGAGGACATCTGAAGGGTCTGAAACGAAGCTTGACAATGGCATCACCATCTTTAGTAGCCTGGCACAAGTGAAAGCCCTTACCGCTAAGGTTATGATGCACCCTAAGCTTTGGACTGACTGAGGAACTACTTGCTGGATACTAGAGGAATATTAGATGCTAATTGACTTGCGGGATGGATGGCAGACAGCAAATGAGCCTTCTAAGATCTATCTAGTGGGTCTGAGGGACCGGGAATGCATCGACGAAACTTTCGATAAACTTACGGACTAGGGCAAGATGCGGAGAGCGATGAAACTAGCACCTTTCGGAGTCTTAGTATTTGTGGTATGGAAGCTAGTTGTTCGAACGCTCTTTGGAAAGCTATGGCACACCTACAAGGGACGTCCTGTGCTGGACATACGCACTGTTAACGGTTGGGCTATTAAGGACGCATACCCATTGACTACCTAGAACGATATCCTCTCGCGATTATGGGGCGCAAAGTTCATTACCGTGGTCGACGGCCTGAGCTTCTTCTACTAATTCAATGTAAAGAAGGAGGACCGCTATAAGTTTACTGTTAACACTTATCGCGGCGCTGAGATCCTCGATGTGTGCGCGATGGGCTTCAAGAACTCGGTGGCACACGTTTAACGATGCGGCGACAATATGCTACACGATATGGTGGCATTCGCGAAAGCATACATCGATGACTTTGTCGTTTACTCTAAGACATTCGAAGATCACCTTAATTATCTTGATGCCTTCTTTCGCCGGGTTTACAACATTGGCGTGTCGCTCGCTCTAGCTAAGGCTTTTATCGGCTACCCATCTGTTAAGCTTTTAGGCTATAGAGTTGACGCTTTTGGCATCGCATCTACGGACGAGCGAATAGCTGGGCTCAAGAACATCGAGTTTCCCTGGCACGCCAAGGATATGGAGAAATACTGCGGTGCTATTAACTTTCTGAACGATTGCACTCCATATCTGGCTCAGATAGCTGAACCCTTCACAGCGCTTAAGGCTGAGCTTCTTCGACATGCACCTAAGAAGAAGGGAAGAGATCGAACAGCCGTGACTACAAACATCCGCATTCTGGCGACTGGACTGATTCGTGAAGCCTTTAACAACATTTAATCGCTCTGGCACATGGCTTTTAAGAGAACTTATTAGGATGTTGAGAGGCCATTTTACATCGATGTCGATTCCTCTAAAGAATACGGTATGGCCCTTATGGCATATCATGTTAAGGAAAATCTAGAGCCCACAATGGTCGATTCGGACATCCCTGAAGGTTACGAGGATGACGACTCATCACCTACAGCTTGGCTAAAGCGATTAGTTGATTTCGATAAATCTTCTATTGAGCCGATCGTTTTCCTTTCTAAATGCCTCTCTGGCGCGGAAACCCGGTACTACCCTACAGAATTGGAGATGGCAGGGCTATGCTGGGCTGTGCGAAAACTTAGCTACATGATCCAGACTGCCCTAAAAGTGTACGTCTTCACAGATCACGCCGCCGTCACAGCAATCGCTAAACAGCGAAGACTCGCCACAACGGAGTCGCTCGAGAGTCTGAACCTCCGCCTTGCTAAAGCATTAATCTATCTGCAGCAATTCGACCTTGACGTGCGCTATCGACCTGGTAGACTGCATCTCGTCCTAGATGCACTTTTAAGGTTGCAACCAAAGCGTATACCGGAATCAGATCTCGAAACCGACATGCTTAACGATGTGGCACACGTCTTCCACGCTATTATCGTAGAGATAAGTGACGACTTCAAAGACCGCCTCAAACAGGCATATAAGGCAGATGCACTCTGGGAGCGAGTATTGATGGTGGTATCCGGCAAGAGGCATGACGGAGAGGACCCCACTCGACTGATGCGCGGTTTGAGATTTCTCTATAAGGGCGACCTCATCTACTACTAGGATAGGCAAGATGGGTCTGAGAGACTGTGCATCCTGAAGAGTATGATGCACGAGATCTTCAAACAAGCACACGACGACTATTACCACTAGGGTTTCAACAGGGCATACAACCGTGTTAAGGCTTCCTTTTTTATCCGCAAGCTCACTGAGAATCTCAAGACGTACATTAAGTATTGCCCTTGGTGTGCGCTTAACTAGACTGTGCGACATCGCCCCTACGGATTACTTAAGCCGCTTAACCGTACTGCACAGCCTTTCGAAGTCGCCTGCATTGACATCGTCACTTATCTACTGGAGACACTCGAGGGTTTTAACGCGTTCATGACCGAGACCTGTTATGTTTCGAAGGCCATCAACATCATCCCTGGTAAAGAGAACTGGACTTCGCAGGATTGGTCGCTGGCTCTCACGAAACAGAACTACATGACGAACTGGGGGGATTAGCGCATCGTTATCAGCGACAGGGACCCAAAGTTCATTAAGGGATTGATGAGCCGTCAATTCAGGGTAATGAAGACAGAGCTTCACACCACTGCGGCCTGGCATCCTGAAGCAGATGGATAATCTGAAAGGACTAACTAGACAGTAGCCATCGCCCTCCGTTTCTTCATCACGGCAAACTAGGACATGGACTGGACTGAAGCTCTCCCCTATATTTAGTTTACGCTCAACACTAGTAGGAACGCATCTACTAGATGTTCACTTTGCGAATACTTGATGGGATTTAATCCTTTGTAGGGATTCGACATTGTACACGCGAAAGCTACACTCTTGCGAGAGGATTTCGAGGCGCTCCGACTGCAATACTAGGAAGAAGCTGAGGAGTCCCTAAACTTCGCTAAGGTCGTGCAGAAGGAGTACTACGACCGCCAACACCTCCCTATTAAGCTGAAACCTGGCGACTTGGCTATGCTTGTTCTGCATTATGGCTATAAGCTGAAGGGCAACCTTCCGAAGAAGATTGGTTTTCAACAACTCAGACTACTTAAGATTCTGGAAAAGATTGGCAAGAATGCATTCCGCATCGAACGCCCCTAGGGATCCCGTATTCATGATGTGGTGACAGCCGCACAACTCGAACCTTGTTATGCATAGGAGGAGGATCCTTACAATCGCCCTTTTCTAAATCTTCATGCACTAGTTAATAATCGAAACGACCTTGAACTGAAGCCTATCGAGAGGATCCTTAAGCGTCGTGTTCATCATGAAACTGGACAGCTGCAGTACTTTGTTAAATGGGAGGATAGACTGACAGCTCACAATCAATGGCTGTTCGCTAATCAGCTCTCTGCCGCAAAGGAAATGAGAAAGGATTTTAACGCTAAGTTTCCCTTGACAGAATAGGAACTCTGGAAGCAACGCTGCATACGTTCACAGCGTTCCCGCAAGGTAGCGCGAGAACGAATTCTAGAGGAACCTGTACTGGAGACTGATCACCCACACGACGAGCCACCCTCTGATGGCGCAACCAATAATCTATTAGAACCTTCATCTCCGCTACCTGTCGTGACCACACTAGATGAAGAACTGGGTGAGAATACGCTATCCCCACCTGCGAGAAGGAAGAATCCTAGGCTATAGGATCGTCTTAACGCCTGTGGCATTGAGACTATATACAACCCCGGCGAACACGAGCACCAGTAAACACTCCAACCCTAAGCGCAGATGGTGCTCCTTAGCGACGAACATCCACAGCACATCTCTAACGAAGAGGAGCCTGAGACTTTTTAGTCAGCAAACCTGGTAGCTAACCTGCCGCAAGGAAGGCTCCGCACACTAAGGCCTCGGCCTCCCCTACAACGTTAATCCTTTCTAATTTCAGGCGTTTAGCGATATCTTTTAGTTGATTATGCTTTGGTTCATTTATACGAGCCTCTTCTAGGCAGGCGATCGAAGTTTCATTCCTTTAAGGCATGAGTCACACCATTACAGATAATGAGGTGAGCATGTTTTCAGCTAGATTTTACTGCGCTCTTTCTTCTTAGGCACCTCGGCGAAACATCACTTAGCAAAGGATACCTAGGTGACCGCCATTTGTACTCAGAACCAATATAGTTCAGTTCAACGATACGATTAGCATCAATTGTCCACTTCGCGTTTTGTGCCACCAGGGCTCAATCACCAACGCGATAACTACAATCACCATACTTACGGTTTTTTCCACTCATACACTTTGAGCATCAGATCCACATAGGAAACAGTGGCTTTCCCAGTATCGCAGACACACCGCCTGCCCCACCACTTTTACCTATCAACCTTCTCAACAACAAACTTCTCTCACTTGGGAAGGCAAACGGCACATATAAGCAGCTTTTCAGGCCTCAACCACCGTCCCTCCTACACCGCAACTGCTACACCCACGTCGACAGCTGGTACTGCGATCTGTTACCTCAATTGTTTGTTCAAGATCTTCTCGTCAACTCATCGAGACACGCCGACAACGAGAACCTCGCCAGAATGAGCGCCGCAGAGCCGACGAGCAATACGCCGAGTTCCCCGCTTCCCCCAAAGCCGAATTGCGAGTTCGACTTCAACCTTCCATTCGGCATTGACGAAGACGACGTCATCCCACCGGATCAGCCAAGGAACACCGACGCTCCAGACAAGATGAACATCGAGGACAACGAGGCGACGCTGCCGAACGACAACGTACAAGAGAACAATGAATCCTCGCCAGACGAAGCTCCAGAGGCCGCTAGCCGTGAGAAAACAAAGTCAAAAGGCAAAGCGCGTGCGACGGAGGATGCAGAAGCGCAGGACAACTCTTTTTAGTTACTTGACGACACCTGCATCAACGAGAACTCTCCAGCGAACGAAGATTCCAAGGTCTAAGAACTGATGAACTGCGCCGCAACATTAGGCGCGTTCACGATGCACAGTTTGAGTGATACCAGACTTCTAGTAGATGACCAAGTCTAAACTTATCTCACTAAGACCGCATGGGCGATTTCATATTACGCCGCCACTATGCAGTATAACCTCAAAGCCTTAAGTAAGGACATAGGCGAAGTACTAGAGTTCGGCGTTCTAGGAGCAGGATGTCTTAACAACTAGTCCTACAATCTAAGGGTCCTAGAGCCTTTCGACAAGCTTATAGCGAAGTTCTTAGACCCAAAAGACATGACCATCATAACTAAGCTAGACACTATTTCTGAATACTTCAACAACTATCCTCATCACAAAGCCATCGCCAAACAGCAGTTTCTATACCCATCCACCAACTTCGAAGTTAAGGACGCACAATCGCAAGACGAAGCCTACACGAGCCGCTTGATCAAACAACTAGAAGCAGACGGCTACCAGATTTTCGCTCCTGGAGAGAAGTTACCTAATCCAGAGGACGAGATGTCGTATAACGAGGTAGAGCGTCGCCGGAAAGCCCAAGAAATAGCCATATACATGCTCACCTCTAGAGGCCGCGAAGAGGAATAGTCTAAGCAAGAACCCATACTCCCTTAAGGGAAAAAGCAGGCAGATATAGCGAAGGCCTTTCCACCGAGCAGCCAGCAATGCTACTACCTAATCAAAAGGGAGGCACACCCAAAGTGCAAAAAGGTCTCGAAGACACTAGTCAGCAACAATCACCAGACGCCGTCCTTCGCAGAGTTTCCCACCGAACAGCTTCCCAAAGAAGACTATATCTAGGTTTGCTCATCATGTCACACTAAAGGGATTAGAGCGGGCTTTCGCACCTACAACAACGGCAAACGAAAGTCCTATTAGACCTGCCAGTCCCCGCGCTACACCGTCAAGACTAAGAAAGACCCCAATAGCGGGAGTAAGAAGATCAAATGCACCGACGACTAAGGGAACAACATCAAGGTATCCACAGCTTAGGTGATAGATCATATCTACCCAGGCAACGAAAATGTAGCAATGCTGAACGACCTCTACGAAGTGGACGCATACGGAACAGTGAGACTTGCGCACAAGGACGAAGAGAATGTGCGTAGCAGCGGAAAAAAGGTCCTCAAATACCAAGCAGTTCGCACTAGAATCCACCTCATCCCGCACTTACAGATCATCAGAAAGCCTTACTACACACAAGCCCAGATCGAAAAGATGTTGATCGAAGAAGCTAAGAAGGGAGAATCGTCCAAGCAGGTCAAAAAGGAGCCAGGATCCCGGCAGAGGAAGCGCAAGATCAGCAGCGCCAACGACGATACCAGGATAGGCGAGGAAGATGAGTTTCGCCTCGATGGTCCTAACACATTAGGAAATAAACAGCCGCCTCCCCCTCTAGTCCCAGCAACGACTACAAAGACCCTAAGGAAGCGCGCACGCAAGACAGCGACGAAGAAGACCCCAGCAAAGAATAGTGCTAGAACCGCACCCAGCGTGCCATCGACATCTACAGTAAAGCAGGAAGAGAAGGAGGAGAATACCAGAGACCGCGCCCCTAGCCCTTCACCCTCCTTTTCAAGACCGTCAACTCCTTTCGGAACTGAACCCTTAGGACCTGCAAGGGACGCCCACTATCAAGTGCGAACAACTGAGGTCTCTGAGAGTACCCCGGCCGCAAGGATGACAGAAGACGTCATAGAAAGCACCGTCACCGGAGTGGCCACAACTGAGACGAACGAGAATGCTAGGAAGGACATGATTCACCCTAACTCCAATGCCTCCGAACCCGAGTCTCAGACAAAGATCCCTAGCGGATCTATGCATGACGACTCCAACGAAGAATAGACGACGATGGTCCCTTAACAAGGCAACCTCGCCTAAACACACTCAACGACACTGTCAAATGCACACACTCCGGCAGTGTTTTGCTCGATTTGTCACCTGCGGATAAACATTGAGAACTCTTCAACAAAAGTCTTTCATAACTACACTCGGATGTTACACTACACCTCAGCCCCTCATTGCGATACAGGTTCCGGCTATTCTAGACTTGCCGAAGTCACCACACACGGAAGTCTAAACGACATAGCTTTTCTACTTCAGCATTAGGAACACATTGCTTTTCTGCTTAGCACTGAGCTGCGACACCTTTCCATCCTTAAACAAACTTGAGGAGCAACCTTTTTGGCGAGCCATCAGCTTCATGAGCGAAATCTTTCCAACATACCCATAGGTGAACGCCCCTTAGACAATCACAGCAAGGGCAACAAAGCTTTGCGAAACATCGCAGTGAACCCACTAGGCTAGCACACGATGAGAAAGAGCGGGTCACAAAGGAATGATGCGGATTTTGTTTCCCGCAGACGGGAGGAGAGTACTTAAGGAGTTTTCTCGGTTTTGGGTTTCTGAGTTTGTCCCTTCATCCCCAGCATTTGCATTTCATTGCTTCACAATGCCTATCACCGGAGATACCTTAGATAGGAGCCTATCATCAGAAAGGGAACACGGATGCTCAACATGGCGAGCGGATCACTTCGAGTCACTTAGGGAGGAATCTGTCATATAATTGCCAAGGATGGCCCGTGCCAGGATCTCTAAGATCCCGTCCCATCTACAGATAGCTCCTTAGAACTATACAATACATTGAATCACCCCTTATACCTCACATTACCTGCTGCTCTGCAATAAAGTTAACTATGAACGTGCGCGATGCTTTGGCGCTCATACTCTTTCGCCTTATCCGACATCGTGGAATCGTTATCTTCGTGGTCGGTCTGAG
>Ga0066648_10001803_pt1 | contig 11162 bp, 8 predicted proteins | sample CryGeyCG12114_NA_FD_59537 | JGI IMG/M metagenome (GOLD analysis project Ga0066648, IMG submission 59537) | Groundwater microbial communities from aquifer - Crystal Geyser CG19_WC_8/21/14_NA | ecosystem: Environmental > Aquatic > Deep subsurface > Groundwater | place: USA: Utah: Grand County... | reverse complement strand
GGAACGGCTGCTCGACCGAGGGGCGCCAGGGGCTGCGCGCGGCTCAGCAATATCCAGCCGATTACGACGGCATCCTGGCGGGCGATCCGCCAGTCCGCTTCGGCGGGACGATGGCCTACCAGATCTGGCCTCAGGTCGTGATGAGACAGGTCGTTGGGCGGGCGATCCCCGGAGCCAAGCTCAACCTCGCGAGCAGGCGGGCGATCGCGGTGTGCGACGGGATCGACGGGTTGGAGGACGGCATCCTCAACGATCCGCGCCAGTGTCGATACAGCGCCTCCACCGATCGCGCCCTGACACGTCCTGATTGTGACGCGGAGGATGCAACCTGCCTCGCCCCGGCCGAAGCATCGGCGATCGACGCAATATGGCGGGGCCCCGTAGACGAAGACGGGAAGCTGCTGTGGCGTGGCATCGAGCGCGGCGCCCCGCTCGGCCTCCTCGCCGGTCCCAAGCCCTTCGCCTACGCCATCGTGCAGCCGCGCTACTGGGTCTATCTCAATCCGGCGTGGGACTGGCGTCAGCTGACGATGGAGACCTATCCCGAATTCTTTCGCCGCAGCCTTGCCGCGGTCGAGCCCGTGATGGCGGCCTACGATCCCGACCTACGCCCCTTTTTCGCCCGCGGCGGAAAGATCATCGCCTATCACGGCTTTGCGGATTCGGGCATCCTGCCGCAGGCGACGATCGACTATTATGAGGCGGTCTCCACCCAACTCGACCGCAGCCCCACCGATCTGCAATCCGATTTCCGTCTCTACATGCTGCCCGGCGTCGGTCATTGCGGCGGCGGAGACGCTCCGCAGATAAGCTCCGACTTCTTGAGCGATGCGCTGGTCGACTGGGTGGAGAGGGGGATCGAGCCAGCCGGAATGCTGGCGAACCAGGCTCTGCCAGATGGTAAGATCCGCAGCCGTCCCGTCTGTCCCTACCCGTCTTCGCCAAGGTATTTGCGAGCCGGCGATCCACTTAGCGCGCGAAGCTTCGACTGCACAGTTCCCTAGCCAGACAGATATTGTTTGACGCGACCGCTATCTTCCATTTGCTCTCGGCAGAGGCCTGTCCTGTTAATGATCCTTTTGAAATCATCGGCTCCGGCGACTCGCGCTCACGGGATATCGTCGACCTCTTACGTGCCTTCATCGCTCTCGCCCGCCTGAACGGCAAAGTCCCCGGCGACTTCTCAAGCCGAAAGCGTCGAAAGAAAGTTGTTCCCATGACCGAGCGTGCAACTATTCCCCACTTCGTCGCTGGCGAAGCGGTCTACACAAGCGGCGGGCGCGTTGCGACGGTTTACGACCCGGCAACGGGTGCTGCGAGCAGCGAAGTGAGCCTCGCAGACGCGAGGATGGTCAGGGAGGCGGTTTCCGCAGCCGCGGCGGCCTTCCCGGCCTGGGCGGCGACCCCCGCGCACCTGCGCGCGCGAACTCTCTTCGCCTTCCGCCAGCTGGTAGAGAAGCACTTGGACCGACTCGCCGCGATCATCACTTCCGAGCATGGCAAGGTCCTCGCCGACGCGCGCGGCGAGCTCCTGCGCGGGCTTGAAGTGGTGGAGTTCGCCTGCGGCATTCCTCACCTCCTCAAGGGCGAATACAGTGAAAATGTGGGCCGCGGCATCGACGCGGTGGCGCTGCGCCAGCCGCTCGGCGTGGTGGCGGGCATCTCGCCCTTCAACTTTCCCGCGATGGTGCCGATGTGGATGTTCCCGGTGGCGATCGCCTGCGGCAATACCTTCGTGATGAAGCCGTCCGAGCGCGACCCGAGCCTGGCAGTTGAGCTGGCGCTGCTGCTCAAGCACGCTGGCCTTCCCGACGGGGTGTTCAACGTGGTTCACGGCGACAAGGAGGCGGTCGACGCGCTGCTCGACGAGCCGCGCATCAAGGCCGTGAGCTTCGTCGGCTCGACCCCCATCGCGCGATACATCCACGCCCGCGGCACCGCGAACGGCAAGCGCGTTCAGGCGTTGGGCGGCGCCAAGAACCACATGATCGTAATGCCCGATGCCGATCTCGACCAGGCGGCCGACGCGCTGATGGGCGCAGCCTACGGCTCGGCCGGCGAGCGCTGCATGGCGATCTCATTGGCCGTGCCGGTGGGCGAGGACACCGCCGACCGCCTGGTGGAGAAGCTCGCCCCCAGGGTGCGCGCGCTCAAGGTCGGCCCGGGCAGCGACGAGACCAACGACATGGGCCCGTTGGTGACGGGGGCGCACCGCGACAAGGTGACGGGCTATATCGACGCGGGCGTCGCTGAGGGAGCTGAGCTGGTGGTCGACGGGCGCGGCCTGAAGCTGCAGGGCCACGAGCGCGGGTTCTTTCTCGGCGGCACGTTGTTCGACAAGGTGACGCAGGACATGAGCATCTACCTCGAGGAAATCTTCGGGCCGGTGCTTTCGGTGGTGCGCTCGTTCAGCTTCGAGGAAGCGCTGGGCCTCGTAAACACACACGAGCTCGGCAACGGGACAGCGCTCTTTACCCGCGACGGGCGCACCGCACGTGAGTTCCTGGCGCGAGTGCAGGCGGGGATGATCGGCATCAACGTGCCGATTCCGGTGCCGATGGCATTCCATTCTTTCGGCGGCTGGAAGAGCTCCCTGTTCGGCGAGTATCACATGCACGGACCCGAGGGAGTGCGCTTCTATACCCGCTACAAGACCGCCACCATCCGCTGGCCCGAGCTTTCGAGCGCCGGAGCGGACTTCGTAATGCCTATTCATCGCTAAACGCTGGCGGCGCGCAGCACGCCAGGTTGCGTGCAGACCGCTGAGCAGCGGCTCGCTCTGAAAGCACGCCGACGGGGCGCTTGCCCGCCCGCTGGGCTACCCCCCCCCCGAAACCTAACGGGCATTCCGGCGGCCGAGAGGACCAAGACCGTTGCGGATAGCGCGCGGCCGGAGACCATCGACTTCATGAAGAAGCGGTCTTCGATATTGTGCCTGCGATCACAGGCCCGGGCTCGGTTGAAGAGGGCATCAACTTCCTCAAAAGCTACGACATCATCGTTCATCCGCGCTGCCGCCACCTGATCGACGAGCTCGTCCACTACAGCTGGGCCATCGACCGGCAGACCGGTGAGACCCTCTCGCAGCTTGCCGACAAGCACACGTGATCGATGCCCTCCGCTACGCGCTCGAAGGTGCCCGCAAGGCGAGAACCACCAAGTTTGAGTTTGCAAGTGCAGAACCGAGGGTGATCGACCCTGACTATTGATCCGGCTCATATGGAAGCTTGAGCAATAGCTCGGGATCGGGGTGGTGAGCGGCTCGATGATGGAATAGAGCCGCTCAGTCGACCCGGCATATATAACCGCCTCACCCATTTTCTGCCGCTATGTCATCGGTGCCGAAGCATCGCATCGATAGGTCGCCTACGGCAGACTCATTTAGTTCCGCAACACCTACGCACCCAACTGATCAACATCACGGAACGAACAATGTAAGCCTTCGTTCGCTGGGCTTGAGGCTCCCTTGTGGGGGCCGGATGCTCGTACGGGAGAACAGCGTGACCAACACCGATCCGACTATACCCCCGACTGAGGATCCCGGTGCAGGCGTGCCGATGGACACGCCACCCGCGGTTCCCGATCCGGTACCCGATCCGCTGGCTCCGCCGATAGATGATGAAATGGCCATCGTCGACTCTCCCGGCGTCGCGGAACTGGCTCCGAGCACCCAGGCCCCGCAGAGCCGCGGCAAGACCAAGGGCGTGGCCGATATTGTCTTCGTCGTCGATATCACCGGCAGCATGGCGCCGTGCATCGACGCACTACGCCAGAATATTGAGACTTTTGTGAATTCGCTGAACAGCGGCGATGCCAACAACGCCGCGCCGGTGAAGGACTGGCGCGCCAAGGTGGTTGGCTATCGCGACATCGAGACCTCCGAGAGCGAAGGACTGCCATGGATCGTTGACAATCAATTCGTGCGCGATCCGTCGGAGCTCAAGGCGCAGCTCGCGGCGCTTGATGCCAATGGCGGTGGGGACGAGGCGGAGTCCCTACTCGACACGCTCTACAAGGTCGCCACGATGGAGGCGACTCCCAAAGGTTCTCAATCGCTCGAGCCGGGCAAGTGGCGCTACCGCAGCGATGCCGCCCGCGTAGTGGTCGTATTCACCGACGCCTCGTTCAAGGAAACCATGAGCATTCCCGAAGCAAAGGGTGGATCGCTGCAGGACGTGGCCAATATCGTTATGGCCAATCGCATCATCCTGAGCGTCTTTGCGCCAAATTTCGAGGGCTACGATCGGCTCAGCCAGATCGACAAGTCAGAATGGGAAGTGGTCGAGTTCGAAGGCCTGAACGCGCAGGAAGCGCTTCAGAAGTTCACCTCCGATCCGGTCAACTTCCGGAACACGCTCAAGCAGCTGGCCGCCAGCGTGTCACGCTCCGCCGAAACGGTGGCCCTTTGAGCGATCGCGATTAGGTGTAAGGCGGCACATGGCTAAGAAGCTCAAGGCCGGAGACACGATCCGAGGCTATCGAATACTCGATGTGTTCGGCCCCGGCATGATGGCGATCTCTTATGCAGCGCAGGCGCCCAGCGGCAGGAAGGTGTTCTTCAAGCAGTACAAGTCGCCCGCGCCCACGGTGGTTTGGTACAAGGACTTCGTCGCATACCAGAAAGAGCTGTCCGTCCGGGTGGTAAAGGGCAAGGCGCACAACTTCGCCGTGGCGCAGGTCGACGCCTTCGAAGAAACCTGGGGTGGCCGCTGCTATTTCCAGGCATTCGATTTTGTCGAGAACGGCGCGGATCTGCAGCAGGTAATGGATCAGGAACGCGAAGTTCATCGCGCGACCAAGAAACCCCCGACGAGCGATCCGGCGGTGTGGGCGCGGCACGCGACTTGGGCCAAGGTGCTCGTGGCCGGGGTCGCGGCGCTGCATGATGTGAAGATCGTGCACGCCGACCTCAAACCCGCGAACGCCTACCTGATTGAAGACGCGACGATCGCTTCGGAATTCCAGCTCAAGCTGATCGATATGGACTTCTCCATCTTGGCCGATCGGCGCCCCCCGTGGCACGGGCACCAAGGCCATGTCGGCACCGATAATTACCGCTCACCCGAGCATCTGATCCGCGGCTCAATTCCGACACTCGCGTCGGATGTCTTCACCTGCGGCCTGATCTTGTACGAACTGCTGGCCGGTAAACATCCTTATTGGTCCGAAGACCAGGCGGACTATGCTCAGGCGGTTCAGGGCTACACGGCGGCGGCGCCTGCTCTGCTGGGCCAGATGCCCTGGCCTGCGAGCAATGCGGATGTCAGCGCCGCCCTTCACCGATGCCTGAACCCCGATCCTGCGAAGCGACCCAGGGCGGCGGAGCTGCGCGCGACGCTCAGCGGCCGCGCCAGGAAGTCCGCGCCGCCCGTAGCGCCGGCCGCTATCGCTCCGGCGCGGACTGCCGTCTCGCCCGCCCCTGCCATCGCGACACGGGCCAAGGTCGTGCCCAAAGCCCCGGCTCCCGCTGGGTCATCACCCGCCCCTCGCCCCGCCGGAGCCCCACTCGCCTCCGACACCATCCAGCTGGTCGCTCCCGGCGGCGGCACGGCGTTGCACGTGCGCATCCGTACCGAGTTGGGCAAGCTGCTGATGCGTCAGTTCGGCCCCGATGCGGAGTTCTGGGACGACCGCCAATGCGTGGTCGAGCGTGGGTCCGGGGGTCAGTGGATGCTTACCGCCGCGGGCGCCACAACCAACCAGACCTTGGTAAATGACCGCGCCCTGGTGGGGTCCCACACGATCATGGATGGGGATCGGATCGCGGTGGGCAACGAGGCCAAGAAGATCTCCAAGCTGCCGCTCATTGTGCGAGCCGGCTGATGGCCGAGGACACCCCCGGCGAGCTGCCTCCCCAAGCCGAATCCGGGTGCGAGCCGGTCGAAATGGCAGCCGAGGTCTCGGCCGCCCCCGCCGACCCGGCGGCCGAGGCACCGCCACCGGTAGGCCTTCCGCCAGTGCTCGATGTGCATGACCTCGACTGGGCCGCGGTGCGCGCTGCCGTCGCTCCGGCGCCTGTTCGCGCGCGGATGCGAGCGACGGTTGAGGCATTCGAGACGCTGCTCGACAGCCACGCGACGCCGGGACTGCTGTTCGACAACGACCGAGGCGACGCCGAGGAACAGGTCATCCAGGTGGCTGCGATTGACCCCGCCCGGCCGCTGTGGATCATTGGCGACTTGCACGGCGACCTGCTCGCGCTGGAGGCGGCGCTTGCCCTGGTCGACCAATCGGCCCTCGAGGAGGGCTCGGCCCCGCCGGATCTACTGCTGCTGGGCGACCTGTTCGACGACGAGGGACTGGGGCTTGAGCTCCTGCTACGAGTGTTTGAGCTCATCATTGCCCGCCCCGGCCGGGTATGCGTGATCGTGGGCAACCACGACGAAGCGCTCACTTACGATGGCAACCGCTTCGCCTCCACCGTGTCGCCCAGCGACTTCGCGGACTTCCTCAATGCGAACCTCGCACATGAATGGATCGAGCGCACGGGCAAGCTGGCGGTTCGCTTCTTCGCTCACGCACCCCACGCGCTGTTCCTGCCTGACGGGCTGCTCGTCGCCCATGCCGGGTTCCCGTTGGCGGACCTCCACGCGCAGTTAGAGGAGACCGGCGACTGGAACGATCCGGCTTGTCTGTCAGATTTCACCTGGACGCGGGCTCATCCGACCGCCCGCAAGAAGATGCCCAACCGCTTCACGCGCGGCAGCACGTTCGGCTATGAGGATTTTAACGCCTTCTGTGCGCTCAGTGCCAAGCTGGGGCGGCCGGTGACCCACATGGTCCGAGGACATGACCACATCGAGGATCGCTTCGCAGTCTACCCGGCCTATGCGGCGCATCCCATTCTGACGACGGTCGCCCTGTCTCGCCGTCTGCCACGCGAATCCTTCGGCCCCTACGAGCGTGTTCCGACGATTGCGCGTTACATCCCCGGCAGTTTGCCACAGGTGCACCGGCTGCACATTCCGGCCGAGTTCGTCAGAGCGGTATACCCCGAACCAACGGCCGAACCGGACCCTGCGCAAGACCAGTGCGACGCATGAGCGCGGTCGTTCTGAGGTGCTCGCATTGCGGTACCGTCCAGCCCGAGCCGGGCGAGTGCGAGGCCTGCCATGAGGCGGAGGTCCGCTATTTCTGCACCAACCACAGCCCAGGCGTCTGGCTCGATACCGACGCCTGCCCGCAATGCGGCGCCCGGTTCGGTCAAGCGGCTGCCCCGCCGCCGCCACGCGCTCGTGTTCCTGATGATGCGCTGCTGGAGCCCGCCTCCCCTGCGCCTGACCGGATCGGCGAGCGCGGCGGACCAGGGCCTTGGGCCGAGCGGCCCACCGTGCGCCCGCGCAGGATGGAGGACGACGATTACCCGGTCCCCGATCCGACGCGGGCGTTGTTCGAGATCATCAGCGCTGCCGCCACGCGGGCGCGACCACCGCGCGGGGGATCCGAAGGGGCGCCCGCCCACCGCGGATGCGGTTGCTTCGGAGCCCTGTTCTTGCTGGCCCTTCTGATGCTCGGCCTCTTTACCCTCCTTCCCGTGCTCCTAGGCACGTTCTTCGTGTATTGGTGATAGCAGTGCCGCCCTTTGTTGTCCGCCCGCTGGCCTGGTCCGACGAGGAGATCGGATTGATCGACCTGCCCAAGGCACCCTTGCGCATGACGATGGGGTTCGGCTCCGGCTTGACGCGGCGGGCAACCGATCCGCCGGGCATCGTCTGGGCGGTGGGCGATCGTGGACCCAACCTCAAGGCCAAGACGCTGGTGGAGCACTATGGCCTCGAACGGATGCGCGATCTGGCGCACCACGATGGGGCTAAGGTCATGCCACGGCTCGATGTGGGTCCCGCAATCGCGAAGCTGCGCGTGCTGGATGACCGTGTCGAGCTGATCCAGGTACTGCGGCTTACCGATGCCGATGGTTTGCCGATCTCGGGATTGCCGGTACCTTCGAGCGAACACGCCCGGAACGAACCCGCATTCGATCTCGATGCGCGACCGATCGATGCTGATCCCTCGGGCCTCGATACCGAGGGAATTGTCGGGTTTGCGGACGGCGGGTTTATGGCCGGAGACGAGTTCGGGCCTTCGCTGGTCCGGATCGATCGTCACGGCCGCGTGGAAACCCGCTACGTGCCGCATGGCGTTGAATTGGAAGGTGCACGCTACACAGTGCAGGCGAGCCTGCCAGCGATAGCAGCCAAACGACAGCTCAACCGCGGCTTCGAAGCGATCGCCCTGTCGCCAGACGAGCGCTGGCTGTACCTCGCCTTCCAGAGCCCGCTTGCCCATCCCGACAAAGACGCGCACGACCATGCTCGCCATGTCAGATTATGGCGGTTGGATGCAGCCACACTCGAAGTTGCAGGGCAGTATATATACCCGCTCGACGATCCCGCGAGCTTCCTGCGCGACTTGGCGGAAGGGCCGCTCAATGCCAACGACCTGAAGGTGAGCGAACTCGTGTGTTTGGGGGACGACCGACTGCTGGTGCTCGAGCGCGGATCGCAGACGACGAAAATCTACCAGGTTCACCTAACCGACGACGACCTGCTCCCGGTCGAACATTTGGACGCGAGCACGCGACCGACGGTGGAAGAGAAGAGCGCTCGGGGCGACTTGGGTCTCCCGCAGTTGGACAAGGGCGCGCTTTTCACCAGCGACGACGCACCCGAGTTGGGCGCCGATCTCGAAGGGATGGTTGCGCTCTCGCCAACCGAGCTGCTGCTGGTGAACGACAATGATTTCGGCGTGGAGGGCGCCACGACGGGGTTCTGGGTGGTGCAATTCACACATTCTATCGTGGCGAACCAAGCGGGTTAAAGCCGTCCGCAGAATGTCTCCACCTTTGCATCCGGAATCTTGTGCACTTCTGCGTTTGCAACAGCGCCGCGGCCGCGCTCTAGGATTTAGTGGAAGTCAGGGTGCGCCCCGTTGCTTCACTCACATCCAACGCCATCCCCGTCTCTGTCGAGGTGTGGCCCATATCCGGGCTGCCCACGCAGAACTGGCGCAGCACCTGCCGCCCGGGCCGCGGTACAATTTCGGTAAGCGCCCGCCACGGGATCCGACTGCACGCGCTGGGGCGGCGGAGCAGAAGAATTGCGGTGGCAGTGATAACCACCGGTCTTACGGTTGTTGTGACAGCCTTCGGCATTCAGTCCGCCAGGATGCGCCGAGGCAGGGATTGACAAAGGCGAAGCAATTATGATCGCCAAAATGGTGCACACGCGCATAACAGCTCTCTCAAAACCTATAAGCACGGGTGCACCCTGAAAAACAATGTTGGGTTAAACTTTGAGCACTAAAGCGTCCCTATGATCTTTCTTGCCGTCGCTTTAGCTACCGCCTGCACCGTAACTGACGGCGACACCATTCGTTGTGGCGATGAGCGCATACGCCTGCTCGCGATCGATGCACCAGAACTGCCCGGCCATTGCGCACGCGGTCGCAATTGCATCGAAGGCGATCCATTCGCGTCCAGCACCAGCCTTCAGGAGGCCGTGCGAGGCAAGAAACTGACGGTCGAGCGCGCAGGGACAGATCGATATGGCCGGACCATTGCTGTCATCTTTGCAGATGGCGTGAACCTCTCATGTCATCAACTGGAGACAGGCCATGCAGTCTATCAGCGCCGGTACGATACAGGAAAGCTGGTTGCCCGCGACTGCCCCGCCCTCGCCGTCCAACAATGACTGCCAAGCACGTACAGAGCTGACGTCGGGCAGAAGACGGCACGCAAGCGCCAGTGGTAAACTGCTCAGCAGCGACTGAGGCGCAGCAAGCTATATTCGGTCAGCCGTCGCGGAACCCTGGACGGTCCCTCAGCAGGATCTCGCAGCTCAGATCATCCTCGTAACGGCATGTACAACGATCTCGAAAGCTTGCCACATGGCAGTCGCTGAGCCGAGTACGAAGGTGATCACAAAGAGGTAGAACCCCGCCCTGCCCCACAGCGAAGCCGGGCGCTCAAGATCCGTGTCTGTCCAATCGTTGCGCATCGGTCTCGGTCGGCAAGAGGAAGTGCGCAGCTAGGCAGGCAGATGATGAGCGCCAATCGAGGCGAACGGGCCGTCCCACGCCGGCTCACAATTGTAGGACCAGCATGGATGCTCGTCACAAGCTCGGCATCGAGGCCAAACACCGATCGCTTCAACGCATGGCTTCCTGGCCGCTAATGACGAGCCGGAGGCTCTTATCATTGTTCCTGATGCGAGGAGCTGCCTCGGTACTCGACTGCCTCAATCCTAATCTCGACGGGGGAAGGCAACGGTCCAGAATTGTTCTGGCGACTAATGAGAGATGGCGCGGGTTTGCAAAGCATCTGCGCGCATCTCATCCAGCTGGGCAATCGTGCTTTCGGGTCGAGCCCAGGTGGTCGGATAACCAAGATTTCCATCTCCTATTTTGGAGCAGGGCCCATTCCGGAACCGGCCACTTGGGCAATGCTGTTGCTGGGCTTTTTTGCTGTAGGAACGGCGACCCGACAAAGAGCAATGGGCAAACCAGAGCCGAACCTCCCAACGTACTGACCCCCGTCGTACTTAACGGGCTGCGCTGAACCTAGTGAGCGGTCGAAATTGACCGGGTCCATAGGAGCGACGGTGTTGGCAATGATTCATCGCTGCTCAAGTCCTTCGCCATGTAGACAGTGAGGATCTCCACCGCGCCCCCTGCTGCGGAGTAGGCCGAGAAGCCGGGAGACGAGCATTGACCAATCCGCCAGGTCAAATGGCGCGAGCTGGGTGGTTTCGCGACGAGCGACTTTTGTCTCAATCAAGGCGATAGCCGCCATTTCGGTTCAGAACAGCTCGTCCAGGATTAGGTGGAATTGCAGCTTGCTTTGGTCCGGATTGGGAACGCCGGCCGCCGACGATGTCGCCGATACTGGCGAAAACGTCCCGGAACACATGGGCGCCCACGATCACCTCGCCGGTAACCATGCCGCGGTAATCCTAGATCGGCCGCCCTTCCAGCGTGGGCGTAATGGTGACGGTGGTTCCGCGCATCCTTGTAGGCAGGCGAGTCCTTCACGGGTTGGGCGCGGTCTCTCTCCTCAGTCCTCCTGCAGGACGACGCGCCCTGCCTTCATCACGAAATCCACATCTTCGAGCTGGCGCACGTCGGCGAGGGGATCGCCGTCGACCGCGATGATGTCGGCCGCCATG
>Ga0066648_10001801_pt1 | contig 11165 bp, 9 predicted proteins | sample CryGeyCG12114_NA_FD_59537 | JGI IMG/M metagenome (GOLD analysis project Ga0066648, IMG submission 59537) | Groundwater microbial communities from aquifer - Crystal Geyser CG19_WC_8/21/14_NA | ecosystem: Environmental > Aquatic > Deep subsurface > Groundwater | place: USA: Utah: Grand County... | reverse complement strand
ACTCGAGGTCTAACCTCTAAAATACTTTAGTATTAAATCTCGAGTTTTCTCTAACTCGAGATCTAACCTCTAAATACTTTTAGTATTAAACCCTAAGTTTTCTCTAACTCGAGATCTAACTCTTAAAACTCGAGGTTTAACGTATTAGGTATATATCTATATAGGAATAGAAAGAGATAGAAGGTATAGGGAGATTTATATAGATAGATATAGAGAGAGAGTATAGAGTAAAAGGTCTAAGAAAGAGATAAGTAGTAGGGCGGTCGCTATATAAGTCGTAAATAGATAAATCTCGAGTTTTGTGTATTTTCGATTAAAGTCTCGAAGAGTCACTAATTAGAATTATGTTATGATGATATTCTCTTCTTTTTCTCTCAAATGACATTAAATTTATAGTTATAGGTGTCGATTTGACCTCTAACCCTATGGTGATTTTGTACTCTTGAAACGTCTTTTCTCCACTGTTATGAAGACAGATACTGCCTCCCACTTGATCTATTTACCCCTCCTACTCGATCTATCTATCCCTTATTGCGCACGCTACACATGGGCTATAGAGTTGTATTTATGATGTGATGATATTCTGTTCTTTCTCTCTTAAATGATATCAAATTTGTAGTTATGGGTGTTGACTTGACCTCTAACCCTATGGTGATTTTGCACTCTTGACTACCCTAACTCTACCCTGATTTGTCCTTTCTCATATGGTATGGTGTGAGATATGGTATGAGATATGGACGACGCGCAATCTGTGAAGTATTTGACGAATTTAGAGCATGTGGAGGCATTGTGTGAACAGGAGAAAGAGAGGTACCATATGTACAGAGAACGTGGATATGGCTGGTGTTGCATTTTTTATGGAACCCTACAGTACATTGAAAAGAACCAACTGAAGCTTATGCAATGAGTTCGTCATAATGAATCGCAAACTTGGTTGTTCATTCTCCGCTCTTGACCGTTGTATTCTTAACAAAGTTTGCACTCTTCAACTTCAAGCTTTCCTTCTGCCATGCACTCCAGAGTTCCTCAACAAACAACATCATAAGACAGACAATTGAACACCTCATCTGCATTCTCGGGTGTATCGTTCGTGTCGACGAATATTTCGCCTGTGTCCGCATCGCAGCCGGAGCCCGAAAACAACGTTACAATGCATCCTTGCAAGTTGCTCGCTTCTGCAGACGCGATCACGGGCTCTGCGGTGAGGTCGTTGCACTGATTTGCATTTACAAGGGTGAGATCGAGGTTGACCGCTCCTTCACCATCCTTCGTGTTGTACCCCAGAAGCCGGATCTGCGCTTGGGCCGTCGCGAGGAGCAATCCACTCGAAATCAAAGTGTTCAGTCGCATGATTGGACTTCTCTTTGATGGTGAGATATCTCCCTCGCATGTACTCTTGTCGAAGATCGATTCTTTCTCCCGCTTTACGTAGCGTGACGTTGATTGTAGGTCTGAGTCTCACGTTCGACCCCTTGACTTGTATCGGTGTTGCTACGTGCTTGGAAAGCTCCGTAAGTATAGTGAGAACTGTGGATGCTTCGCCGTATGTAAGGTCAATGACTGTTCCAGTCATGAATAATGATACTATGGTTGTGATTGATCCTGAAGCTGAACAAAGTGGGTGTAAAGAATGATAATGAACAATGAAGGAGGTGGGCATGGCAGACCTCTAAATACCTACGATATCTTGGTCAGTGCTCTATTTCATGCCAATCTTGTTCTTCTGACTTACGCTGTCATTTGACCTCATGACTCTTACTCCGAGACGACGTCAGAACATAGTCTAATGCTACTGCAAAGCCATAGCCTATCAATCGACCTGTTAGCGTCGATCTTTGCGGCGTTCTTAGAAGAGCCTTTATGCTGTAGTCTTTGCGACGTCTTCCCTGTCGAGCCCGCTAGTCTTTCCTACTCAACCCACCTATAGATAAGGAGCTTTGCTAGCTTTAGTAGCTTGACCACCCCTATAGACTACCCCATGATGTCAATATGGGCAATCGACATTAGGAACATTACGGATATCGCTCTAGGCAGGACTCCACCCCGCCCTAACGCTGCTAGCCTGTACTTCCTGCATTAATCTATCGATTTTAGTCCGAAAGAGTCTCTGAGGATTCTGCCGTCTCTTACCGTGATATCCCTTAGCTATATAACTTATTGGCTAGTAGAATCATTCTAAACTACGTTAGGAAGCTTATCGAGCGATTTAGAGATTTTATTATCGGATAATCCAATCATCCGAGAAGTATCTTACTATGCTGGCGGATCAGCATCTTGGCACCCCGCTCGCCAAGCTGGCGATCCTTCTTGTATCGATGATACAGGAAACAGAGGGAGATCTGCCATTTCTCCTTATAGGATATAGTAGAAGAACAGAGCCACGAACAGCAACACCGAGGGATAGCTTACTTATTAAGTAGATGTCAGATCTAAAGATAGTCAAGTCGATGATCCAGCTTCTTCAACAGGCAATTCAGATGACCGCTCTTACTATAGAATAACAGGAGAGCTCGAGTCAGGAGAGATGGAGTTTGGGTCTTGGCGATATCTATCATGAACCATTCTGATGAGACGAACCGCCTATTCTTCCCAGCCCTACCCTATCCACGCTCTCTCCTACACTTCCCATCCCTGATTTATATTCATCTATTCTATCTCTCACCACTCTCCATATCTTTAACCTCATCTTACAACTGCTTCCGCCCTAACTTCTTTCCCTTCTCTCTCATGTACTACTAAGCGGGTAACTATGCCACTTTCGTCGCCAGTTCCCTTCTCTACTACTAGGCCATACCCGTCGAAATATCGACATCACCGGCTCCTCTAACTCTCGATGCCCCCATGGCCCTGATCTCATCTGTGAACTATGATGTCTCTCCACTTCCCTTACCATCATCTTGTCTTCTCCATCGTCTCTGCAATCACGTGTCATCGTCCAAGATCGGCTAAGCTCGTCAACAACAGTCGCTAGGCTTTGACGCACCGCCACCTGTGACGTGAACTCCCCCCCTCCCATCACCTGTAGTTGTACACATTGAAGTCGAGCCTGGCTGGATTGTCGCCCCGCTAAGATCTCGTCGAAGATCGCCCGGGCTAGCCACTCGTCTATAGCGCAATTAATGAACGCGTCGCGGATATGTCCATTGCGCACCCGGGGTCCGTTATATATGAATGTTTCGGGGTATATCTGTTGGTCGAAATCGTTGAACGATGAGTCGTCGGGAGGAGGTGGCCAGCTACCCGTCATACTTCTGTTGTCATTGTTTATAGCCTCGAATGACCAAAGCACTGAGTAATCAGATGCATCCAAGGTCAGTGCTAGATGACGCAGCTTTGGCAGAGACCCTAATGTCCGATACGCCTGGACCTCTGCACTGCTGCCTCGAGAGCGACGAATGCTAATTGCCAAGTACTCAAGCTGGGGGCAGCACTCCCGTAGCTCTTGGAGCATCGTCGATGTCGGCAGATAGTAACCCGACCACGATTCGTGGTATGCGGTGTATTCTTTCGACGGTAAGAGAGACAGATTTTGTAGCATACTTCCATGATGTTTGATAATCTGGCCAAATGCAAGCGTTTGAATGCTTTGTTCCAGACGAAGCTCGGACAACGGCTGGACGGCTAGAAGGAGGTCGCTTGTAGCCTTGATAGTGTTGTCGATACTTGTATTGTCCCTATGTATCACAACCCGGAGCGTTGTTAGACTCGACAAGTCAATCTTCGCTATAAAGTCTAGGGCATCTGCAGACATAGGGGCCGATATCTTCAACACGACCAAGACCTGAAAGTCGGTATGCGCACTCCACGCCTCTATGTTTTCCACACTTATGACATCCTGGTGGAGTAGCGCCAGTTCTTGTAATGAACCACGTTTAAATGCTGGTAGTCGTGTTCCGGATACTTTGAATCCAATCCACGGAGGCTTTTGGGTCCCTACGGGTATTGCCCCTCCAGCTTTCCGTAATATAGTCATCTTCTTGAGTTTGATCGATAACCCGGCTACAAGACGCATGAGAGCCTCCTCGTCGTAGTAACCCTCGGTCCCTGGAACGGCTAGGTTGGAGTCTGTAGGTAGATATGCTGCACGTATAGAGTAGAGGCAAGGCGACGTGATGAGCTGGACGAAGTCCGCGCTTAGCGTCTTATGAAGGTCGGGAACCCTGAACGTGTTCACGTGTAGTCTACACCGGTGCTGATGTAGCGCTGCAAGAATGCACGGAGGCACTGCACTCGCACAGTTGTACACCACGTCTGACAAGACCGGCAGCTGGGCGATAAATGATGCAAGGGGTTGCCAGGAGCTATCGGGGACCATCTCCCACACCTTCACCTGTCCAGTCCGGTTTTCAAGATACAGGGAAAAGGGATGTCTTCCGTCTGATCTGATTTCGTCTAGTGTCTCACTACAATCATTGTATCCTGGTACAAATCGCCACCCAGGTGCAGGATGACTAGCGTGGTTTTCGACTTCATATGGCCTATATAATGTTAGCCTCTGTTGTAGGATACTGCCTCTCTTATGCACAAACCCAGGACCGGCAATCTCGAGGCAGCGAACATGCTTAGAACTAGCAGTGCGTTGTAAGCGTAAGCGACACTCATTAACGTCATACGCAAGTCGGGTTCGCGAAGTCGCGACGAAGCTAATACTCCGGTGCAAAACCGTTCTTGCGATTGCTTCCCATTCTTTGCATACGAGAGCAAAAGCGACTACGCTCGTTATATTTATCTCGGCTAAGTGTCTGCATATCGGTAGTAAGACATCTACTGGAAGCGGAGTGTATGACGCCATGTCGGATCAATCAACAGTGGCGAATCATATAGTATTGCCAAATATTACAGTAATTGATAGCAAATTAATGTTGCTTCAATAGAAAAGTGGGGGGGTACTGTAATAGTATCAAAGGAAAGAAAGAAGGAAGAAAGGTAGACAGACAAATCGATACGAAAGTGTTCTAATCCTAGTGTGACTCTCCGCTTCGAGGTTATATACGTCATTGAACACATCTCTGATATCCTACTGCTATGATGTAACTGCAGTCTTCTCTGATTATATATAGCTACGTTCCAAGCAACGATAACCTCGGCCTTAGCAACCACCTATATTTGTCGAGTAGATTGCTAACCCTGACATCATTCCTCCGTAGCAGAGACCCGCATGATAGACCTAGGAGATGATTGAATGGATAGCTGCCTCTTGATTAAAGAAAATGTTAAGAGTACCAGGTTCGCCCGCAATCCACTATACATATAGCATGTCAGCTTTATCTGTGCTATCACAAATTCGAGATAAAGAGGGTGACAAGTACCTGTACGGCTGCTAGCCCACTTGGGCTATTTGGGTCGGGTACGCCAGTACCACTGCTAGCTGAGTAGGGTCGAGTTCCGATGGTTCCAACAAAACCCCACTCGTCTGTTAAAAAATTACGTATACTTTGAAGGCCTTGGCTGTTTGCCTGAGACGAATCATAGAGTAGATCAACAGTAGTAGCTTCTGTGGGATCGAACTGATTATCCGTGTTAGTCACAAGTGTATCTATCCTACGTTGTTGTTATTTTACTTACCGGATCAGTTGCTAGCCGGAGTTTTTGGATCCAATTGTTTACTGAGGTTGTGTCGCCTATGTAATATTAGTATCAACTCTTTAATATCAGTTAGCAACAATGTTGTAGTATACTAAGCTGTTAAGCTATATACTATAACGTCGCACTTAGATGTCTTTACTCAAACTAATACAGGCCGTGCCGCTTATCTAGAGAGGTGAACAATACGTTAGCTTTTCTTACTCATTCTAGTATACGGGATTGTACTTGTAGCTTCTACTTACTTGCTGGAGATGGCCTAAGACAATTGCGTTCTTGCTTATATCGGAGATAATGATCCCTGAGCATCCATACATATATGTAATCCCCCATGTGTTGGATGTAGCGGTATCGATATTGAAAAAGGTTGCTGAGTCACCTCCAGCTTTCTGGCTACCAGGGATGCTGTTCCAGAGAGTGTAGAGAGCACTGTCGCGCTTTGAAAGCGCTGCGGTATATGGAGCACATAGCGAGAGAGAAGAGAATAGAGTAAGGCAGAGGCAGAGTAGATGCGTAGAGGTAAGACGCACCATCTTGTAGTTGAACAGCAATATACGAGCCTCTGATGACGCCCCTAGAGATGTAAGTTAGAGGGAAAATAAGAAGATAGAAGAGAGAGGATGACCTTGTATGTTTAAATAGCCTCTACAAGTCATACAAGAGTGTTCCCGGCATTACAAACATACGAGAATAAGGAGAATTCGGCTCACGAGTACAGTCACTACCAAGGTACATGATAAGACGTTAGACTATGCATTGCATGTAATACTTCGCAACTACTATACATTAAGCGGACCGATTCACTCTTTGAGCTCTTCACTTTAAGCTAATGCATAGAATGGTGCCTGTTTGGTATTATGACGTAATATTCCTATCACTACCCCTCTTTTCTGCTATCTGTTTAATGTCACTTTTATCCCAAACCTAAGATCAATTTGCTTGTCGTTTCCCCCTATTACTCTCTCTACACTCTACTCGCTTCGAGTCTATCTAGTAATAATACAAAGCATTCAATACATTATATGTAGGGCTATCTATCGGACGTTGAGCCCCTCTCTTCTGCTAGGTGGCATGATAGACGTCTCTAGCGCCGAGGGGTGCGGTCAAACTATATGAATAGCGCATCCTTCGTTTGTTCTGACTCGATGACAATGGCCAAAAAGGAGGATCTGCTGTCCAACCCTTGTAACGACAAAAGCAACATAGCGTTGCTATCTGCTTAGATGAGTGGCCATCCTGTAGATTCGGTGCCCCTCGCTGCATTCATACAGCCAGGATCCCTATCGGGGAGGCTTTTACAAATGCCAACAAAGACGGCTCGATCGGATGCAGTATTGGTGCAATTATACAATGATATTTGCGGTCATGACATCAGGGTGTACCCGGGGAACGTGGTGCACAATCACGAGGATCTTACAAAGACGCTTGGCAAAGGTCGTATATAATGCTCTCCTCGCTGTAGCTACAGTGGCTGTATATCTCGCAGTCACCACCGTATACAGATCAAGAAGACCGAGAACTTCATATACTTTCCGAACTTTCTAAATCTTTACAATGCGCCCATACTCTCTTGCGGTAGCGCTTACTATAGGCTCGGCCGTCAATGCCTACACGGACACCATCTCTTGGAATGCTGGTTGCAATATAGTAGTGTTTGGAACTACCCATGACTGTCTGGCCGGTGGTAACGATGTACGTGTTTTGTATTATACGGCAAGTAACTACTACCAGATACCTGTAAAGCTGATACAATCGTTTGTAGTGTACGTTAGACATAGAAGGAGCCCTGCCTGCCGCAGGGCCTGCTTCTTTCGAGGTTCCAGGTCAATGCCAGATTACAAGTCAAGGGGGCTGTTATCGATCCATAATCTGTGGCGCTCCGGCTGGTCAATCATGTTCGCTAGATCAAGAGTTGGACTGTGATGTAGCTGGATGCTGCGACTGATTTACTGGCAACCTTGGACAAGATCTGGTCTTAGTTGGAAAAGAACATGTACAAAGAGTACTTAAACTTACCTGAGATAGAACATCAGAGTATTTCGAAGAAGAGCAGAATAGCATCTCTATACCTTTTTTTTTTTTGTAACATACCTAGTAAACAGATGGTTGGTTTGATAAATAACCCTAGCTAGACCTGTTTCGAAATTGGAGTTCGAGTTGGCATGCTATTAAAAGCAAGCCCTAGGCGCCTAGCTGCGTTGAGGGCCACGTATCTCCTACTCTACGTAGTTTTGCCAGCCAAGTGGGGTAATGCTAGGTGACGTCAAGGTAAAGACAGGCCAGATCTTCTCGGCACTATACTATATCTTCGAGGAGATCCCTACCTGCCACATCCAATATTGTCTACACCTTGCCTGAAAATATCCTTCTCAATATTGCCTGTTTTTTTCGTTTCCGATGCATAAGATCGCGAACCAGTCCAGCGCTGGCACGATCCCCACCGAAGCAATCGACGAGGTAGCTAGGCACCTAGAGGCATCGGAGGCAATCTCATTCCGATCAGCGTGCAAGAGAGTCGATACGAAGGAATTCCATAATGTATGTATAGAGACCGAATTTCTTCTTCTCTTAGCTAGATTTGACAAGATCATACACGTGCTGATCAATTCTGTCTATCGCCATTAGGTGATACGACACTTCTTTTCAACCTGGAGAACCAGCCTTATTGGCCCACATCTGTCGACGCTAGAAGCCATATCTAGAAATGTAGAGCTACGATCTTATGTGAAGAATATACACGTCGAGGATGACTGTGACCGAAACGATCCTTGGAACACAACCGAACCCCTACGATCGGAGAATATATGGCCACGAGACGACGCAGGAACAGTGCTTTCCAACCAGATTGGTGTCACTAGTTTCAGGGCCATGCTTAAAGACAAACGGCTGTGCCCAGAGACCATCAGAATCCGTGACTATCGTATCGACAATGCAAATTTCAAACTGTGTCCTAAGACGACTAGGATCCGGGACTACCGTATCGGGACCGGGACCCCGACAGTGCCAGACTCTGAACCAGCGGCTGCTCTAGCAAGAGACATATTTGACAGCGTCGATGTCGCAATCTTCTCCCTAGACATGCAGACTTTGCAGCTCGAACTATCCGAGAACTCGATTCTTAAATCACCAAGCCTCGCTCCAGGAGAGTCTTTATGCGGACCCCAGATATCGGAGGTGATTATCGGTCTATCTCCAGAACATCAGGGACAAGGCGCAGGCTTCTCGTTGCTACGCTCTGTACGTTTGCTAGTCATCCCGTATTGGTTAGAGCGGGTGTTAGACCGTGCTCTGAACCTCGAGAGCCTTGAAATTTCGGCCGCCAAGTCATGGGATGTTATGCTCGCTGCAGGCACCCATTACCCAAGTCTAAAGAAGCTTAGCATTCAGAGCTTAAAGTTGCACTCACGTATGGTGTCTACGGTCCTAGCGAATTCCAAGCACAGTCTGACCAGTATCTCCTTCATTATGGTAACGCTTGTCCAAGATTCAACATGGACTGAGCTCCTGTCCAGTATCGGAGGTAGTTTCCCTAATCTGACATATTTTCGCATTCAGTTTGTCAGACAGGGTGATGCCCCTTCAAGCACCGTTACCTTTCTGGGATTTGGCGAAGACAGAGTTATGGAACAGTACAGGCCAGGGCTTGAGCTGGACGAAAGGGGTCCTTCAAACGATCGAAGGCTTACCCGGATTATCTACCATGGGCCTGACGCCGGGCTAGTTCTGAGAACTCTGGCCGTATATGCAGTCTTGAGAGGACTTCGATGATGGCTTAGATGTTGAGTTACGGCTCAACTTTCGTCAGGGATAGAGCCTTTCCGTCAATCCAGCACTCCAAAAGGAAACTCTGCAGAGAGCCCCTGAGGTTATCAGTTGTCCAATCCATATTTCGTTACTAGAGTCCAACCTAATCATTCATTTAAAGGCTTTAAATTTACAGGATTGATAACAGGCACCGTTTGACTTGAGTTGATATCAGTCAAGTTCTAGTACAAGCGGCGGGATGAGGAGCTAAGATTCAAGAGCAAGGGCCACTGCCATGTATTCTATCGTCTTTTCTCATTCCTGCCCTACCTTACCATCGATACTCTCACTTGCCTTTCTATCCACCTCTCCCATTCTTCTTTCCCCCATCCTATGTAGTGCGGGATAGTCTCTGGTCCTCCTACCTCCCAGTCTTTCCTTCCCCACTTCCACCTTGATTCTTGCTCATCGTTACTCGTCTTCTTGACCGAGTACCACATCCGCCGTCCCTGCTTCGTCGTTTGGAGCAATGCATTACTGCACGGGTATGGCAGCACCCAGTGGTATTTGTAGATCCACCGCCAAAACCGTCGCATAAATACTGCCTCTACTGCCCCTCCCCTTTGCCTCAACCCTATCCTTGCTCTTCGGTATAGCACCCGAAAAGCCCTGTCTTCCCAGTGCTGCCGTATCAGCCCATCGTCCCAGTCGAACAAGAAGTGCACCAGATCTGACGCCTGCTTGAAGTCCGTCTTGTTACCTGACATCAGGTAGCATCCCTCTATCATCACCTCGTTCAAGTACTCGAAACTGAACCCCTCTTCTCCCTTTATCACCTCCTCTCGACGCTCAGCCACAATCTCTCTTGATACTGCATTGAGCACGTCCACTCGGAATTGTTGGAGGCAAATGTGCACGATCCAAGATATCACCCTGTCCTTGATCATCTCTATCTGCATATGCGTATCCAACCACTCTAGCGCTAAGTCAAGTCGACGTGTCGTGTCAAAAAACGCCTGCACTTGGCCGCCACGTCGCAGATACTGCCCACGTAGGACGTTGTTCCCAAACAACATGTCGTCCGTAACTTCTGACTTGAACTGAAGTTGCCCCCAGTCGATCCGAGGCTCTAGCCAGCAGTACTTGTATCCTGGAAGCGTGTTGCGAAACCCCAGCCCATACCACATCTTCACGCGTACCGGTCCACTACCAGCCCTCTCACGCCGGCTCCACCAGAGTGCAGACTCCTGACTAAGTAAATGGCCACCAAAGACATAACGTAGGCAACGGAGAAACATGACCATCATCTTCGTCTGCTCCCACGTTACTAGGTCGGGCCGGCTGAGCGCTCGAACGACCTCGAACCCTGTCGCAAACTTGTCGGCGCTACGCCAGAGAAAGTCTAGGTAGACATCCGTCTTTACGGCCCAGGCGTATGAAGGGCAATCATTCATTGTAACCTCGAACCTTCCGTCGTCGTGCGAACGCAGCTGTGCCACTAGCTCAAGAAACAAATGCCACCCAATACGGTGCTCTTCCCGGATGCCGAATGACTTCCGTCGTGCATCTTGTAGTGCATGGCTAGTGCGTCTCTTGCTTGCAAGATACCCAGATTCTACAATCTTCGCATCACGTCGATTGCCACCGGCAGTGTTCCTAGCGGCATTGCGGATTTGTGGGTCCAACGCTAGTTCTTCCATCGCGTCGTTGGTGAATGGAAAGCACTTCGTCGCATCGTATAGCTCTTTGACTGATGAGTAGAACTGGCTGTAGATCAAACCGCCCTGCCGGTGTATAGACCGCTTCGGGGCGACACTTGTAAGCGAACCTGCTTCATA
>Ga0066648_10001799_pt1 | contig 11167 bp, 8 predicted proteins | sample CryGeyCG12114_NA_FD_59537 | JGI IMG/M metagenome (GOLD analysis project Ga0066648, IMG submission 59537) | Groundwater microbial communities from aquifer - Crystal Geyser CG19_WC_8/21/14_NA | ecosystem: Environmental > Aquatic > Deep subsurface > Groundwater | place: USA: Utah: Grand County... | reverse complement strand
CCGGAACCTCACCAACTACATCGCCAGAAGCCTCCTCGAGTCCGGCGGCTTCAGACCCCAACTACACCCCCGACTGCGATGAGCCCCTTTGAATCGGGATTCGTTCGGGGTCGCGACCTGGAGATCGCACTTCCACCATCTGCTCACGAGCACTCCTCACGGTTTAGTTCTCGTGAGCATAGAGGAGAACCTGCGCGATGTTGTTCTACGAACGGCGCGGGGCAGGGCGGTCTCCTGTGGAGGACCTTTCCCTGCCCTTGCGGTAGAGCCGATGGGGTTCGAACCTGACTTCCCACGTCACCCCGCGGTCAGTCCTGCAAGTTGAGAACGTCAACCCAAGTGTTGAAGTCTGGGATCGTGACGCGGCGGGCACCGCGCGCCGACCGCAGGTGACCCCACCGTCTAATTATGCGCTGGCAACCATCGAGGTAGTCGGCCGCGTGCATCGTCCAACGCGAAGGCTGCGACAAGTCGGCGTCGTCGGGAACCGGAACAAGGTCGACGAAGACCACACCGCCGCCGACAGCTGACCCAACACTGTCGCGTATCGATCGCTTGAGGTGTCGCCATTGAGTTGGCAGCTCTGGTTCTAGGTCGTCGAGGAGTGCATACAGTCGCCCTAGGTTCTTCTTCCACCACTTGGGCCGGCGGCGGTCTTCGAACATGCGAAGTTCATGAACGATAGGGCTGAGTGCCGCGACGAGCTGTCCTGCCGACGATTGGCGTCGCTCCCGATCCTCTTTACCTCGGCCAAGCAGGACCAGAAAGAGGTTGTCGGCCACCGTCGAGGCTACGGCGGCAGTGGTTTCGATCACAACGCTCACGGCACCAAGTGTGCAGCACCCGCGGCCCGAGAGACCGGCCGAATGGCCGAGCCCGGTCCGTGGGGTTCCGACGGCCGTGACTTCGCTGGGGCCTCGATGCCCGATTGACGATGTCTCATGGCCGAGCGGAGAAAGGTAGGAGCCCTGGCATGCCCGCACGCGGCCAGTAGGCCCGCCTAACGGCGACACTTTATTCGACGCAACCAGCGAACGGAAAGGTGTCGCTCACCGCCTCCATGGAGCCTCGGGCGACAACTTGTGGGAGGACCGACAGGCTGATGGCGTCCGCCAGCTAACTTGTCCGACTGCCACTCAACGTGTCTGATATACGGAGATGGCCACGGTGTTTGGCAGTGCCGATGGGCCGCGTCCGGCTCGAGTTGTGGGTTCCAAGCGAAAGTTCCAGTTCCAGACTTTGGTGTCCCCTGGCGACCACTCAGTCCTGGGACACCGGGCGTCCTGGCCCGATCCTCACGGAAGCCGTCCGATGCTTTCCACGTGGTCCGCCTCGCTGGCGACGCGTTGGACCAGTGCCGCAGGCGGGTGCAGCAACGTCTGCACGGACACCGCGGCCGAGCTAACGATCCGCTCTACCGAGCCCGCCGGACCCTGCACACCGGCGCCGACCTCCTCACTGACAAGCAGCATGCCGGACTGACCGCGGTGTTCCGGGCCCCGGAGCACGTCGAGGTGGAAGCAACCTGGCGCATCTACCAACGCATGATCGCCGCCTACCGGTACCCCGACAAGAACACCGGGAAGCAGCTCATGCAGGCCGTGATCGACTCCCTCGCACACGGCGTCCCCGGAGCGTTGGTCGAGCTCCGACGGCTCGGCCGGACCCTCACCCAGCGCGCCACCGACGTGCTGGCGTTCTTCGACCGGCCCGGGACCTCGAACGGCCTCACGGAGGCGATCAACGGCCGGCTGGAACACCTCCGCGGCTCGGCGCTCGGGTTCCGGAACCTCACCAACTACGTCGCCAGAGGGCTCCTGGAATCCGGCGGCTTCAGACCCCACCTACCCCCTCGATTGCGATGAGCCAGCAATAGGAGCATCCACTGTGCGGGACTCCACTGGGTGCCCCGCAGCCTCCGGCTGCAACGACCGCATATTCTGCGCGGTTCTCCGCATCGAACGCGGTGCTCGGCATGGTGCCCGCTGTACGCTCCGATGTATCGCCGGTACCCGAGGGGGCAAAGATGCAAACATTCCGTCGGAGTTTGACTGCGGGTGCAGCTGCCATCGGAGCTATCGTTCTGGCACTGACGGGAGTGGTCGCAGGTGCCGTGCCGGCACAGGCCCTCGACGTCAGTCCGGCCGAGGACACAATCCACGAGACCGCGGTGCCGAATGCGGTGCCGACAGAAGCGTTCACCGGAGAGGCGATCGGGCCGGACGGCGCAGAATGGTTCGTCGGATCGCAGGGGACGATCGCCCGACAGGATTCTGACGAGGGTGTCACGTCATTCGCGGTCGACGGTCCGCGCGCCGCCGACGGTCCCACGCTTGTTGGACTGACGCGCGACCTCGGAACCCTGTGGACAGCGGACCGCGGCGACGACACAGTGCGTCGCCTCACAGAGTTCGGAGAATCTACGGCGTTCCCGGTCGGTGGGACTCCTGCCGACGTCGAGATGAACTACTACGACGGAGAGTGGGTCCCGACCGAGGACGGGTTTATTGTGCATCTTCATGCGGACGGGACGGCGACCAAGATTTCGTTCCCAACCGCCAGGAGCGGCGACTCGCGTGGAATCCAAGCCGTCTCGGATCGTCAGGGAGGACTCGAGTTCATCGTGCCCGACGAACCGGCGCTATTCTCGCTGACCTGGGATGACCACTTCACTCAGACCCCACTCCCGGGGGCAGGTGCCCCGACGAGCATCAGCTCGGACGGCAACGGCAACGGCACGGTACTTGTCGGCCTGTCCGGCGGTGACATCGCTACGGTCGATCCGTCCGGTACGTTCACCACGGTGCAGAACCCCGCCCACGGCGCAGTCCTTCATCAAATCGTCCCGGACGCCGTGAACGGTGGAGTGACGCCGTGGTTCCGGGAGACTATCGACGGTACGACGTCAGCGGTCGGCTACCTCGGAGGGAACGGGTTCCACGTCGTCGAGACGCAACCGATCGCTGTACAGGACACGACGACCCTTGCAATGGGCGGCCTCGGACCTGAGGTCGGTTGGGTCGCGAACAGTGCCGGAGGCAGGTCGGGGATCGAGTACTTCGAGTTCGACGGCACGCGGAAGTTCCTTCCGACTCCGACGCGGAACGGGACGTCCTCTGCCCCGATATCCATTGACGGCTTTTCGTCGGCTCAGTTCGGGACCGCGGACGGGCACATCGGAACCGCCGCGGAAATCAAGGTCAACCGCCTCGCCGGCATGAACCGATGGGCCACCGGCGCTGCCGCCTCGGCAGCCGCCTACCCGAGCGGTGCCAGCACCGTGTTCATCGCCTCCGGCACGGCCTTCCCGGACGCCCTCACTGCAGCGCCCGCCGCCGCGAAAATGGGAGCGCCGGTGCTCCTCGTCACTGAGGACGGCATTCCGTCCCAGGTGTCCGACGAGATCCGTCGGTTGGGTGCCACACACGCCGTGATCGTTGGCGGCGAGGCGGCGGTCGGACCGGTCGTGGCGCGGCAGCTCAGCACGCTCATGGGGACGAGCAACGTCACGCGACTTGGTGGCGCAGACCGGATCGCGACGAGCGAAATCGTTGCGAAGTGGGCGTTCGGGTCGAGCGGCGCGGAACAAGCCATGATCGTGACCGGTTGGAGCGCTCCTGATGCACTCGCGGCAGGAGCGGCGATCGGGACGGCAGGGCCAGTCCTGCTCGTAAACGGCTCTACGGGCGTGCCACGGACGGATACGGCGTCGACGCTCCGGTCGCTCGGGGTGCAGTCGGTGTACGTCGCGGGAGGCGCAGCAGTCGTGCCGGCGACCTTGGTTGACCCGCTCGCCTCCATCGCGACCGTCCACCGGGTCGCCGGATCGGACCGGTATGCAACCGCTGACGCCCTCGCGTCGACGTTCCATCCGTCCGCATCGACGGTGGTCATCGCGACTGGTACGACGTTCCCAGACGCGCTTGCCGGCTCCGCGCTCGCGGCGCATCTGGGAGCCCCACTCGTCCTCAGCACACCCGACTGCGTCCCGGCCGCGACGCGAGAGACGATCGCATTAGAGGGGGTTCGGACCGCTACGCTGCTCGGCGGGGATGCGGCGCTGGCACAACCTGTCGACTACCTCCATGCATGCGACGGTGCGACCTTCCCTCTGCCGTAAGCAGCCCATCGCGACCAAGCCGGAACCACTCGTGGTGCGCGCTCACGACAACAAGGGGACCGGCGGGCACGTGGCGCACTCATGCTCGCACCGGCTCGCGCGCGGGCGGACGAGATCGACGAGTACGTGCTGGGCCTGGATTGCCGAGCGGGCAGGAGTGACGGCATGACCAGGGTTCTCGTCATCGACAACTTCGACTCGTTCACGAACAACATCGTCCAGTACCTGCACGAGATCACCGGAGAACGGCCGGTCGTCGTCGACAACAGGACGGCCTATCAGGCGCTACCGCTCGCAGGAGTTGATGCGATCGTGCTTTCGCCTGGTCCTGGGCATCCGGGCACTGCCGCTGACTTCGGGGTCTGTCGCGAGGTGATCGAGCGCCACCCGAAGCCGGTCCTCGGCGTCTGCCTGGGGCATCAGGGAATCGCGGAGGTCTTCGGTGGGCGGGTGGTCCATGCACCGGAGCCTGTTCACGGAATGGTCGACGAGGTCGCGCACGACGGAACGGGGCTGTTCGCGGGACTTCCGACTCCGCTCGCGGTGGTTCGATACCACTCGCTCATGGTGGAGGCGCTCCCGCCTGCGCTCGAAGCCACCGCCACGACGCCGGACGGCGTCATCATGGCGATCCGCCATCGTGAGCTGCCTATCTGGGGGGTGCAGTTCCATCCGGAGTCGATCGACACCAGTCATGGACACGAGATCCTGGAGAACTTCCTCGATCTCGCTCGTGGTCACAGTGTGCGCCCTCCGGTCGTCGCAGCGTTCGAGCGGGCCGGGGGAACGCTCCAAGGGGACGTCCACGCCGAAGAGATCCCGTGGCCGGACGACTTCGCTGCCACATTCCGGCGCGCGCACGAGCAGGGCGCCAGGTTTTGGTTGGACGCAGAGGCGAGTGACCATCCGGACGCGCGCTACTCGGTCATGGGGCAGGCGTCGGCCGACGTGACCCTCGACTACCGGCTCGCTGATCAGACGCTCACTATCCGGGGCCCGCGCGGCGACCAGCGAGTCGAAGGCGACCTCTTCGATCTCATCGACCAGCTGCTGGGTGCGGCGACGATTCGACTGGAGGCTCCTCCGACGCCGTTCACGGCGGGCCTCGTCGGATATCTGGGCTACGAGCTCAAGGCGCTCGTCAGCGGGTCGGCCGCCCACATGTCGATGCTCCCGGACGCCAGCTTCACATGGGCCTCCGATTTCGTCGTCTTCGATCACCACCTGCGACGAGCGTGGCGGCACGTCGTCGACCACGATCGTTCCCACGACGATCGCTCCGTTCCCACCTCGGGAACGACGGCAGCGGACACGGATTATGTTCCGGGTCTGGTGCGAGAAGAAGCGCTGACGCTCGGCGACTCGCGAGACGTGTACCTGGCCAAGATCGGAGAAGCGAAGCGGCACATCCGGGACGGCGAGTCCTACGAGGTGTGCCTCACCAACGTCGCCTTCGAACCGGTGCCTGCCGACGCCCTCGCGTCCTACGAGCGGATGCGTGCCGTCAGCCCGGTTCCGTACGGCGCCTTCATCGCCCTTCCCGACGTCACGCTGCTGAGCTCGTCACCGGAGACGTTCGTCGCTATCGACGCCGCCGGATCCATCACGACCAAACCGATCAAGGGCACTCGGCCACGGTCTCAGGATCCGGAAGACGACGATCGTCTGCGGCGAGAGCTCCTCACGAGCCGGAAGGATCGCGCCGAGAACCTGATGATCGTCGACCTCGTCCGTCACGACCTCAACGCGGTCTGCGACCCCGGCACGGTTCATGTGCCGGTCGCGTTCGAGATCCAGTCGTTCCGGTCCGTGCACCAGCTGGTGTCGACGGTCGTCGGCACGCGATCACGCGGTGTGAGCGGCGTCGATGTCGTGCGTGCATGTTTTCCTCCAGGATCGATGACCGGGGCTCCGAAGATCAGGACCATGGAGATCATCGACGCGCTCGAGGGACGCCCCAGAGGCCCGTACTCGGGGACGCTCGGCTGGTTCGACGTCAGCGGGGCTGTGCGGTCGAGCGTGCTCATCCGCACCGTCGTCGTTGGAGCGAACACTGCGTCCTTCGGGATCGGCGGGGCGATCACCGCGCTCTCCGACCCTGAGGACGAGTTCGAGGAGACGCTCGTGAAAGCAAGCGTGCCCTGGTACGGCGTCCGTTCGCCCGTCCCTGACTAGGCTGACCGGGTGGGTATCGAGGGCCGCCAGAGCCGACCGCGTGGCCTGGAGCGTCGACGTCAGATCCTCGATGCGGCGCTCGGCATGTTCGCCGAACGAGGGTTCACGAACGTCAGTGTCGCCGACGTCGCCAGTGCTGTGGGCATCACGACTGCTGGCCTGTTGCATCATTTCGGGACGAAGAACGCGTTGCTGATCGCGGTCCTCCAGGAACGTGAGGCCCGCAACGAGGAGCTCGACAAGGAGCTCCGCGCCGAGGGCAAGGACTGGCTCGAGACCTACGTGGCGCGCCTCGAGCACAACGAGGAGCAGTTGGCGCTCGTGCAGCTGTTCGCGCTGCTGTCGGCCGAGAGCATCGCAGCGCAGCACCCGGCCCACGACTGGTTCGTCGAGCGGTACCGGGTGCTCGCCGAGACGTCGGCGCGCGAGCTGACGGCGCTGCTCGACCCGGCGAAGCTTCCGTCGGGGGTCACGGTGACGACCGTGAGCCAGTGGCTCATCGGGCTCGCCGACGGGCTCCGCCTCCAGCAGCTCCTCAACCCGGGTTCCATCGACCGCCACGAGTCGGTGCGGACGTTCGTGGGGTTGCTCAAGCCGTACCGCCGGACCTGAGACGGCCTCCACCACGGCTGCATACAACCGACTTGACTGACTAAGCGCTCGGTAGGTTAGAGTCACGGGATGCGAGCCGTGATGGTGCTGTTCGACAGCCTGAACCGCAAGTTCCTCCCGCCCTACGGCGCCGACTGGGTGCACGCCCCGAACTTCGAGCGCCTCGCCGCGCACACGGTGCGGTTCGAGCACTGCTACGCGGGGAGCATGCCGTGCATGCCGGCGCGGCGGGAGCTGCACACCGGCCGCCCGAACTTCCTGCACCGCTCCTGGGGCCCGCTCGAGCCCTTCGACGACTCCGTGCCCGAGATGCTCTCCCGCAACGGCGTGTACACGCACCTCGTCACCGACCACCCGCACTACTGGGAGGACGGCGGTGCGACGTACCACAACCGCTTCGACACGTACGAGTTCTTCCGCGGGCAGGAGGGGGACGCGTGGAAGGGGCACGTCGCCGACCCGGAGGCGCCGGAGAGCACTCGCCGGACCCGCCACGGGCTGTGGCGACAGGACCTGATCAATCGGCAGTACCTGCAGGACGAGGCCGAGCACCCGCAGACGCTGACCGTCGATGCGGGGCTCGAGTTCATGGCGACGAACCAGGACGCCGACTCCTGGATGGTGCAGATCGAGTGCTTCGACCCGCACGAGCCGTACTTCTCGTACCAGGAGTACCGCCGGCATTACGCGTCGCTCGACGAGCCGGGAACGCCGAACAGCGACTGGCCGGACTACAAGCGGGTCGAGGAGACCCCCGAGGTGATCGAGCGCACCCGGGAGGAGTACGCGGCGCTCCTGAGCATGTGTGACGCGTCGCTCGGCCGGATCCTCGACCGGTTCGACGAGGAAGGGCTGTGGGAGGACACCCTCCTCATGGTGTGCACCGACCACGGGTTCCTGCTCGGCGAGCACGGCTGGTGGGGCAAGAACATCCAGCCCTGGTACGACGAGAACATTCACACGCCGCTGTTCCTCTGGGACCCGGTGTCGCAGGCGGCGGGGACGACGAGCGACGCGCTCGTGCAGACCATCGACCTCGGACCGACGCTCCTGGACCTGTTCGGGGTGGAGGCGACCGACCGTATGCAGGGCCGGTCCGTTCTTCCGGTGATCCGGTCCTCCGCAGCGGGGCATGACGGCGCCGTCTTCGGATCGTTCGGCGGGCACGTCAACGTCACGGACGGCCGGTACGTGTACATGCGTGCGGCGGCGGGCGACGAGAACACCCCGCTGTTCGAGCACACGCTCATGCCGACGCACATGAACTCTCGATTCACACCCGAGGAGCTGCGGAACGCCGAGCTCGTGCCGCCGTTCGGCTTCACCCGCGACGTGCCGGTGCTGCGGGTGCCCGGGTCCGCGTTCGGGGATCCGTCCTCGTTCGGCACGGTGCTGTTCGATCTGGAGACGGACCCGGACCAGGAGCACCCGCTGCTCGACGACGAGGTCGAGCTCCGGATGATCGGGCTGCTCCTCGACGCGATGCGCGCGAACGAGGCGCCGCCGTCGCAGTACGAGCGGCTGGGCCTGCCGGTGACGGGACCGGCCGACCGATCGCACCTGCTCGCCCGTGCGCAGTACGAGCGGTACGTCGCCGCGCTCGAACCGATCCCCGCGGCGGACGAGTTCCCGACGGACCGACCGAGCGTGCGGACGCCCATCGCGACCCTCCTGCAACAACCGGCGCTCCGCGCGGTGCTCGAGGACGCGCTCGGTGCGGTCGTCGAGCCGCTCGCGGCGCAGACCGGGTCCTCGACCCTGCTCGATCTCGCACCGTTCACGCCGGCGCTCCGCGCTGCCGCGCTCCGGCGCATCGACGCCGCGCTCGCGGCGGCTTCCTGACCAGCACCATCCCCACGCGGATCACCAGCACCATCCCCCCGCGGACCACCCGGCACGATCCCCGAATCACCCCAAATCACACGGCATCTCAACGAGGAGTTCCCATGTCGCAGCAACCCCCGATCACCGCGCCCGAACCACCTGAGACGACGAGCGTGATCGTCCCGAGGCGCTGGCGGCGGCTTGCGACGGTCGTGGCGCCGCTCTGGGCCGACAACAACGAGGCCAGCATCCTGAGCACCCTGGCACCGGTGATCATCGCCTCCATCTCGCTGCCGCTCGCAGCGGTCGGCGTGCTGACCTCGATCGCCAAGTTCGTCAGCATCGTGTTCGGACCGATCTGGGCGTTCGTCGCGCGGAAGACGAACCGCAAGATGACGTTCGTGGTCGCCACCGCGATGACCGGCATCCTGACGGCCCTGACCGGTCTGTCACACGACTACACGCACATCATCATCTTCTACGGCCTCTCCGCCGTCTTCATCGCGGCGGCGCTGCCGATCGTGAGCGAGATCACGACCGACCTGTTCGACGAGAAGAGCCGCGGCCGGGCCTCCGGCTACACGTGGGGCGCGATCTCGCTCCTCGGGTCGATCGCAGGTCCGCTCATCGGGCAACTCGCCAACGTGGAGGACGGCTGGCGGTACGGCTTCTTCATCTGGGGCGGACTGACCTTCGTCGCCGCGTTGATCCTGCTGTTCTTCTTCAAGGACCCGGGCCTCGGTGCGAGCGAGCCGACGACGAGCATGATGACGGCGGAGCAGCGCGCGGACAACGAGCGCATCACCGGCGCCAAGCTGCGGGAGATGTTCGCCATCCCGACCTTCACCCTGATGCTCGTGCAGCGCCTGATCTCCGGGCACCTGCTCATCGCGTCCTTCGGGATCGTGTTCCTGGTCCAGGTCTACGGCTTCGACACGGCCGTCGCCGCCGTCGTCACCCTGCCGTTCGGCCTCGGCTACCTCATCGGCACGTTCGGCGGCGGGCTCGTCACCGACGCGCTGCAGCGGCGGTTCCCGCGCGCGGGCCGCATCGGCGTGCTGCAGTTCGCCCAGCTCGGGTTCGGCGTGGTCGCCCTCATCGCCACCCAGTTCGACTGGGGCACCATCTGGGTCTTCGCCGCGTTCTGGGCGGTCATGGGCTTCATGCAGGGCCTGAACCCCGGCGTCAACCGGCCCATCGTCGCCGCCGTCGTCCCGCCGGAGCTCCGCGGTGCCGCGTTCGCGCTCATGCTGTCGGTGTTCGAGGGCCTCGCGTACGCACTGTTCAACCTGATCGCCGGCCTCCTCGCAGAGTCCATCGGGCTCAAGCAGGTCATGTTCTGGATCCCCGGCGTGCTCATGCTCGTCAACGCCGCGTTCGTCACGCTGCTCTACCGGACCTACCCCCGCGATGTGGAACGGCTCGAATCGCTCCTGCTCGCGCGCACCAACTCGGTGCCCACCGTCACCCGTTAGTCACCACCCCTTTTGGAGGACCGGCGCGGTCCCCATGCTTACCGCCGACCTCGCCGAGATAACAGGCAGGTAACGAACTGGGATGCCTCCAAACCGCTTCGGGAGGGGCGCCGAATGACTTGTACACCCGGGAAACACCCGGAGCGCTCACCGGCCACACGTAGCTGGTTCTCCACCCCCATTCGGGGTGTGTTCGGCGTGTACCCAGTAAAGGATTCACGATGCGCAAGCTCACCACGACCACGGTCTCCCTCGTCGCCACCGGCGCGATCATCCTTGGCGGCGCCGGCTTCGGCGTCTCCGCCGCGCAGGCCGCGACCCCGACGGTTCACACGGTCGCCTCGTCCTCGTCGAAGATCCCCGCCCCCGTCGCGTCGGTTCCCGAGGTGAAGGGTGGCGACACCTCCGTCGCCCTCGACGCGGGCTTCACCGACGCCCTCACCTCCCTCGGCTTGACCCCGGGCGTATCCGGCTCCGCGAAGCTCGCCGACGGCGCCGTGTCCTTCCCGATCACGGCCGGGTCTGTCACGTACTGGTCGCCCAGCGGCGACTACCGCCCCTACGTGCAGGGCCTGCTGAACCACAACGGCTCCGGTCTGACGCTGACGGCCGGCGACACCACGGTGACGCTGGAGAACTTCGTCGTGAACCCCGGCTCGTCCAAGCTCTACGGTGACGTCCTGGTCAACGGCCAGCCTGCCGCGCAGGACGCGTACCTGTTCTCCCTGCACGGTGGCACCCTCAAGCCGCTGCAGCTCGAGGGCAACGACGCGATCCTCACCGGAACCACCGTGCACGTCTCGGACGACGCCGCGGAGCTGCTCAACAGCACGTTCAAGACCGACGCCGTCAAGGGCGGCCTCCTGGTCGGCACCGCCACCATCACCGCCCAGATCAAGTAACACCCACCGCTCGGCTGCGCATGGCAGCCCGAACGCAGAATGCCCCGCCGTATCGGCGG
>Ga0066648_10001797_pt1 | contig 11182 bp, 6 predicted proteins | sample CryGeyCG12114_NA_FD_59537 | JGI IMG/M metagenome (GOLD analysis project Ga0066648, IMG submission 59537) | Groundwater microbial communities from aquifer - Crystal Geyser CG19_WC_8/21/14_NA | ecosystem: Environmental > Aquatic > Deep subsurface > Groundwater | place: USA: Utah: Grand County... | reverse complement strand
TGGGGTTCGACACGTTCCTCGTGCGGGTTCAGGAACGAGAGCGTGGCAGTACACTGTTCATTGTCTTCTTCACAGATAACAGTGTCTTCATACACCACCGAATGTTGTGCTCCTGTTTCAAAGCCTGGAACTTTCCCCAACAACGCCGCATAGTCTGGTACAGGGTCCTCCTCCATCTGGAGCTCTTTCTGGTCAAGGAGTCCGTCAGCCGCCGGATGGTTGAATCGATGGGGGCCGGTGGAAGTACTATGCGCATGTCAGATAGAGAATGCCGCGGATGATGGCAAACCCTACACGAGTGACAAACCGGAGACGCCCGCAGCCTCCTTCATGATGCTCTGAGCATCGATGCCAGGTAGATCGACTTGACTGGTGAAGCAAGAGGTGCATCATGCAACTGCAGTCAAGGTGGGCGATTTGGGGGAAGGTCCGTCGTCGAAGCAACGCAGAAATAAAACGAAATAAACACAGGTGACAATCCACTCAAGGCTGCCTCGTGCACGGACCGTGACGCTCCGACTCCAACGTGTAAGTTACTTTAGCTCCCAGTACTAGTAAGTGGGCTCGATGGATTCGTGCCCCGAGAGCTTAAGCCCCACTTTCTGGCGACGCGGCAGCTGGAGCGCAACCTTGGAACACCTGGGCAGAGAGGCCGTGGGTGTCATTACAGTCAAGACCTCGGCGAGGTTTCTGGCACCGTCATTCTGTTCGATCGCTTTCCCGGGGGCCACGTAGATTTGCGTTCTTGCTCATCTACTTGTACATGCACATGGTCCGCCAGTGTGGAGGGCTGAGATGATTGTCGCAACCAATGTGCCAACCAGCTACGGTCAACCAAGTCGTCATTACAGTCTGCATGCTCGTCGAGTGACTACATAAGTATGTATTCGATCTTACAATTATTTACGAACCGTATTCATCCGCGAACATGTGCATGCTGCCAACATGGATGACTGAGCTCAGTTACCGCACGAAATTCGTTTGCTGCTAGCCTCCAAGCATAATCTTTGGCTAAGACGTTTTCGGTGCTAAGGCTGAACTCATTGGGAATCCCATAGCTCGTGACTACTAATTCTTTATGTTTACGTGCCTCGTGCAGCAATACAGTCATGAACGACAGATTATGCAGTCCATCCTAACAATCGTCTGAGGACAGAGGATTCGTCAAAACAAAACGTTGCGGCTCGACCAGATGGTGTCTGACATCGGCCCCGCCTCGGCAGGTCGTCTGCTCCGAGGAAGGGATGGCGGCGCTCATCAACGTCATGGTCAGCCGCGAGTCGACAACGCGAGTCCTAGACCAGTGTCGAGCACAGATCAGCAGTTGGCATGGAGATCCGAAGACGTAGAAGGTACCATTGCACGAATCCGGTAGATGACACCGATGCCTGCTTTGCTCTTCTAACTAGCTTATGCAAAGGGACCTGTCGACGCACACTCAGAGCTTGGCTAATATGGCTCATCGTGTGCCTACAAGAGGGTTGGATAAGGGACGCGGTCGAGCCGCTCGGTGAGGAATCAGATCACCCAATAGAAACCCATTCGTAACTCTTCTTCTAGGCTTCCTTCCCCTCCAAGTAATCCTCAAGAGGGAACACGACAGGAGGATGGGGTTATCGTTTCAACTCCTCGCTATAGTTATGCTCGGCCACAATCTAAGCATCACCAAAGTTCGACCTCGAATGACACTAACGATATGCGAGAGCGACCATGGCCTCCATCGCATGGCGTTCCCGTAGAGCACAGTTGGTTAGCCAATGGCAGCACGAGTCCCGACTCGGCGATGATTGCTACTCCTTTGCCTCGATCGGACCATCTGGCACGATGCTTGGTGGCTAAGGTTGAGGTAGCTAAGACGCTACCAGATCGCGATATACTGCCGACGGACTACAGTCACAGTGACCGTCTCGTCAAGGAATTTGTTCAACTTCCGTTAACCGAGCTTGTGCAACGCGCGCAATATTTGATTGACCACCCTGAAACGCGTCGGCTACAGCTGCCAGACTTACTCAAAGAGGCCGTCGAGCATATGAGTAAGGGTGATGCTGGTGCTTCACAGAAGTGGATCCACAGTCTTGTTATGTTGAAGTTGTCCGAAAACACAAAGGAACCGCACTTGATCGAATGCTTTCAAAGAATGCAAACCTGTAACACCATGGAGAGTCAGCAACTTCGTAGAATGGTTGTTGATATCACTGCACAAGTGCAGCGATCCACTGTGGCGAAGGCCAATCCTGCTCAGACCTACAAAAGGTCGACGCCGTCAGTGTCTGGAGCTGCCAGGGCTAGGGACAGGCATTCACCAGGTCCTGACAATGCTAGTCCTTACTACCAGCAGCTCGCAAAGACTACTTCTCCTGTCTGGGTTGAGGGGGTCGCAAAGAGTGGAACGGTGCCAGACAGCATCTCGATGCTTGCCCCGTGGCAAGAACATTTGAGGCCAGCTCTGCAGCCCGACAGATCCATGGACGCAAGACTGCAGAGTCTATCGTCCAGATACAAGGTTCAGCGGGATGGCGCGAACTTTTTTCGCCCGGGCAGGGTCTTCGCCATCCTTTGGCATGAACCAGTATGTGAGGTGAGGCCTGTTCAAATGACGGATCATCTTACGCAGCCACGATATGAGGACATGCTTGGTCCGAATATGACTCAAGGTCCTTACGGTGAATACATCTACAGTCATATCCGCCGGATGGTTGTGATTAGGAATCGGAAGGGTTACTGCTGGTGTATACCAATAAGCACTTACAGTGGCCAAGGGCTTCGAGGCAGGGGCCTCGGACATGAAGAGATCAACTCTCATGCGATTGTCTATGACAGCAAAAAAGAACCGCGATGCCTGCCTGGAGAGATACAGTCTACAAGAACACCAATTGCCGTGGATGTCATCCCTGGTCATTCTCTCAGCCAAGCCACCCGAGTCCATTATGCTAGGCCGCATACTGTGGGTTGGAACACGAAAGTCATGGATGTGGGCACCGTATCTTCAAGATGCGCACCTATACTTCTATCAGATGTCGCATGCGAACTATTTGAAGACTCCCATAAACAGCGTTCGTGACGCTGATCGACTATATACGTGTGCAACTTGCACGATACAGGCCCTACGACCTCGCGTACGGGACGCCTGTGAGGGACCACAGTGGTTAGAGAGGTTGCAGCGTTCTTTCAGGAACACAATGTCGCAGACTGGTGCAGTCAGAGGGAATGATACAGATGGCGGGGTTTGGCAAGTCATTTGATCGCTCAATGTTGTGTACACTCGGATGAGAATATGAATTAACGATGGTTTGTTTGTGACACCACTTCGTTGTTGTGATTCTTCAAAGCAATTGGTAGGGCTTATCGACTATACGATGCTTACCATAGAACACACCATAGCTACCTCAGCACATCTGATCCACACCATTGGGTTCTATCTGCGCCATGATCCGTTTGCCGAGCTCCTGCCATTTGTCCCAACCAGCGAGCCCAAGTCATTAGTACCGCTGCACCCGTAGTGAACGAAACTTCGCCGCTGTTGCAAGAGTCCCAGTGATCGTAGGAGAGTCACTCACCATCGCGTCCAAACATCTCCTTCTTAGCATATCTTACCAGAAACGGAATATCGTCCTTGACAACACGTCCTAAGTCCTTCGCCTTCACATTCCACTCTACGTTGTACGGCTTTCCAAAATGTATACGACTGGCAGGCGATAGTGTCTCCCCAGAAACCATTTCCACAGCAATCGCCTTGTCTTTCACGATCTCTGGCTCCCCTTCTAACAAGGACGGGTCGTGTTGTGAATCGTGAATAATGCCGTGAGCAGCAACTTCCGCCGGTGTAAAACCGGCTTTCTTCAAGCCCTTACCCCGGTATGTATTGATCCCAACGCACCAGGAATAGGCATATCTTTGGGTAATGACCACCATATGTCGAACTTGGCTATACACCATCTGTCCAGAGCGAGTAAGGGTTAGACCGGGTCCGGCTGGAGTCGCGGCCGTGTCTCGCAACGGGTCCTTAGCACGAGTATTCAATCCAGCAGGCGCAGCCCACCAGATAGCGAAGACGCGTCCTGTCACAAAGAACGCCTTACCGTCCTGCTGCTTGTAATTCTCGCCTAACTTGGTTCTTAAAGGATGATCAGTGAACTCTAAATCAAGTGGCCCATTTGTGCTGTTGCCATAATAACGCTCAGTGAGTCCTGGCAGTGTTCGTTGGGCGGCAAACTGTTGGGGATGCAGGTCTCGCTTTGATCTGTTCACTATATTATCTTCATCATGCACCGTGTACGCTTCGTTGAATACAGGTCGTGTCGACGGTATGGTACTAACGGGCTCGGACTTCGATATTTCACGGTTTACATCAGGTCGATCGGCTGCTCGCGCTGGCCTGGTTGAGGGCGCATCAGTTTCGGAGAGTCTCACATCGGCTTTCGATGCGTGAGTGGCTGGAGTCTGTTCGGACATAACATTTCGAATTTCTTCAATCTTGTCCCTCCGTGTCGCCTCATCTAAGATTTCGTTCGCTGCCCATCTGTGCCCAAGTTCCTTAAGCTTCGCTCTCCTTGATTTCCCTAACTTTTTATCATTGAGTAGTCCGATTATTGCGAGGCCAGATAAGTATGGCTCGGCCCCTTCGGTGTCTCCAAGGCCCCTCAACTTGATAGCGGCCTCCAGATATTTCACGTGCCTATCGCGGTCTTTTAGGAGGTCACGGTGATCTCGAACTAGTGCGAGTCGAGTGGCCACTTGTGATGATGGAATCAGTACGAACTTTTGTTCAGTGGAATTGAGACCAGCGAGTATGCCGTTGCGTGCCCTTTGGATTTCATGTGGCGCCATTCTAGCTTGTCTAGATGCAAGTACACCTCTACGGGACCCATCGCTTGCTTGCCCTCGAGGTGCATGATCAAGTACCGCTCTAGCTTGGGGTTGCGGGTTCGATACCGATCCAATATTGCGCTTGACTATGTCGCTATAACTGATAGGCGGCGAAGCCTGCCCTAGTTCCGAAGTACGTTTCGCCCTATCGGTCGAAGCCAGGCCATCATTGTGCGACTCACCGAATTTGACATCCGATTGTGGAGAAGGCTCAGTATGTTCACTTTCGTTGACACCAGATTTTGCCCATGTGGCATGTGGTCCCCGTTGTGGCATCTTAGGTGCTGCCGCCAGGACGTGGCCGGAAGCCATTGAGTCCTCACCAGCCACATCTGGGAGCTTGCCGTTGTTCGTCCTGGCATCACGTTCCTCGAGTTGCCTCTCCTTGCTTGCAAGGCTTAGCGCACCGCCTGCAGCAGCACCTGCCACTCTTGCCCCATCACCAGATATTTCGTGCTCCTCTTCGGATTCAATTGCTTTCGTCATGTTATCTGTCCTTGGCGTCATCTCACTGGCCCTACATTGCGAATGAAGCCCTTCAGACAGCAAGCTGGTGGGCTTGCTTGCACCTGAAGGTCGTCTTCGCTTGGTCATGGCAGGGTCAGGCCCCGCGGATTGCGCAGGACCTAACCACTTATGTGCCACGACATGGGCGGTGCCAACAGGGTGATACCAGTATCTTTCGGTAAGCTGAGTGCACCACCAGCTCGAGTGCTTCGCAGGACTACTATTGTTTCCGGATAGACTAAATCTCACGAACGCCTCAAGATACATGCGTTGAAGCCGCACTTCCACCGTAAAGAAGAGAAACCACAGTGCGATTGACCAGCTTCTGGGATTCCCACTATCGTCAAAAACACTGAGGTAAGAAGGGGGCGCTGTCAGCCAGATCTGAACCTCTCCCATAGGTGATCTTCCAGCATCTACACTTGTTCTCTTCCCTTGGGGCTCAATGACCATCAGAGGACGATATGTATCAGGCGAATTTTCCTGAAAAGCCTCGGCTGATATCCACGAGCCGATCTGGATCATGTCTTCTGCCGGGGTTGCAGAATAGAGCTGTATACCATTGAGAACTCCTCCCTCGCTCCCCTGGTAATGGTGTGCCACTTGCCGCACATTTTGCCTTGTAGAGGGATAACTTGTTGAGAAGAGCGTTCGATTTGTGGTCATTTCTATCGGGTCCTCATCCGTTGCGCCGACTACAGCTTCTTGCGATTGTGCATTCCGTTGGGGAGATCGGACAAAATTCTGAGCTATTTTCACTGAATCTGCGACAGCACCTGGCTGCAACGCCAATGCTGTCTTGGTTGCTAACGCGCTGCCACCGTGCCTCTTTTGCGCAGCCTGCTTGAGGGCGATGGTCAACTCGTCATCGATGGCCAGCATCTGCTCCTCATCCGATCTGAGGTCAAAGATGCTTAGACTCACTTTGGTCACCCAACTGCTATACTCTGCCTCAGATCGATCGAGCCTATCACGCGCATCCTCGACAGAGACAGACGCAAGGATGCTTTCTGCCGAGCTATCTGGCCTTGATTGGCCCTCCTGTCGCAACTCAAGTTGGTGCTCCGCCTGCTTCAATACTTCCCTGTCATGCTCAACGGCTTTTCTCAGCTGCTGCCATTGAGCAAGCAGTTCTATAGTGTCAAGGCGCCGACTCTGCAGTTGATGAAGACCCTTCTTCGAGAGAGTTACCCACGTCTCGTTTTGTCCTAACTCTGGTTGAGCAGGACTCTCTTTCCCTTGTGTTATCCGGAGCACGAGTCCATTTTCCCTCGCTAAAGGCCACGAGTTATGAGGCGCTGGGTCGGACTTCAGCTTCCTGCTCCGATGTCTATCATCTTTCTGCCGAAACGAACCCCCTGAGCCCAGTCTCACAGACTCAGTAGGAAGTCCGGGGGGTATAGGGTCGTTCCTAATTGCTCGAGGCGGTAGGGGGCCTGCCATGCCCAGACCATAAATGGCTGCTCCAGGTTTGAACGATCTGGCGGCAATTCCAGTATGCTTGCCTCTCAAGCTCGGAAGCTATGTTCATTGGTACGAAATGGATTGACATCTGTTTCGTGTGCCGTGCCCTGCGTCCAGTGCGCGTACGATCGTTAGCTAGTCATGGCTCAGATGCTCACGACTTTCAAGCACTCATGAGAAGTGAAGGAGGAGAGTCTCGTGCCTAGCGAGCTGCACATGCGCACTCCATGAAGATCGAAGTTATGCGGCACAGCCCAACGCAGTCACTATGCATGATGGTGTGCAAACGACCCGACAAATCGTGGCCTGCGATCCATGTTCCCACACGGTATGGGCGCTTCGCTAGTCTCAATTGATGAGACCATCAATGCCGCCGAGCCACTAAACGATGCACGCTCGGGGGCCCACACTCACGCAGACGACAAACACCAATAGCAATCCTTGTGGACACGTTCTTCGTACTCTGTTCGCTTGCAACTTCTCAGCCAACCTTTGATACGCGTGCAGCGTGTGTGCGCCGCTTCGTGAGGGCTCAACGTAGCTTGGGTTTCTTCCAGTCACCCTGCCATCACACGATACAACGCACCAATGAGTCCGGTGAGGATATCTGGCAAATCAAGTTGCTGGAAAGTGAGCCACCATTTATCCCCTCTCTTCGTGTAAAAGAGTTGTACGTATATATCGTCAATTTCAATCTCTGGCACAATGGCGCATAGCCGACTTCGGAAGCATCTACCTTACGATGGCGGACATTTGGGGAGCAGATGCATGGTCAGATTGGCAAACAGATGAGCTGGGGCAATATCGAGATCACCAAAAACATGGTACGGCTACATCACTAGCTAGGTGTATAGGTAATTATTTGTAGCGTGAGCTAACCACGAACTAGATTTGCGCGCTTATAGGCCGGTTGGTGCACCAAGGGGGCAACTACAGTATACCAACAGAGAAGGAGTGCGGATCCATCCTAATACAGTTAACGCGTAAACCATACGCCTGCCAGCGCCTTACGGACACTGACTTTACACAGACTTCTGAGCAACATTCCACGCAGTATGCCCGACGTGACTCTAAGCACCACCAGCCAAGGCCAACCAGGAGCTAGCGTCCTACAAACCAGTTACTCTACCAGCAGGCGTGCGAGGGAGGAGGATATGGCTCCTACAAACGTCATCAACCCAGCCTCCGGTATCGCTTTACCAGTATCGTGTGTCTTTTCGGTTTATTGCCTTCTACTAGAGGCTAACCAATCAGCAGACAGTTGCCTTTCGAGTTGGAAGCCCTGCAGCCCAGGGAAGAGGACCGTACTGAGGACGACCCTGGCGCGGAAGCAGCAGATGAGGACATCGCCACGGTCCCTTACCCAGATCCCACTCTTCAGACTCAGCATCAGGGCTTGCGCGCACTGGTCGCCCAGCAAGCGAGGCCGTTATCGAGGACCATTGCAGGTGGGACGATCCTGTCCACGCCGAGCCGTCCTTCCCGTAAGTACTCGCTCCTTGATTCCTCTCTTATGATACATACTAACGTTCTGCATAGCTTACGGTCTACGTCGCTGCGGTTTCTTCAAGTTTGGAAGGGTAGGTCCATTAAGATGAGATGAGATCAGAGCACCAATTAATCGCAACCAGGTGTTCAAATTGGAATGGTATCAACCGCTTGGTCACAACACAAATCCTGCGGCTATACTAGCAGAACCCCCGCCAGAAACGTCAACTGATTACAACAAAAGCCACCGCCGCATGTTGGTCGTGCAGGAACATGCCACTCATTGCCTCGTTGTGTACGCTACCTTAGCCGAGCTTGCTAATGGACAAAAACAGCTAATGCTTGCTAGTCCAATCTCAACCTACGGCCAACGAGGATGCCTCAAAGATGGTATGAGGGAGACTGAGATCAGGCACCATGCTGTAATTCACTCAAGTTCGAGGGAAGCTTGGTGGGACCGAGAAGAGACAGCCCGTGGAATGAGGCTGGGTCCGATTCCTGTGGAGCTCGTGGGACGCCAGACACTTGATAGATGGTCGCGCGTCCGTTTCGATAACGTCCACACTGTTACTCATAACTTCAAAGTCATGAACATCGGCATGGTCCCACGAGGATATCATCCAACGATACTCACCAACCTAAACGAAAGTCTCTTCCCATCTGCTGGCCCCAGCCATAATCCGCGACGCCGAACCTAGTTCCCGAAGTGGATACGTTCTGGAGACGAGCAGCAACTCCGCTGTTAAAGGCTCGCTCCATACGACCTTGGTGCATACCATAGCACCAGTTATAGGTCTCAAATCGACACTAGCGGTAAGGGCCTGAGGTGTCCTGCTACTTAGCTAGTTACTATAACCTATAAGAGTGGCGGTGACGTTGCCTGTCACTCCTGCCACTGCAACCTAGCGTCTCCACCTTACACGAATATCGAGCCTTGATTTTCGGGTATGTTTGCAATTGGACTCGGCGAAACAGCTGTTGCTTGTTACTGCATGTTTCGAGGCATCGAATGAGCACATAGATACGAATGATATGACCACTTATGATCGAGGGGGCAATCCTTCTTACGTACCTGGCACAGTTGCGCAGGACATGTGCGTTTCCCCATATTCCATCAATGCTGCTCCCCAGCCTGCTCACCGCTTCGTGCACTAGCGGTGAGTTTCGACTTCCATGAAATAATATGCCACGATATCGCCGTCGCGGTTGGACATAGACGTTGAGCCGGCAGGTGAAATCCGATACCAATTTCGGCATGTCAACGACCGCGAACTGTCAGAAGGCCATACTCGGTAGCATCTTTTCGAGTACCTAGGTACCTCAATGGGCCAACCGTATCAGGCTAGCTTTGGCAATCACGACCAGTCCTAACCCGACATGGTGAGCCAATCTTCGCAACTATCCTGCAAGGCAAGGCGCACACAAGATTCAGAGCTACTTGATCAGATCCCCGAACATGCTGATCTCCCACGCCTTAAGTAGATTACTCCATTGATCGGCTGCTGCCCGGCGTCCCTGCAGCTATTTTAGCGACTTTCAAGCTTCGATCGTGGCCGAAGCCGCGCACGGAAGTATCCAGGTATCTCCATCATAGTGGAACGCAATGGTCATTACAGATAACGATACGACGCGCCGCAACAGTCTAACGGGAGATGAAGAGGCATTCACACCATACAATCAATCTGAACACAGTCGAATATTGAGTACCATCGTCCACAACACACGATAAAAGAGACATTACAATCACATATACTCCAGCAGCGGCAGAATACGGAGTCTAGCAAACAATCACCATAAATCCCTGCAACGCAAGCAAATTCCCACTATGGCAGGCCAACGCACAAAATATCCCACCAGCAAGGTTCTAGCCATCCACGATCAGAACGTTCGAGACGCAGCTTGCTACGATAAAACATATCTTTTAGTCCCGAGTATTCGACAGAACCTATAGATACTAGTAATTACCTAGACCCTGCCCTGCCCTAGATCGCACCGCACCACAACGATTCAAGCACACGATACCTTACTAGGTACGTACGCTCTCTGCCCGCCGCCCAACCTGAACACACTCTCCCACTGCAGACAAATTCTCAAGCCCGCCGACAGCGCATAGCCCTTCGCTCAACCGCCCTCGAGACCAGGCGAAACAAGACAACTGCAGCACGTCCAGCATAGCATGCCTTCCCTAACTCTGCCAAGCCTTGCCTGCAATCGAGCCGCTCACTCACTTGATCCTTGAGGCACGTGCTCAACGTCCAGGTGAGACCTCGTGATGTTCAGATACAGGCTATGACCTGTGCTGCAGACCGTCGCTTCCTCCCAAATATCTACGACTACACCTCTTTTGCCATATCAAATGACTTGCCTCGTCCCCGCCTTCGCCTTTGCCTTATCAGGGAGGTGAATGGTCTTCTGCCCGCCCTTTCGTCGACCTGGTCCATGGCGTCGTGGGTTATCCTGGGCTGCAACCGACTAAGTGCGCGACGTAATGATGTGTAGGTTAGCATGGGTTTGACTCGAGAAAGTGGATTTGCAAAGGATGGTTAGTCGAACTGCGCAGAAGTCGTGGAAACCAAGGACAGCAGTCGTTATGGGCAAAGATGTTTTAACTCGCTTGCTCACTATGCAATGTCTAGCAGTTGATGCATGGGACTCGTACTGCATCAAGCTACGTCTGTGAGTTGATTAGACTTCTGCTCTTGAACTACGCTTTTCGTGCTCTCTCATGCTTCATGACTCAATGCATTGTATATCTAGCACAAGCCAAACAATCTGCTACTAGCCCTGGGCATCGACGAATACTTCCGGCTCACTCGTTTCTGTATCCGTTCGCTTGATTGGCCTGCCACTGCCCTTT
>Ga0066648_10001796_pt1 | contig 11183 bp, 11 predicted proteins | sample CryGeyCG12114_NA_FD_59537 | JGI IMG/M metagenome (GOLD analysis project Ga0066648, IMG submission 59537) | Groundwater microbial communities from aquifer - Crystal Geyser CG19_WC_8/21/14_NA | ecosystem: Environmental > Aquatic > Deep subsurface > Groundwater | place: USA: Utah: Grand County... | reverse complement strand
AAGTGTTACCGTGTGCGAGACCCGGAATCCTTTGTAGCATGGAGACGATAGCGGATATAGTCGAACATACGAGACATTACTAGACAAGGTTTATCTGTGTATGGAAATGCCTCTGTGAAACTATACATCGTTCCTACAAGCACTATGCTTGCGCCTCTCTTTAGGGGGTCTCTTCAGGGGATTCAAGATACTCAGCCCAGAACTTGGCTTCTTCCGTGGGAGTTCCTAGTTCGGGGCTTGGTGCAAACTTCATCTTCAGGGGCCGTGTCATCACCCTGCCGTCGGCTCGTTTGTAGATCAAGGGCTCAAGGTCATCGTCACCAAACTCTAGATCTTCGTCGCCGTTATCACGTTGATATCGGGGGTCCACTTTGAGTGAATTTCCGCGGGAAGAGAACAGGCGACGGAATCTGTCAGATATGTGGTCGTCAGAAGCACCGGCTCGAAAAGATAGATGCATTCCGCTCTGTGCTTGGCTAGTGTTTTGAAGTTGCTGCTGGGCGTCTCCCTCAATCATAGCTTGTTCACCAGTGGCAAGATCCTTGACCTTCGACCCCCTCGTAGACTCCTTTTTGTTGCCGGGCTTGTCGACCACAATGCTGTCGGCTTCCTTGTAAGATGCAGGTCTTGTAAGCTCAACGCCAGAATCTTCGTCCATTGGCTGCCACAGCTGCTTCTTGCGCTTTTCGTCGGCCGTTTTGAGTCGGGGCCATGGGTACTCGTCCATTCCCTCTGCACCGGTCGTTTTGTTTGTATTGTTTTCACCCCGAAACTCTTTATAACGATCTTGGAAAGACGTAGGAGAAGACAGACATCGTTTCCTTGACCGTTCTTCTTTGGTCGAGCTAGTCACCGGCTGGTTGCCCGATGATTCTTTCACAGATGGGTTGCCAACGGCCTGACCGCTCAAAGCGACCTCCTCCTTGGTCCTCGACTGCTCCATGAATGTTTGCTTCGAGTGTTGGAGTAATATTCGAATAAAATGTATGGTAATGCAAAGTTGCGCAACTAGCTTTGATGCAGCTCGTGCAACGATGTCGAAGAGAGAGCAACTGTTTTCAACAGATAGTGTGGAAGGAGAGAAAGCATCATGAATGCCGAACGTCTCTTTATGATGCCGGGCACTTCTAAGCAGGCGCGTTTCGCGTGCTTTCGCGGTGGCCTGAGTCCAAGGAAGGAGTAATCATCCACATCAAGGTTCTTCTCATCCTTGTGATGACACCTGCTTCTATTGAAACTTGTCTCTTGATGAAATCCACCGCAAAAGTTCCACGACATTGTATAAGCTCTCCTACAATTTTCTTCTCCAGAAGCCGTAAGGGTCCAATTTCTCTTGCTTCGATCTCGACTTGGTCATCTTTCACACAAGGCTCGAATGGTTTCGGTGTGCTCCAGTGTCTCCTGCTGATAAAGTAAGAGCGGTCAAGCAGAGCACAATACTAGTCAAGAAAAGACCAAGAATATAACAAGGATACAGTTCTACACCGTAGGAGGGAGGAACCATTGATTCTGCGGAGGCTCGAAAAGAACCGTTTCAGCCTTTATTTGCTGCTGCAAGGTTTCGATGTCATTGGCAATGTTTCGATGAAACTCAGCAAGGCAGACTGACCAACAATGATATTTCACCACCGGAGCCTGATAATGCGGTGAGCGAATTCCAATCCAGTACTCGTTCTGCGTATCGTCGCGCCAGAGAACTTAGCAAGGCAATCTCTATCTGTCCGAAACCAACATAGTGTGCGCGGAGGAGCCGTCTCAAGAGCCGTCCAAAATCAGCTGCGAAACGAGGGCCGATACGGATTCAAGATATAGACTCCAAAGATGAAGACGACGCACTTACAAGACCGGTGGTTGAAAACAAGATGGTTTGCCAAGAAAGCAGGCAGGACAGGTTCTCCTCATGCGATGACGAGGTGGCCATCATCGTGGGCCAATCTTCTGGAGTCCGCCTATATAAGGCCGAAGTACTTCAGGTATTATCACGCAACCCTCCTCTTCTCGCCAACCGTTCTCCAATATAGCAGCCAATACTCTTGGCACTGCTACAGCTGTACCATTGACAGTATGCGGGAATTTCTTCCTCGCACCACTGCGTTCCTCGATCTTGGTGTTGAGTCTTCTGCTCTGGTAGTCTGTGCATATTGACACGGACGTGACCTCGCCCCATCCTTCGTCGCGACTTTGCCGAGACGGGAACATTGCCTCAATATCGATTTTGCGATACGCACTGGCGCCCAGGTCTGTGGAGGGCATCTCAAGCACACGACATGGTAGGCCAAGTGACGAGAGCATCTCTATTTGTATTTTGACCATCTCATCGAACACTTGCGTAGAGTGTCTGGTCAGTTCAGCTTCTTCCAGCTTATCTGCAGCCGGCGTTGGGCTGTCAGTCCATGCAAACATTTCGACTTTGGTGAATTCGTGAACACGATACAGGCCCCTGGTATCTACTCCACGTGCTCCAGCTTCAGCTCGGTAGCAGCGGCTCGGGCCTATCACCTTGACAGGCAGGTACTCCTCTTTGATATCCTTGTTCGCGTGTAGCCCTGCAAAGGGTATCTCTGCTGTAGCCGCTAGACTTCTTTTTGGCTTCCCAATATCTCTCTCAGGCTGTGCTACCTGCCATATCTGTTGCTCGCCATTCTGGTCGCGCGGTTGGAATCCGCAAGCATCGGCGATGTGTGAGTAGACCAGAGATGGCGGAGTAACCACTTTCCAGCCATGGCGCATAGCGACTGACAGCGCATACTGTACTAATGCTTGCTCCAGGAGAGCCGCTTCGTTCAAAAGGTAATAAAATCCCCACCCGGAAGTAGCGGAGGAAGACGTGAAGTCCAATAGGTCCAGCTTCTGGCCAATGGCTGAATGGTGTGCTGTGGACGCGTATTGTGGAGGATTCGCAGAGTCATAGTTGATGTAGGAGAGTATCTTCGGTTCTCCATTTAGCGGAGTATGTGATGAGGTAAGATTGGGCAAGGAAAGGGCTAAATCGCGAGCTAATCTGTCATATGAGGACGCTTCTTGATCCAGACGGTCCACCTCCGCCTGCAACTCATTGATCTGTGGCAGTACATCTTGTTTTCGTCGCTCCGAGCCGATGGCAGCAAGAGTTTTCTGTAAGCTCTTGAGTTTCTTCCGTGGTTCAAGAGACGATCTTTTCGCTTGTGATGACAGTTCCGCGAGCTCCGTTATCCTCCTTGGATGGTTCTCGTGTTGTTTGTAGTTCCGGATCTTGACATTTTCTTCGAACAGCCCTACATCACTACGAACCGAGCGCAAATCGGGTACTGCGCGGGGCGCGTTCACCGATGGGGTCTCAAGGAACCGTATCCTCGAGCTCGAGAACAGTCTACGTAGGATTTTCGACATTGGGGGACATGGACCAGATTCGCGAAGTAGACGTGCTTTGAGCCCGCAGGGAACAAACATAGCAAACACAAGCATGTGTCGATTTGCTGACCCCTGGACGAGACACAAAAACTACCATCTTCATGCTAGACAGCTAGTAAATCTGAAACAGACGACACTGTAAAAGTATACACAGGCAACAGTATAGATGTCACCGCTCAAGCACCACTAGCTCTACCATCATCACAGAAGCTCTGGCACAAGTTCCCCTCTTTCAGTTTTATGTCATCCTGCCAAAATTGGCCCATGTGTTGTGTTCTATATACTCCCAGGGTTGTCCTCCAGTTACGAGTGACTTGTAGCAGAGTTGCCAGCTAGCCCCAAGCCCATATGTGTGTCTATACCTCCAAGACATCTGTGTCCAGACGAAACGCACCGCTCATATGCTGAAAAGGGTATGTAGTGTATCTAAGCAGAAATTAAAAATAACATGTTTTTTGTCGACCTCAACACCAATCAACCACCAAACATTCGGAATGTCTCGACACCCATGGTAGGTGTCTCGACGAGGCTGTCTCGAGGCACCCCTTCTTGTTTCCTCCTTGAATAGAAGCTACGGCATTCCATGATCACAGTCGACCATTCTGCCAATGCTCTGCCGCTGTACTTTGCAGTGCTGAACTCTTCCCGGTTCGGCTTGACTGGCTTTATCTCAGCCTTGTTGACAAGACTGTCCTGCGAGACAGCATTGGTGAAAGATTGTAGCTGATTCACCAACCGTTGAGCATTAGAAGGCAACACGGGCGGCACTAGCTTGCGGTTCTTGTTCGCAAGACTTGGGCGACTGTCGACCCACTCAAGAGAAAATTTGAAGGAGAATGCTTGATGCGGTGGTGTGGCAGGGCGGGATTTAGGTTGAGCGAGATTGATGATGCTGTTCAGTCCCGCAGCCGTGTCAGCTCCACTCGTTGACCCATCATCGGGACTTCCTGGTGGTGTAACTTCACCTGGACGACTATTACCAGGTGTGCCATTGAATGGATTGATATTCTTGAAAATACTCCAACGTTTCTTAGACGTGGCTTGTGTAGGAGAATCAGCAGCGGGTAATTGATTCAGGACGGAGGAATGGCTGCGGTAGGGACTTGGTTGGTTGACAGGAGGTGGAATGAATTTGTCGAAAGATGTAAACGTTGATGCCGAATGCGGTTGGCTGTCAGTCCGGATGATTACCAAGCTTCTGCTTGGTGCTGGCGAGCAAGGTGCGGTTGAAGGTGGGCAGAGACCTCTCATTTCCGCTTCGGCGCTCAGATATTGATAATGTGCCCAGCATTTGTTAAGTCGTGCGGCGAGGGTCTGGAGGATCTCACTATGTTCAGTCAGCACGGGAGCAGGCATTCGGAGCTTCAGGCACTCACATATCCAGCTCAGTCGCATTTTCATCAATGCGAGCAATCCTCCAGCATATGAGCCGGAAGAAATAATGTCTCACCATCGCCGACCAATGGTTGAAGAATTGATCAAAGAAGCTCGGTTCCAATAACCATTCTAGAACCAGTTCGCGCTTCCTTTCTTCATTAGAAATTAGTATTGACCATGTACTGTACACGAAAGATAAAAGACGAATTTGTGTCAAGGTTGTCTGACTTTGCACCATTGCTCGGCAAACGGACAGCCAGAATGGCCAGTCGAGTATTTGTATTTCGGCATGAGACTGATGATATCGAGACATGAGAGGAAGCACTTCTTCCATAAAATCGCAAAGAATGAAGCATGCGTCATTGTTGTACATTGATACCTTCTTGGTTGCTGCTTTGATGATGTTGTCGAACGAGCTTAGAAAGAGCTCGCGAAGCATTTCGTGGTCTGAGTTTGTGTCCGCCAGGATATCGCGTAAGAGCATGACAAGCCTGTTTTCTGATATAGACCGCGATGCATTGGTGATTGCTATAGGTAGTGGCGCCACTGCATCAGGGTTGTCTGGATTGCTGATCGTTGCGGAGGCGTAGTTGTCGACCTGAGTCTGACCAGCCAGCTTGTATAGCGTGGTCTCGAGAACGATCAATATCTGAGCATGGACCACGGCAGCCCCAGGAACGCATATTCGTTCCTTGTGGGACAAGGGCTGGGGCAGGAACTCGGAGAGAAGGGCATGAAAGTATTTAGTGAAAACAAAAAACAGGTCGCTGTCCCGCCCTGACCATCGACCTACCCAAGGTCCGTACCAACGGATAGATGCGCCGCCTGGCGGCGTCTGCACTTTGTGCTGGAGATGACGAGTCAATGCGGCTTGACTTGTAATGACCAGACTCCGGACTGGTGGCGGAAGGTTTGTAGAAAGCTCTTTTGAAAGCAAACCCAGTTTGTCACCTCGTTCGACACCAGACTCTTCGAAGATACGTCGAAGAGTACCTGCAGGGATATGCCACAGTCGGCAAAGGATATCCGCGACACCTTTACAAAAGAAAAATGCATATGCGCATGCCTTTCCGCAGAACGTGACCAGGCTTGCGGGCGCGCTGCGCATGGACAATTTCTCGACCACAAAAGCCATCTGTGAGAGTAGGTTTTGGCTGAATATGTTTCTGACGTTGTAATAGATCGATTCCACCAAGAAATCGGAATCATTCGATTCCAGTGAGTTTGTGGATTTCGATTTTGGGATTGAAGGTCTTCTAGGAGTCTCGGAGTTTACCGTTGGAAAGGGCGGAACCCTCCATTCTTCTCGCATCATAATGGCTGTGGCTGCCTCGAGAACGGAGGGCCTATCGGTACCGGAAATAGAGGCATTGTTACGTCCACCTAGCAGTTCCAATAGCGCAGTCCACCATTTGTTTAGAATTACTATGCGACGATCTAAATCCTCTGCACGGAGCGTTTTGTTTGAAGGATGGCTAACGTATTTGTGGAGAAATGGCAAAAGGCCGGTACGCACAACCTTCATTCGTTGCATAGTCGTCTTCGACTGAAAGCTGTTGACCAGTTAGCAAGCGCTTCTACAAACATGTAATGGCATATACCCTGCATGTTCACCATCAAGCGTCCGGAATGCGTTCCACAGAGGATCTTTCTTCTTATTGATCTCCATACTCATTGTGGACAATCGATCCGTTGACATTGACGTGGGTATAGGCGGCACCTTGATCGCAGGCATTGGCATTCGATCCATAGATGCCTTGCTCCTTAACGACAAAGACGAAGATGCTCGCGAAAGCCGGTTTAAGCTCGTTTCACTCTTATTCTTGGTGATCAATGCACTCACTGGCCTAGCGAGTGCTACGTTCTTCGGCGCAGGCTCGATGTTGCCATTGGTTAGGGATTGGTCTTCAGCCTTATTTGAGGATTGAGATGATGATCTCGAGGCAGCAGGCTCTGGTTTTGTAATAGGTTCCGTGGTCAGCAGAGTATGCCTCTTCCTTGGCGAACGACTGCGTTTCTTGTCCTCCCCTGACCCATCCTTGCGTGATGGCGATGATGGCCTTGACGAAGAGCCGATCCACGACTTGCGTGCGAAACTCCTAATCGTCCCAGTGACCGACCGGCCCAAGCTCTTTGGTGTTTCCGTATCTCCGCTCGAATTCCTTGCCTCAGTATCAGTGCCCTCGTCTTCTGCCGACAGAGAGAATTTAGCGGTAGTCATCTTCTTCTTCGCCTTCCTCGACGCTCTACGAAAGAGCTCCTTGTTTACATTTTGCATAGATTCTGAAGTCCTGGTGTTGCTTTTGTCAGCGTGCAAAGTGAGAACGTTCTCGGAAAAGGTACGCTTGATGATAGGTTGTGAAGATGACTCCTTGGTGAAACCGGTAAGATAAGTAAAGCTAGCGGAGCGAACCATTTCGTTCTTATCACTCCGGCGGTTCGTCTCGTTTGCAGCCAAGGGCATCGTGGAGTGGATGGGACTGAGCGCGTGAACGGGCATCGCGGGCAGGACATCAACGTCCAACGCCGCGGCGGAAAACATGTCGCAAGATGACGGTGTTGGCTGCCGTCGAAAGTATATCTCTTGATCAAAATGATTATGCCATTGTAGTTGAGGACGAGCACCAGCACATGGCTGTCGACAAGATTGAGGTCAGCGTCAGCAGGGGTGTCGATTGAGATTGACCCGTCGATGTATGGCGCCTGGTAGGGACGACTTCGTGATAGATGCAGAAACGAACGAAGGACGATATCTACAAGAAAGATAGGTACATGCAAGAAGAGAACGACGAAAGGCAAGAATAAGCTCGTGAAGCGGAAGGGTTCAGACTGCGTGCCAATGGAAACGAAGTCCGTTTCTGAGACAAGTCGGACTGCCAGTGATCTACGGCGTGAGGCGAGGCGCAGTTCATGTTCCTGATCGGGCCTGCTAAACGCCGACGTGGCCAGGCCAAACCTGCGCCAGCCCAGAAGTGCCAGGATTATTTCAGCTCCATCCATAACTGCTGAACGTTAGTCAACTCTAATCTTACGGCTACTCGTACATTATGCATGACACTGGGGTTCTTCGTCGGAAATGGCCTGGAAGATCCACCCGACAAGTGCACACATTATTGTCCGGCAGGCATGTTCTCTGGCTTCATGGTGTGCAATTGATAACACTCATTGTTATCTTGGTCGAAGTACGATGTCATTATACTTCAACTTGACCGTACCTGGGTGAGCTCTCTGCCACTTCTGCCGAAGCTGAGCTCGACAATACCTAGGTAGTTTCTTGGGTGCCAGTGTTGGCCTGTTCCCCGTCCTTGGCAATATTGATGGTGTCTGCCTCTTTCGGACTCCATGCGAAGCGATAAGCACCCCTACACCTTGTTAGATACGAGTGATGAAGGTCCGGGGCCGCGCAAGACTGACATCCGATAGAAGGCTGGGAGAAGACGTGCACAATTACATAAGTACTTAGACGAGTCGCTTCCGGCACTTTATCTCCTTGTCCTGCCTGAGGCTCTCCCAGTACTGCTTCTCCACTAAGTATTTAGGCATTGTAAAGCATGTCACAGCTAGCGCTTGAAAATAGTAGAAATACACAAGGTATAGCACCCAATGGTTTGCAAGGATGGTAGATTCGGACTATATCATCGTTAAAGCAGATCGTTACTACTGTTAGTATAAATACTCCGAGAGACACGTTAACGTTAACGGTATACCTCTTTATGTAGAAAGATAGTATACACCCTTCCAAGGACTGAGAGAGGTAAAGATTTTTAATGTTAGGAAAAGCAGTGGACGTGCAGCGGTATGATTTCGGTCCACGGTTATCACAATCTTTGAGCTCATTCTTATGTGAGCGAATCTCTGATTGACACGTCTGTGTTTTGTACAAATAACTCGTCTTGACTTCAGCTCTAGTGGGCGGACTGAGCATGCGGATCCTCGTCGAATTGCTTCAGGTCCTCAAAGTAGTCCTCCTCGGGTTCGTGTGTCTCCCCAGTCGCAGCTTGACCTTCGATTTCCACGACTTGGTCTTCGTATGCCTTCATATCACTCGCAAGATCTCCCTCTTCTGGCGACTTTGGTGGTGATGGCGGTGAAAACTTTTGGACATGGCCTTCGGCGTCGGATGCTTTTGTTGGGGGTGGCTTGTATGCTCGTAGCTCCTTCAAATACATGTCTTGAATAAGATCGGCTGGACAACCCGATTAGCTACCGAATTCGCTGCATAGGACTCGCTTTCCATACGTCTTCTGGCTGCTGCGGTGACTGCGAAGCCCCGGCTAGAAGCTCGAAGGGATCGTGAGCTCAGTCGAGCAAAGAGAGAGCTCTGCAAGCAATTAACAGCCGGTCTTTTCCTCTTGAAATGATACCTACGCTAGCCCTGAGTGATTGCGACATCTTGGTGACGATTGTATGCGGCAGTCGTGAGAATCTCCTGTTCGAAAGTAGTCGTGCATCACTTGAAGCTCTGGACATTGAAGTTCAAGCTGCGAGCTAGCTAGAATAGAGCTAGCCTGTATCGTCGTTGTCTTGGCACCTCCAGCATACTTGTCTCGCCCAACCGCCCTTCCTTGGTCTTCCATCTTTCATCACACCTTGGTCAGCAATACAGCATCGAGAGATTCAATCTTGCGATTCTATTCCGCTCGCAAAAGATCTCCTCGACCACAATCGCTAATTTGAGCAACTTTCACACCACGACCGCAGTCATACCCCTCGCCCGCTACGCAGGCTGACTCACAAGCCGTCTTCTGGTTGAAAGCGCACAAAGTGGATTTCACTATCCTTGCGAGCTGACAACCTGCTGTTGTTGCGACCATAAACAGATCGAAGAACATTTTTAAAAAGGTACATACTAGATAGCATAATAAGAAGCTGCAAGAGTGGCGTCTTGCGGAAAACATATCGCAGACGCGCTGCTCTATCAAAAACACCAAATATTTTGCTGCGTTGGGTTGTCTCATTGACTTGTTGATGACCTGACTAACGTCTTCGTTGCAGTGGAAGGCAGCAACCAGAATCCTGGCACCAACTACCTGACCACTACGCCTGCGCATTTTTGAAATCACGAAACTAAGTACTTCGTTCACGCTTCGCGGTCCTGGGAAGCTTGGCCATAAGGCAGTTCGAGAGTGACTACTCGAAGTCACGGCTACCGGCCGCAGGTCTTTGTCACGCAACACCGTCAAACTGTATTCTCCGCTCTTTGTCAAGACTTTTGCCAACAATTACAAACTAGCCACATCATACCGTGGCATTAAGAAGCGAAAGGCTCAACGCTTGCAAAGTACTCTTGCTGGTCGTGTCACAAAACACACAACAGACAAGAGCGTACTGAAGGAGAACAAGATGGCAAACCCCAGCGATGGCGTTGAGAACCAAGCTCCAGCATGGCGTGAGAATTCAAACGTTCACCTAGTATGCCCAGAGTGTAAACAGTTCCCTCCCGACCTAATCGAAGAGAATGCCGACACCATCTGCGCCAACTGCGGCATGGTTTTAGCCGAGCGCCTTGTCAGTTATGAATCCGAGTGGCGTACCTTCAACTCCGATGAAGGCAAGGGAGACGACCCGAACCGTGTTGGCGACGTGGAGAACGAGCTCCTGCATGGTAACCTCGGCACAACTATCGGTGGTAGTGGTCCAAATGTCTCGAAGGAGACCCGTCGCCTACAAAAAGCACAAGCAAGTCAAACCGATGACAAGCATAACAAAGCACTACAGTCTGCGTATGCTCAGCTCGAGCTTTGGGCGGACAAAGCGGCACTTCAGAACAATGTCAAGAGGACTGCCAAAGCATTCTACAAGATCGTCTACGATGCCAACGCTCTTCGGGGCAAGAGCTTGGATGTCGTACTAGCGGGCTGTCTCTTCATCGCATGCCGTCAACGAGGACAAGGTCGTTCTTTCAATGATATCTTCAGCTTGACGTCTGTACCTAAGAAAGAGATCGGACGTGTCTATAAGGCGCTTGAGAAATTCTTGACAAAAGCTTCCCAAGAACAGATCAAGATCATCGAAGAAGGCGGTGGCACTGCAAACCGAGAGCAGCTCGAGTATAAGGGTACGACATCCACTAAACCGGAGGCACTATGTGCACGCTACTGCAATATGCTTGGGTTGCCATTCAGAGTCCAGAAGGTCTCGGAAGAGTTGGCAAACAAGATACCCAGCATCGAGAATCTCGCTGGTCGAAGTCCTCTTTCGAATGCAGCGGCTTGTATCTACTTCGTCAGTCATCTTTTGGGTGCGCCAAAGCAGAGCAAGGCTATCAGCGAATGTGCTGGTGTTAGTGACGCCACGATCAAGCACGCGTACAAATTCTTGTACAATGAGAGAGCTCGATTGCTTGAGCCTAACTGGCTCGGACCTCAAACTGCACCTGCCGGCATGAATCTAAACGGTGATCCAATGAACCTCCC
>Ga0066648_10001793_pt1 | contig 11201 bp, 11 predicted proteins | sample CryGeyCG12114_NA_FD_59537 | JGI IMG/M metagenome (GOLD analysis project Ga0066648, IMG submission 59537) | Groundwater microbial communities from aquifer - Crystal Geyser CG19_WC_8/21/14_NA | ecosystem: Environmental > Aquatic > Deep subsurface > Groundwater | place: USA: Utah: Grand County... | reverse complement strand
CGAACCGCCGATCGCTTTTGAGCACGAATCAACGTCCGATAGAGCTGCTCCGTCTTGTTCGCCATTTCTTCCGATGCCGCCGCGTATCGCTCCTGCTGTAGGTCTCTGCCAACATTTGCCAGTCCTTGAACAGCCCTGGATGCTAAACCGCCAGCTGAGGCTGCTGTTGCGGTTTCCATGTCCGCGGCACGCTCCCGTTCTGAATTCAGTACGATCTCGTTGCTTGCAATTTCTTCGTAGATACTCGTCAGGTACTCCGGAGGCAAATCTTGCCCGTCGTTTATGCCACGGTTGTTCTTGATGAAATCTTCGGGCGTCATTCTGTTGCCCTTGATCCTTATGCTGTGTTGGTCAGTATTAAGCATGACCACCGAGTAGGCCAGAACATAAGCGGTGTCGGCGTTAGCGAAGGCATTGGGGTTGCCTTTCAGATAACGCTCCGCGAATTTGAGCATGAAGCGATCGATCTTTTGTCCCTCCCCAGGTAACCTGAAGCTTTGTAAAAATTGCCTGAGTGCATCCACAAAACGTCTCTTCGCGAATTCCATTTGATCGACAAAGGCATGCATGATAGCTATGTTTAGCTCGTCACCTTCTCCCAAATATTCGCCCAGCAAAGCTTTGTCCAGGCCTTCGGTGTTCAGTAGAAAACGTGCAATATCTTCAGGTGCTTCACTGCGGATAAAGCCTCCAGCAAGCGCAGCTTTTATGCCACGCGTCGGCTTGAAGTTGAACTGGCGTATCGCCTCGTTTAAAGCGGTTTTCCTTAGCTTTATTTTTTCGATTTCATTAGGATCGTCCTCAGCAACAGGTGTCGACACCCCGGAATCGCTACCAAGAATGGGCGCTCTTGGCGACGGTGGTGGAATGCCGCTTGGGTCGATGGACTCTCGTGTATCTTCATATGAGCCCCTAGCACTAGGATATCTAGTGCTATTGACAGCCTCCGGGCTAAGCTGCGACGACCAATTGTCCAGTGAGCTCAATATATCCACGAGACATCGCAGAGACTGCTGTCTCAGAACATATTCTTGCGGTATAGAGGAGAGGGGGGGACCAGGTCTATCCATGCTTGCTGTAGACAAGCCAGGGAGCAAAGAGCCCCTCGAGTGCCACTGTGAGGGCATTTTTGGATTCTTAACTTGCTGTTCCTGATATTCCTGCTGCTGCACTGCCGTAACCGCAACTGATGTGCTGCAAATCCTGGCGAGGTGCTCGATTATACGCTGATACATGTTATCCAAAGCGGTGCGGTCGCAGTCGTAATTCAGGTATATCTCAACAAGCGCTCTGGGGTCTCCCGACAGCCTCTCCAATACATCCATGAACATCTGCTTTTGAAACAATGGCGCACTTCTCTTCTCTAAGACTGCCAAATAGATTTCCTTGAGAAAAACCTCCAGCTCTTTCTTGAGAATGACGCGGAGATGTTTTATAGAAAGCCAGAAGATTTGACAGCAGACCTCATACACTCTGGGTACTGAACTCGACGCGTTCCTGGATAGACTTAGACATAGATGAGGTTTCGCCACTTGCATGAAAGATGTACTTTCATCATTGGTGCCGCTTTTGATTGTGGAGAATGAGGACGTAAAAACAGTGGTATAGTTGTTGATGACATGGTGGATGAGGTGTAGCGATAGTAATTTCGATCGCATGTTTTGAGAACGGAGATCATGCTGCTGGTCGTGTGATAACACTTTCTGACTCAGTTTGCAGAGAGAGCGGAACACAAGGAATGCATCCTTGACATAGATTTCGTCCTCATCTTCCTGGGACATGTCGCCATCTTCGCGATCCTCGTGTAAACTTGCCATACGACTGTTCTTTCGCTCCTTCCGGGCACGGGTAACTGTTGTCGGTGCACTATCTGCTACCATAGAGTCGTCCAAATTCTTATTGTTTTCGAAGCTCTGGAGCGTGAGCTTTTCCTGCGTAGGGTTTGGGCTTGCATCAGCAGCTTTAGCAGGTTCCTGTGGTTCCATCTCGTCCACATGGTCGTTCGGGTCGCCCGAATCAGCTATTGAGAGCTCACTTGATAGTGCTTCCTCGGACTTGCCTGCAGCCTCTCTCATACGCACCTCCCTTTGATCTAAACGCGCTTGAACTCTTTCGAAGACGGTGGCTACCATTTGCGTGAGCGACCCTTGTGCTACTTGCTGATTTTGGCTCGACTTGGAGTATATGAAGATGTTGTAGATCTGTCGCACTGCCTTGAGAAGACCAGCACCATGCACCACAATCTTATCATCAAGCACTGCCGCCAAAAGGGATTTGACAATTTGTTGTTGAACGTCAATCGAAGTCGCTTCGTTCTCGAAACAGTCACATATTGCTTCTATGGCCCGCTCAATCAGAGGTGGAGTGTCCTTTGCGTCTGACTGATTGACTGCTACCACAGGGAATGCGAAGTACGAATAGCTGATCAGTTTGCCTATGCAGTCCAATGCGACAACCTGGAGTTGCACATTGAAAGTCTTTGTAGCTAGTTGTAGGGGCCGGAAGATGACTTCGGGATCAACCGTATGCTCCGTGTTTTTTATGTTCGTCAATGCTGCTTGGACGGCATCACTGAACTCTTTGCTTCTGCGCGCTTCCCTAGATGCGCCGATCGTTTCTAGGGCATGAACCACGAAAACAGTCGAGCTGACGGGTAGTGATCTCGTGGTTGATCTAGATTCTGATCTCTGGCGGTTATGTATGCTGGCTGGAGCGCTCTCAGTTGGTAGACTTGATCCATCGTCCGACGGCGCAGAAGATATCCCCTGAGTGTTGCTGGGGGTTTCGTCGTTGTTCTGTGCAGAAGTCTGCGGTGTTGTCTCGATCGGTCTCGACGACAAGTCTGGCTCTGTTTTGAATGTCTGCGTGGCCTCCTCTTGCCTATCGTTCACAGCAGACCTCGTGGGATGGTCTACTTCGGTGCCTGCCACGTGGTCGAGAGTCTCTTGCTGTCCATCAGCGTCTTCCACTGTGATCCTTATGTCTTGTTCGGAAGGTGATTCTATATCAGTGTCTGCATGACTGCTGTCTTCCTCGTCCTTTCCATTCACCTCCTGCTCCAGCGGCTGTTCGTTCGTCACGGATTCATGGTTGGAGACTGAGGGCTGCGGAGACTCGGCTTCGTTGCCAGACATTTGGCTGGCAGAGGTCCGCTGAACCAAAGGGTGGTTATTATTGTTGTTAAACGTCTTGATTAAGGATGAAGCATGGCGAACAGTTTAACGTGCAGGGTGTCCGCCTACGTGTACATGTGCACGGGCTGGTCGTAGGTGTTCTGTAGCATAATAAGATGTTTGGTGGACCCTGGCGTGTCTGGTTCACTTGACTTAGGCTGGCCTGCACCTGGGCACTGGGCACATACGCGGCGCAGGGTGCACCACTGGCCCTGGCAGGCTCGCAGCGCAACAGCTCAGCCTGTCCCGACTCCCGCCTCCCGACTCCCGACTCCCTGACAACTTAGCCCATAACGGCACCGCAAGGCTTGGACGGAGCCTTGGGCCAGAGCTCCATCAAGATTGGTGCTTACCGTCGGATGTATCCACTTCTTTTTGCTATGGGGACACTTGCGGTGCTCGAAGCTCAACCCAACCATCGAAGCTTTGCTGATCCAACATTCCGAATTTCTGCATCAAGCAGTCTACTCGCTGCCACACGCCTGCGCGGACTTGAATGTCCTGTTCTTTCTCTCAATCATCCCATCCTTGATTGTATCACTTTATTAGTATCCCCAAAGAAAGTCTTCGGCGGTTGCCCGTCACGCCCGCAATGTCTGCTACCATGGTTTCTCGGTGTCCGACACGCATACTACTACAAAGCACAAATTCCAGGTTTACTGTTGCGCAGAGGTTAAGAGATGTCTCGAGGTTAGACCGCGAAGAAGGTGACCCTGCTAGAGACGTTGCTGATCACCTTACAGATCACAGGCTGTCCCAGCTTTCTCGGCGTTCAGCAGATACTATGCCTCGAAATGTACGCAGTATGTCAACAACGCATCGGAAGCTGTGCTAACGGCTGCTCGCAGCATTTCCTCCTCACACTGTCATTACCATGCCCGCTCTTTCCCCGACCATGCAGGCAGGAAATATTGGCACATGGCAGAAAAAGGTTGGAGACAATCTCCAGCCCGGTGACGTCCTGGTCGAAATCGAGACGGATAAAGCACAGATGGATTTCGAGTTTCAAGAAGAAGGAACACTTGCCAAGATCCTGAAGGATTCTGGTGAAAAGGACGTCGCTGTTGGCAACGTAAGTACAGTACTCGTGGTTGTTAAAGTGGTCTAACGATGTCTTAAGCCAATTGCAGTCATGGTCGAGGAAGGCGCCGATGTTTCAGAGTTCGAGTCATTCACCTTGGACGACGCCGGTGGTGAGAAAGAAGCCCCCAAGGAAGCGCCGAAAGAAGAAGCATCTTCTTCTACAGAAGCACCCGACTCAGGCTCAGAGACGGCGCCTCCTAGTGGCTCAGAAAAGGCTCCAGCTGAGGATTCGAAGAAGTCAAAGGAGCCGGCGCCCGAGCCGCAAGAGTCGGAGTCCACCGGAGGCCGACTCCAGTCCAGTCTTGACAGAGAACCAAACATAAGTCCCGCAGCCAAGAAGGCGGCCCTTGAGAAGGGCGTCGCTTTGAAGGCCGTCAAGGGTAGCGGTCCGGGAGGTCGTATCACTGTCCAAGATATCGAGAAATACAAGCCCGCAGCCGGTAAGTTCTCCCACTTGAGCATCAAAAAGCTTGGATATAGCGGTAGCCGTACTAGCTTGTCTTTTCACATGCAGATACGCAGTGTTGATCTCGTTTTGCTAACATTTTTCTTTCGCGACAGCTGCTGCTCCTGCTGGCGCTCCAGCCGCTACAGGCGCAACTTATGAGGACATTCCGGCTAGCTCAATGAGAAAAACTATAGCTACACGACTACAACAATCAATGAACCAGAACCCGCACTACTTCGTCTCCAGCAACATCTCGGTTACGAAACTCCTCAAGTTGAGGGAAGCCCTGAACGCATCAGCTGACGGCAAGTACAAGTTGTCAGTCAACGATTTCTTGATCAAAGCCTGCGCTGTCGCTTGCAAGAAGGTTCCTGCTGTAAACTCCAGCTGGAGGGAAATCGATGGACAGACAGTAATCCGTGAGCACAAAGTGGTCGATGTCAGTGTCGCCGTTGCTACACCTATTGGCTTGATGACGCCAATCGTCAGGAATGCTGATTCTATCGGTCTCTCTATGATCTCGGCTCAGGTCAAAGATCTTGGCAAGCGCGCAAGAGATGGCAAGCTCAAGCCCGAAGAGTACCAGGGCGGTACATTCACTATATCTAACATGGGCATGAACCCTGCAGTCAGCAACTTCACAGCTGTCATCAACCCTCCTCAAGCCGGCATTCTCGCTGTCGGCACAACGAGAAAGGTCCCCGTTCCGGTCGAAACCGAGGAGGGTATCGTTACCGAGTGGGACGACCAAATAATAGTCACTGGCAGTTTCGACCACAAAGTGGTCGACGGCGCTGTGGGTGGAGAGTGGGTCAGAGCGTTGAAGAAGGCTATTGAAAATCCTCTTGAAATGATGTTGTAGGCCGGAGGATTTACAGTTTTGCTAGTACTTGACGGGTTATGTACAAAATACCACATTTGGTGTCTAGGGTGCAAAACTGATGAGGGGACGTAATCTGAGCTGGTGGCCGCCATGGAGCATAGCACGGCTTTATCAGTTCGGAAGTAGTGGTATAAGTCATAAGAGCAAGCCGGTGTATTCTTCTTAGGCGTGATGCCCTTTTTGCCTAGCCCCCTGCACCATGATGCCAGCCCGAGTACCGAACACGCAGAAGGCGATCCGTGGCGAGCCACGTGTTGGAGTGTAGTAAGGCTGAAAGGTCACGTGCTCAAACGGCCTCGATCCTCCGAATGTCCGACCTTTTTCTTGTGGTACCGCATGCGGCGAGTTGGGATGACATCGTAGCGAAGCAGCAACACGATCCTACCTGCTTGCGTTCCATTTCCTAGACTGTCTATACCTGATCTTGAAGTTTCCAGGGCCTGCTGCCCTGCCATGAGCCTTACCTCGCGACTGACAGGCTTTTTCACTTCGAATACGCCTTCGAGCACACTCCAATCCGTTGAATCACATCATGGCCTCCCAGAGTCCGACATTGACTTCGACAGCGCACGACAGAGAAAAAGACCACGTATGGTGGAGCCGGCGCTGGAGGATGAGGTAGAGCTCGAGTTACGAAGGCCACCATATCTCCATGTTGGTTGCGGACCATGCCGTCCACCCTGATCATGCTAATTTTTACACAGTCTATGCTTGCTGGCGGCATTGGCGGAACGACTGGCGACATTGTTATGCACTCTCTTGACACGGTGAAAACCAGGCAGCAAGGCGACCCCCATTTTCCTCCGCGATACTCGTCGATCTCAGATTCTTACGTCAAGATTTTTAGACAAGAAGGATTTCGCAGAGGCTTATATGGCGGATTTACCGCTGCTATGCTGGGATCTTTCCCCGGTACTGTAATATTTTTTGGAACCTACGAGTATTGCAAACGACATATGTTAGACTATGGCGTGAATCCGTCGCTGTCTTTCCTTGCAAGTGGTTGGTCCGCCATATCCATCTGATCTTATAATCACTGACCAACGAGTAGGGTTCTTTGCGGACTTTGCTGCATCCGTCCTCTATGTTCCTTCCGAAGTGCTCAAGACTCGCCTACAGCTACAAGGCCGATACAACAACCCATTCTTTCACTCCGGCTACAACTACAAGTCTACCTGGGATGCAGCAAGAACAATTGCAAGGACGGAAGGGTTTGGTGCTCTCTACTCAGGCTACAAAGCCACCATCTTTCGGGATTTGCCCTTCTCCGCCCTACAATTTGCATTCTACGAGCAAGAACAACAGCTTGCAAAACAATGGGTTGGCAGCAACGATATTGGTCTGGGCCTAGAGGTCGCAACAGCTGTGTCAGCGGGCGGCATAGCGGGAGTGATGACATGTCCTCTAGATGTGGTCAAAACTCGGACACAGACACAGATCACGCCGCACGATCATGCTCGAAGCAGTCAGACTGCACAGCTTGAGAAATTCGCAAAACCCGGAAAGGGACAAACCAGAATGCTCCACTCTAGTCCACGGACTGTTCCCACAAAGACACCGACTATTGATACGTCCTCGGTCTTTACTGGTCTTAGGCTCATCTACAAGACCGAAGGTGTTGCTGGGTGGTTCCGTGGAGTGGGACCTCGATTTGTTTGGACAAGCGTTCAGAGCGGAACGATGCTTGTGTTGTATCAATATTTCTTAAAGCAGATGGAAAAGTTTTCCAAAGAGGAAGGATCTTCTGTAATGTAAAAACAGGGATTTGTACAGAAGGCACCGGCTGGCACATACCGGGTGGCAGTTTGGGGCAAGATATAATGCATTGCAGGGGCGCAAGTTCGGCCGTATGAGTCGTATGGCAATCGGGACGGCAGGGCTACGATACCCCAGGATAGATTCGCATAGGTTGGTTGTACAACAATACACGACACTTCAACTCAGTAACAGCATGGTCGCGTAACTCGTACCTTGTGATACAGCAGCAATTACAATTAGTACTATGCCTGCATGGCTGAGACTTTGAGCTCGTGCAAGTGCAGGTGCAGGCACGGATGCAGGCAGATGCAGATGCAGATGTGTGGAAACTTGAAAGGCTGAACCATGGATCAGGGGTCGAGAAATAATGGCTTGCTGTCCAGGCGTTGGAGGTCTTTTGAGGATGGAGACCAGACGTCTCCATGATCGGCAGCAAGTTCCCCACGAGTCCAATAAGATTACATCCAACGGCCTTGGCGTGCATGTCCCCTTTTTTCCATGATTTGGTCGCAACCCGCTTCAAGTTCACTTTGTAGGGCACAATTGTTTGATGTATCAGCTTGACTGTCCACATTCCATACCTACCCTGCTACGAGACTCCCGATCTGTGGTGACTCTACTGTAGTTGTAACAAAGACGGTCATCTTCTCCCTACGCCTTACAGCCAGCTTAACCTAAGCCCAGAAGTGGTGTCTGGAAAGAGTACGTGTGTCTGCGCCCGTTTGCACATTCCCTGTGCGGTCGCAAATGCCCTACATCCGGAACTGCAGATACTGCCACTCCTGACATGTCTACCATGCATAATCACTGACAGCAACTGCGGTGATAGGTGTACTGGACCAGCTTGTTCCGCGTCTCAAAGAGCATACATATCAACAATGGGTGAGTCTGCGTCTGCACTACCTTTTCTACACCTTCACTTCCCCAACCCAGATGTCCCTGCCCGACCGGTCTTGGGTGAATGCAAATCGCGCGCACATCATAGGTCGTCAAACTCAAACTCCCACCCACCCATCATCACAATCACACCCTTCTACAGAAATGGCGACGCCCGATGATGCAAGTCCGAGCAGTCCTGATCTTGCTACAGCTCCCGGGTTCCACAGCCAGACGACCATGGCCCCAGCATCTCTCAAAACACGAGCCTCGCCTCAAGACATGAATCTATCTAACACGAATGAACCAACAGCTCGCGTTGCCGACGGCCTACCGCAGTTCCAACCATCTCCTTCGCCCATGAGTCCTATCATACCTAACGGAAGGGCCGCCTCGCCCTACGTCGAAAGAAGCAACCCGATGGGTTCTGGTGCAGCGCAGACAGTGAGCTCCAAAGATCCAAAGGCTGCTGCGGCCGCGGCAAGTGACATGCGCAATATCGTGCGTCGAAAGTTGACTGGTTACGTTGGGTTCGCCAACCTGCCAAACCAATGGCACAGGAAGAGTGTACGCAAGGGTTTCAACTTCAACGTGATGGTTGTCGGTATGTCAAAATGCATTTGGAAGGCTCAGGGATGTACACTGATGATAACCAGGCGAGTCTGGCTTGGGCAAATCAACCCTTGTTAACACTCTTTTCAACACTTCCCTATATCCACCTCGCGAACGTAAAGGACCCAGCCTCGATATTATTCCGAAGACGGTATCCATACAATCGATCAGCGCAGACATAGAAGAAAATGGCGTTCGTCTTAGACTGACAGTTGTGGATACACCCGGTTTTGGAGATTTTGTGAACAACGACGATTCGTGGAGGCCAATTGTTGAAAACGTTGAGCAGCGATTCGATGCGTACCTAGAAGCTGAGAACAAGGTCAACCGTATGAACATTGTGGACAACCGTATCCATGCCTGTGTCTACTTCATTCAGCCAACTGGACACTCATTGAAGCCTCTCGATATCGAGGTTATGCGCCGTCTGCACACCAAGGTCAACCTGATTCCAGTCATTGCAAAAGCCGACACTCTGACGGACGAAGAGGTAGCCCAATTCAAGCAGAGGGTAAGAAAAGAGCCGCACTCACGGGTGTGATTAAGCTAACAACTAGCAGATTCTCTCCGACATCCAACATCACTCGATCCAGATCTTTGAAGGCCCACGCTACGAGCTCGATGACGAGGAGACGATTGCCGAGAACCAGGAAATAATGTCGAAGGTCCCTTTTGCAGTCGTGGGTGCAAACTACGAAGTAACGAACCCTGAAGGCCGCAAAGTGCGCGGTCGTCGCTATCCGTGGGGTATCATCGAAGTCGACAATGAAGAGCATTGTGACTTTGTCAAGCTGCGACAGATGCTGATCAGGACACACATGGAAGAGCTCAAAGAACACACCAATAATAACTTGTACGAGAACTACCGTTCCGACAAGCTCATCCAGATGGGCGTCTCGCAGGACCCCAGCGTGTTCAAGGAGGTCAACCCAGCGGTCAAGCAGGAAGAGGAGCGCACGTTACACGAGCAGAAGTTGGCCAAGATGGAGACTGAGATGAAGATGGTGTTCCAGCAAAAGGTGCAGGAAAAAGAGAGCAAGCTCCAGCAGAGCGAGGAGGAGCTATTCGCTCGTCATCGTGAGATGAAAGATCAACTGGAGAGACAGAGAGTAGAGTTGGAAGAAAAGAAGCAGCGCATCGAACAAGGAAGGCCTATTGAGAAGGAGGGCAAGAGGATGAAGGGATTCTCACTGCGTTGAGTGAGCCAGAAATTGTCTTTGCCCTTCGAACTTCCTCGGTAACGCCTGTTCACTTTCTGCGACATGACGACAATGCGATACCACGGTTCTCCTTCTATCCAGCAGCTTCTTGACAAGTTTACACGATGGGTTCACTTCTGCGGCAGACTGGAGCTGCTGCTACTTAATCACATACTATTGTTGTGGGAAGGGTTGGATTGTGCATAACGACCGTTCGGCACTACAGTTCGAGTTGCACGGGCCGAGTGTGCATGGAAAGATGGTCCGGGGACTTTTAGTTGCATTTCTCATGTATACTTACTTGAATGTGTCGGCAGAAAAGATAACTTTAGTGCTGGAGTGCTCCATTCTATCCGGCTATCTCGGTGGCTGCGCAGGTGTTATCACTGTGTACCTACTCGTAGCCGAACTACCAATGACCTCAAAAAGCACGTGCAGGTGTCGAGCAAAGTATGGTCGTAGTCAACCATTATGACCGTGTTGCCCTTCGCCTTGCTTTCTTCAAACCGGTGGACATGCGACAAACTGCCCGATTCGTGAACGAGTGTGCGGGAGGAGATTTGTGGATTGCATGGTTGTTGGGATGCCAATCCAACCATAGAGAAACGCTACTCGGGGGTGCGCAACCACCGAATGACAAGACGACGCATATGGAGGAAAGTCAAGGTTGGCAGCAGCGAGGAGGATTGCCTTGAACAGAAACTTGCAAAAAAATGCAGAGGCACATGTTGTTTGCATAGCTACCTACAGTAGTTAGGTAGGTACTTGACTGAGGTGTCTAAAAGTTACCCTATGCAATCGTGAGCACAAAACTTGCACGAGCATGCCAGTGTTACTGTTGATAGTGGATCCCTCCGAGTCGCGTCTGTCACTGGCAGGTTTGCGGTGCCTGAGTTGACTTGACGTAGGCGCACTTGAATGTCCAAGTCGTGCCGCGTCAGGCTGCAGCTGCAGCTGCAGGTGGCAGTGCCCAGCTCAGGACTCAGGAGCCTGCAGTGAGTGCGAGTCGTCACGGTGCTTACCTTGTAGCCTAACCTACTCGTACCCGTTGACAGGGCTAATAGCAGGCGAGAGGCGGAGGAGGAGGAGGAGGTTGACATCATAGGCCTGCTTAGTGCCAACCAGCCTTTCGTGCAGCCCACACAATCACACTCACACTCACACTCACA
>Ga0066648_10001790_pt1 | contig 11207 bp, 9 predicted proteins | sample CryGeyCG12114_NA_FD_59537 | JGI IMG/M metagenome (GOLD analysis project Ga0066648, IMG submission 59537) | Groundwater microbial communities from aquifer - Crystal Geyser CG19_WC_8/21/14_NA | ecosystem: Environmental > Aquatic > Deep subsurface > Groundwater | place: USA: Utah: Grand County... | reverse complement strand
ATTCTCGCGATGACAGCTTCCTCGGCGACATCATGCGAGCCACCGGCGGCAGGGGTATCGACGTTGTGCTCAATTCGCTCTCGGGCGAGCTACTCCATGCAACTTGGAAATGTGTAGCAGCTTTTGGCTGCGTCTTGGATCTTGGCAAGCGAGATTTCACAGGACGCGGTCGTCTGAATATGTATCCGTTCTTGCACAACCGTGCTTACTTTGGGGTGGATCTGGCAGCCGTTGCGGATGCTAATGTTGCTGCTTTGGCGCCGTATTACCATCAAGTCATCGACCTCTTCCGGGACGGGCACATTGCACCTCTACATCCAACCACGACATTTGATGCGGCACAGATCCAAGATGCTTTCCGTTGCATGCAAAAGGGAGTTCACATGGGCCGTATAGTCGTCAGGATGCCGGAAAATTCTGAGGGGCTTTCACTGGTCTTGCCCACACCGAAGCCCATATTCACGTGCGACGGAGCATACCTGATCGCGGGAGGTCTTGGTGGACTGGGTCGATCGATAACATCCTGGATGGTAAGCCATGGTGCGCGAAATATCTCGATTGTCTCCCCATCAGCGGGCTCGCGGCCACAGCACCACGACCTGGCCGATGAGATGAGCCAGATGGGTGGCGAAGTTCGATTCTTCGCAGGGGATGTTGCTGACACGGCATTCATGGGCGAGGTGATTGCCGCGACGGGCCGACCGATTAAAGGAGTCTTGCAGCTTGCCATGGTCCTGGACGACGCTGGGTTTCTCAATATGGATCTCGAAACATGGACAGCAGCGACGAATCCCAAGATCAAAGGTACACTGAATCTTCACGATCTGCTATTATCCCAAGACCTGGATTTCTTCGTCATGACTGGCTCCGTCAGCGGTAGCCTGGGTTCATACGGACAGGCCAACTACGCCGCGGGTAATGCGTTCCTGGATGCCTTTGTACATTACCGCCATGGTCTAGGGCTTCCCGCCTCAGTCATTGATCTTGACGTTGTCGGCGAGATCGGTTTCGTGGCCAGCTCGAAAGAGATCTCTCAACGCTTTGCTCGTGCTGCATCCAAATTTATAACCGAGCAGGACTTTTTGCGAGGCCTTCACCTGGTCATAGAACGCTCATCCAAGAAGTTCGTCGCAGCATTCCCTACTAGTACAACCATGGCGTACGAGGACGGCGGACAGATCATTCTTCACAATGAGATGAACCGGTCGGTAACGGACGTACAAAACACGGTGCCCTGGCGGCGCGATCCACGCATGTCTGTCTTCCGCAACATTCAAGAAACGTCCAAGTCAGGGAACAGTAACGCCAGCGAAGGATTACGGAGCTTCCTGGCTTCCTTGTCCAGCAACCGGGAGAGGCTCGATCTTCCCGAGGCGGCGAGCTTCTTGGCGCAAGAGATAGCCAAGCGAGTCTTCGCCTTCCTCATGAAAGAGGACGCAGCCATTGATACTTCGCAGACACTCACATCCATGGGCGCAGATTCACTGGTGGCGATCGAAATCCGGAATTGGTGGAAACAAGCTATAGGCGTGGAAGTGTCAGTGTTGGAGCTGGCCGATCCTACCAATACCATAGAGCACCTGGGTGGTCTCGCCGCAACCCGGCTTCGGGCGAAACATGCTTCGTAACAAATTGGTGCGGTCGCAGATACCTATTTGTTGCGGAAATATATGGGCAGCAGGCGGCCATGAGAGTTCCTACGGTACCACTAATATGGCCACGTTCTGCTTGAAGTTACAGTTGTTGTGAAAAGAGAATGAAACTCCTTTTTGAGGAGCTGGAATCTCTGAGGGGCGCTACGGTTGACTATATAGACAGGAAAGGGAAGGCTGGAAAATGGAGCCGGTTGACCATGGTTTACCATAGCCGGTTGACTTAATTCAACAACAGGTAGGTTCAATGCGAATGCTAAGTTATGCAGGGGTACTGCAAGTTCTAAATGAAAGTTGAACGGGCTGCCTTCTAAGATATAACAAGTTAGCGAGAAATTACGGCGGGCCGTTAACTGGAAACCTACTCTGCGGAGATGGTCACCAGTACCTCTTTCACCTTATTACTCATTATCCTACGTGTATATTGAATTCTTTAATTCCTACTCTTCTACGCTAGCTACCGGCCTGAAACTTCTATTACGTACTTATCTAGCTATATTCTATTACTGACCTAAATTATAAACTTTTCTAATATAATCTACGTAGTTATATACTTGAAAAAAGAAATCTTACTATTTAATAGGGTGTGCTAAGGATATTAATAGAATCTACTAAGGAGTGCTGAGAAAAGATAAAAGTAGATTAGCGTAATCCTAGCTTACGTAATAGCGGTCGCTTTAATACGTAGATTATTCCTTAGTAGTAAAAACTTTTAAATTTAAGAAACTACTTTTCTTAGTATACAACCACGCATAAATATAGATCCTTTTATTATTAATACACTAGGTAGAGACTAAGGCTATAGATACGTATATTAATTTTTAGCGTTATAGCTCTTATATAGAAGGTGGTAGCGTAATTAGTAAAATAAAAAATAGGGGTGGCGGGTATCTCCGTAGACTAGGTTTCGAATTAACGGCCCTCTATAGAAATCGAGGCGGGAGTCTGGGACTACGGCGGATTAAGAAGAGGTTCGCGCCAAAACTCCAAAGTTAAAATTAAAATTTCACTTAGTGTGTTTTTTTAACAGAATAATACGACCGAGGTTCTCCGTTTATATTTTAAGATACGTAAGTGTCGCCAAGACTGCGATTTAGTATAGGTTTAGACCTAATTTAACGACTTACTACTATCGAGCTCCATTATGTAAGAACCTATAAAATATAGCCTCCATGGGTATAGAATCTTATATTATTTCTATAGAGTTGTCACCGGCTATTACGGGCTGTCACGGGCGCAGGTAAGAACGCAGGTAAAGCCTCGGCGCAGTTTCCTTTCTTAGCCACGATCTTCGACTAGCGTAGATTATCTCTTAGCGTTATTTTCAACATCGGCGTATATACGCCTAACGCGTACCGTTGAACGCGATTTATAATAGAATTCATATTTTAACGTATTACTTACTGTTCTACTTTCCGATCCACTATATATTGATGGTACGATATAGGGTAGTTTTATAATAGATGGAGCGGCCACACGATTTACTATAGGGACGCCATATCTTAGCGGTAATTTTTGCAAATTACCATACGATGCCATACAGTTATAGCTCTTAGCAAAGTGAACTTTTATGAGTTTAGGCGCGAACCTCCTCTCAATCCGCCGTAGGGACCCTGTATATCATAAACACCGTTTCCCCTGTCGTGCCTGGCCAAGGTCCAGTGTGCTCTGTGGCTCCAACCTTCCCAGATCAAGATTTCTACCAGGGGGGGTCACCATTCGACTCTTGCTTGAATTCAAGATGCCTCCAGCGGATCTCCAGAAGATCGACGGCTGCACAATAATACTCCGACGGGATGCTTGATCATTGATGGCTGTGCGAGATCCTGTCTCCACGCCTGCAGAATGTGTTGGATCGAAGCTAAGACATATCGTCAATGTCGAGCGACAGTCAGGGTCAGTGCCTTCATTCCAAATGACGGATTATTGATCGTTCTAAAACGCTCTAGATTTACGTTATGAATGCCGTCGATGGGCTCTTACTGCGGATCTAAGCTCAGCCAATAGTAATCGTGTATGCCCTGCAGTGGGTATGCTCCGTACTGTTCAGAAAACATCATTCCTGAGTCCATAGGACATCGATTTCGCACATAACTGTAACAAGATGTCAATACAACTGTCTGTGAGGGGCGAGCATCTTGAACGGTGACTTTCAGTACGAGTACTCTCTTTACGAGTGAGAGAATGCGGTAGTATCGCACCGTTCGCAGGTCTGTGCTGGTCGCCATAGTGCGCACACAACATGTTGGAGGAAATTGTCTACATCAAGTGACACAAAAGCCATGGGTCTTTTGCCAACTATCACACTGTCACGTACGACCTCGACCTCTGCGTCGCTGCTTGACAGCAGCATGGAGATTCACGATAGCAGCCCTCCTCTCCAGCTGCTTGAGAGTCTTTTTGCTCGTTCTTCCTGCACGGTTTTGATCTATGGCGCCACGGTCGTGATTCGAGATCGCACTCGTGCCTCGGTCTATCCGGCTGATCTCCGTGCTGCCCATTGGCACTGAGTCCTTGCAAAACTTGGAACGAATGGGAACAACAACGTGGTATCGTGATGTCGGAGGCGATGTTTTCTTTGTGATGTCGTCTTTCGAGCGGGACTCGTCGGACAGCCCGAGTCCCTTCGATACAGCGTCTGAAGCTGTTGAGCTCACTGGACTTCGTGGGCTTGCCACTCGAGTACTGCTAGTCTTGTCAGAGCAAGAAGCTCCGTTGGCTGTGCTCTGTTCAGATTCCAAGCCCACTGACTTCTCGATCAAGCAACTGTTGTGAGTCTGTGTCTCGGGCCTGCATGACTTCCAACCTTCTTCTGGGTCTTCAGACGGCAAATTCTGACCCAAATCATTACTAGCCTTCTCCAACACTCCTCGCTCCTCGCTCAGCGCCTTGTGCATGTCCTTCACGCCATCGGACAGTTTGTGCCACGATATTGTCAGTGAGTTCGTCGCGGACATCCCCTCTGATAGAGTACTGTCTTGAGAAACGGTGGAATGTGTTCCGTCTTTCGGCATTCAAAGAACTGGGTGGGTGTATCTGGTGCACGTCCGAGCGATGTGTCAGGTACTGCTTCATATTTGAGAAAAGTGGCATGTCTCGACAATGAGGATGCAAGCATCTGAGGTCGTTGCTTGTCATCATGCGAACATGAGCGCTAGTATGGGCGATCCAACGTGTCATGTTGAGGTATTGCACAAACTTTATCGAGCCTGCGTCCTCAGCACTGCTGCCGCCCATGCAGTCTGGACACAACCCCGGCCGGAGCACAGTCTCGCGAAAGATTACTAGGTTGCACTTCAGTGGTGGATCAGTACAATGTTGCTGCACATGTTCCTCCCACTGTCGAACATCTTCTACCCACGAGAAGCACGCAAAGCAGAATTCAGAAAACCCTCCGCGCCGTTGGTCGTGCTGCTTGCGACAATGGTACACATGACTCCGCAACTGCAGGCGGAGACCATTGAAGCGCGCAACACCGCAAGTCACGCAATGAGTGCGCGAGCCATTGAGCGATGCACAGTATGTGTCTTCGTTCCGTGAGGAGTATAAGGCAACGAGGTCATTCATCACGGCAACGCCCGGTTCGTTGCGCACAGTCCTGGTTTGGAAGAGACTTTCGGCCAGTCGGTGTCTTTCGGGCATTAGACGTCGGGACCGTTGGAAGTCCGACTCATATCGATAAGTCGCAGCACCGAGAGCTTGCGTTGGCCGTCTGTGAGTTCGTTCCTCGTTCAGCAAACGATTCTTTTGCTGGCGGCGTCTGTCATGGACTCTCTGGCGACCACGCTGTACCTCCCGCTCTTGCAACTCATTCGCAGCATTCTCCATCAATGGCACGCAATCATTCATTTCTTTACGCACCTGCAGTGTCACTTCTGGCTGGTAGTGGAAGTCTCGACGGATACTGAATCCACGGAAGAGCTCGTGTAATCCATCGAGCTTTTTCTCGAGACCGAGGTATGTTGCCTGTCCATCCACCGTGGAAATGGCGTTCTGGTAATAGCCTCCATAGGTGTTCGTATTTCGGTGGTCAGCATGACGCATTCGCTCGCTGATAGAGTAGCCGTGCCCTGGGCGCAGATTGGCAAATTGTTGGCAGTCTGAAGCTGTTTGACCCACGGTCGACTTGCAGCAGAGCTTCGCGTCGGATGGCACCGGGGGTTGGCTTGTCAACAAAGCCGGTACATTGGCCCAGATCGGCCAATGCTTTGACTAGTGAGGTGGCTGGTCTGGTCTCTTCACGGAGCGCTTTGCCATATCTCGCAAAAACATGCCGGTCTGAAACATTATTCGTATATTCCAAACGGACGAAATTCGGGTCCGGTGGCTTGCTGATAGCGTATATCTCAGACCAACTCCTGAAGTCACGGAGACCGTTTACAGCGAGTAATCCAGTAACGAAGAAGGCGACTGTATTATAGTGAAAGGGGAGATCAACCAGTTTGTAAAGGACATGCTCCGGCCTACAATGGTCAGTCTCCTGTCTTGCAGCCAGGGAAAGAATCGACAAACTGTTGGCGAGGTAAGTTAGCCAATCCCTTGGTATGGTTGCGACAGAGATCGATGACGAGCTGAGGCTGCTCACTACCCTTGTGCCAGACTTGATAGAGAGCAGTATCCTTGAGCGTTAGTGTGGAGGCTGGCGAGATAGAAAGACCATTTGACTCACGCGACACTGCAGATTCATTACATATTCCGCCGATCCAGCCGATGTGCTGGTATGCATCAGAACCGTCAAATGAAGGTAGATGCAGTATATCTGGCACCGAACATCGTGTCAATCATTCTGCCAAAGCTGCCGTATGCACGCCTGGAAGTCCATCAGTGTGAAATTACGTGTGCGCCGCCTAATGGTGCGAAGGTTCAACTAGTTCTCGTCACCACCATAAATGAGCTCAGCGTCTGTCAGCATCACGGCGGATGCATGGAAAGGCGACTTCTTACCGTTTCGACGGTGCTCTGTACGCGCTTCGAAAATGTGTCTCCTGTTCGACGATGCCAGGCAGACATGAAACTTTTCCAACACGTGTACGCTGAGTTTTGGGTAATGCGGGCATTAGGCTGGTCATCAGACGCGGCGTGGAGGATACGACCCTTCCGTCCGTCGCAATACCACTTGAGAAATCTCTTCAGGGTCGCGATGTCAAGAGGAGATAGGTCACCTTCGTGCTCCGATGCAAATCTACCATGTAAGTCAGCACGGAGGGACCGAAATCATGAGCATTGCTCACAAGTCCCATTCTCGTAGCATTCGACTATACGCAATGTCGGTCAGGGGCTGAACAGGCTTCTGAACAGGCTCAGCAGTGGCAGTCGCTGCTGAGGCATGGTAGCCACGGGCTTCACGAAGGCGAGCCTGCTCCGCCCGCCGCTGGGCCACAGTGCTTTGTTCATGTCGGTACGCGCGACAAAGAATGATCTTGTAACGACTCAGTAGTCTCTAAGTAAACGAGAAGTGGCCTTGCTCGGAAAATCAAGAAAGCTAAAAGAAAACAATGGCGGGCCAGGGGTGTCAGCACTCTCATTGCTTTATGGAGTCTAAAGGAGGAAGAATTTGTGAGCGGATCCTCCCAGAAGTGTAGCCGCTACCACAGAAGGCTGTGAAGGCAGATGCAATACTACAAATGTCGGTGGTTGCTCGATACACTGGCAGGGTTACCACATGACGGTTTGGTCGGCCAAGAAAAGAACCACGGTTAATGGTCATAGGTCTCAAACCTACGGAGCTCAACCTCACAATAACATGGTGAGGTTTTGGCATGGTGTCGAAGGGTGCTTTCTAGGTGCTCCAAGTGTGTGCTTAGGGTGTGCAAGAGCGGCGACAGGTGCTGCCGAAGGTGGTGATGAAGGGCGAAGTACCCGGGTCATAGTACTAGTACAATACAGTGCTAAATGTTCACACCCCACATTTCCCATGCCATTCTGAAAGGTGTGCAATGCTGCTCTAACACCCCTTCCTAGGTGGGCTAGCGGTGTGCTCGGGCTGCTCTCAGGGTGCTAGGGTGCTACATCGTTTCTTGGCATTAGACCTACCGATTTCCATAGCTTAACCAAGTGCTACTAGACCGCAAACGGACACTCCGGCTATGCCTCTTTCAGTAATCCCATGCATTTATATGATTACACGAACAACCACATTATTTTAGTGCTAAGGTTACTACACATTTTAGACGCAGCGAATAGGTTCTAACCATAACTACTAGGAGTAAGCGCTAGAACGTCTCACCTCTACATGACATGGGGGAGGATCCTCAACCGTCGCCAACTAGGACTTCGTACAGCCGGCTAGATCTACTCTTTTTTGCAGAACGGAGGTCGAAGTTTGTGATCAAGGTGGGAATGCGTTTGGCCCTGAACGGCCACCACAAATTTTTTAGCTAGATTGACGATCGTTCCTGATTGGTTATATCTCAAGGATGAGAACAGGCAGCACTACCAACAGGCAAACTGAAATATGAAAGCGGTCACAAAGCTGCAGCCATGCGGTCAAACCTCAGGCACGAGCTTGATTAGCCGCTACGGCGCCGACACCAGCCTGTACAACATCCAATTGCGGCTCGATGAACTTTCAATGAAATCACGATGCGACGATTGACCTTTCGAGGCGCACTTGCTTACCGTAAACCTTTTCTTCCTTTTTTGGTGGTTTTTTGAAAACTTGAAATTCTTCATAGGACGCTCGTGGAGAGCTGCATTGAGATCCTCGGGGGGCCCTCGACTGTTCAGAAATCACATTTCCGCAGTTTTGTCCAAACTTGATTTGTTCTCCAGCATATTGCCCAAATAGGTCGATGAATCCAGACACAAGCAATGATGGGCACGGGGATTTAGGCTCGACCCAGTCCACGACCTCGGAGGGTCACCAGCAGGCTGTTTCAGCGCTCTCGTTTGGTCGAAAAGGCCGGGAATCTCCTCAGTCCATCTGTAAATGTTCACGTCATGCTGCTCACGCCAAAGCTAGGATTAAAAAGGATATCGCGGCTCGAACAACACGGGGCAGCACCGCTAGGCTGGCAACGTGTTCTCCTGTCAGGACAAGATATCCAATATAGTCGCTTTTCAGCCAGATACTGTACAACTACAAGAAAACATCGACACCTCACGATTCTCGGCTGGTACCGTAATCAAGCACACTCAGTAACGCTGGAAAGACTGTATGAACAATTCTGCCGCGGTCATCTTCGTCGGATTCCACAAAAGCCCTGATCCAAAGCGTTCTCCAACTAGCTGGTCAGTCTCTAGCTATACAGAATTAAAGTGAAGCCCAACGAAATTCGTCGTGTAAAGCTCTGTCGTATTACAAAGCCCGAGATTGGTAATGATACTCTTCAGATTGTGCTCGATAGGAACGATAGTCCTAAGCAATTAAGGTATCTTGCATTGCTCTTGCGGAGGTGCCGAGCCCTATTCCTTCTCGTGACGTGGACGCAGTGTACTAAGGGGTTTTTGACGCTGGCGTTCGCGCTCATGCTTCCGTTCGAGCCGTGCCCGAGCCCAAAGAGACATTTCCTTGAGGTGGAGAAGCTTTAGTGGAAGATTATTTGGGGACCTCAGCCAACAGTCAAGCTGACAACGAAATTCAAATCCCTCACGGTCACGGCGCATGTCGTGCACGCTGTAGATATCCTCATTATATATCCTACTCGGTGGGACTGCCAATGGTTCTTGCACTGATTGATGTATGACGTTATGGTCGGCCTTTGATGGAGATTTGTCTGACAGTCTGACGAGCTCCTCGTGGCCATCCGCCGCAGTGGTCGTAAGCTGTTGTCCAGAAGCATATTGCTCCTGCTCATCGTAGTTCTCGAAGAGCTTACTACCACTTGTGCTATTTCTACTGCTATCAGGAATGGTAAGCATGCCATCTACTGATTTTGATTACTGGTTCGCAGGTTATGTTGCGCTGTATGCAGGACATTGACTAGCGTGCCGCTAACGATAGAAGATTGATTGCACGCCTCCATTTGGTGTCTCAGTGTGCTCGAACTGTCAAAAAAGCTGTCTTCGCAATATGAATACTAATTTGGAAAATGAGGGTTTGGTGTCAGCTAGAGTTGTCCGGTCTCTGTAATAATATGCCCACGAGCATCACAGCTAGATGAGGACAGGAGGACAAGAAAATGGACAAGCAGGCTGGTCAATATATACGGAGATTTCTGGCGTAACGAAGATTTGATAGCATATAAGTGGCCTCGCGCTAGAGTAGATGCCTCATATGTCATATAACGCATATCTTCTCGGCGAGTGCTCCTATGTCGTTTACACAGTAAGTGCATATGGATGCTGATGTTCAATTTGGCTACCTGATATCATGCGCTTCTTGGCACACAGACTATCAGGCTAGCCAGTGTCCGAACCCACCTTAAGACAAGGGTGAGCTGCAAATTCATACGTGACACCGAGACAGAAGGTAGGGCTTTTCAAATACTGTACACCCAAGGTGCACCGCCCGTGGCATCCATGTTTCTCCGCTACACGATTCTGAGCACTGAAACACCACTGTCATATGACTAACGACGAAATTAATACTGCATGTAGCACGTGCATGGGACTGCTTTAATCTTGAAGCAATGGACCAAGGACGTCGTTGGCTGTGCACCCTGGGTGTAACATATAGAGTCTCCGTGTGGGGGGTGGGACCCATAGATTCCGGGAGCATATAGATGTCATCTTGATTACTCGTGACCATGGACAATAGTTGCTACTAGAAGAATGTCGCTCGCTTTTCTATCCTTCAAGCCTTGTCCAGCATGTAAGCTCCTTATGTAGATGGTCAAGGGGTATCTTAAAACGTCCGATAGCCCACGTCTTTAAGACAGCTTCTATATGATAGTTCTACCACCTTACCTAATTAAAGAGCTCATTTGAATCCTAGTAGAATGCATTGTCAGATCGTGAATGGGAAGCGCGCCTTTGACAGGGAAGCGTTGGGCCACCTCTGATCGTCGGTCTCGTCATGCTGGGTGGTAGGAGGGAAGGCAAGGGGGCCTGCTTATAGTAGGCGATGTAGGAGTTTACGAATTGATGGTGTTTGGTCAACGGAGAGGTGTAGCAAAGGTGTAAGGTCTTGATTAATTGATTGTTCATACTCTATAGGAAGCCTAAGGCTTATGAGAGACATCCATCTATATAACCTATAGGAGAAAACCCAAGTGCTGGGAGTAAAACCCTATAGTGCCTATACTTCAGCCATCTAGTCACATTTACCACTACTAATTATAGTAACCTATACTTCACTGACCCTTACTACTCTTTACAGCTCTTTTCTAGCCTTTCCTAAGGTAAGGCGTAAGATAGTAGTACCTTAGTCTATCTCTTATAAACACTTATAGTATTAGCACTCCTTAACCCTTAAATCTAGCTGCAAAGATTATAAGCTTTTAAATAAGGTATACACTAATACTTAGGCGTTAACTTTTATAAATACCTCCTTAGTAAGAATCTCTTTTTAGGCTTCCTCTACCTAAGCTTCTTACTCCTTTTATACTTCTACTATAAGGGGAAAGCCCCGGTTTACTACCTAAGGATGCCCTATATAATAAGAAGGTTTCGATA
>Ga0066648_10001788_pt1 | contig 11218 bp, 9 predicted proteins | sample CryGeyCG12114_NA_FD_59537 | JGI IMG/M metagenome (GOLD analysis project Ga0066648, IMG submission 59537) | Groundwater microbial communities from aquifer - Crystal Geyser CG19_WC_8/21/14_NA | ecosystem: Environmental > Aquatic > Deep subsurface > Groundwater | place: USA: Utah: Grand County... | reverse complement strand
ACAAAATTTTATACGGCTTTGGGCTTCTATAAACAGCAACGATGATTCGTTTTCTATGCCTTTACAGCCAAAAATGACGTTTCTACTTGGGGCGGGGTGTAAAATATTTTGGTTGAATCAAAATCAAACGAGCTCATCATATGGCGGAAGTAAAACGCGCTTGCGTAGTGTGAAGTACATATGCACCTTGCTATTGCTTTAGAATTAGTTTATGTGCGTTTATATTGCTTCCGTTTTGTTCAATTCAGAAGCCGTATAATCTAGATTTTAGTCTTCAAAAGTTTTGTCCATCAATTAGTCAGAGTTTATTGCTAAGATTTTGCCCTGATTTCTTGTATGAATATGAATCTCATGTATGATTATTAATCTGCACTGCAGTCAGTCAAACGCTATTTATTGAGTCGGAATCGGATTCATAGTTCATGCCTATGGATAACTAACTACATACGACAGAGACGCCGGAAATGATAAAAGGTTCCGCCCGAAATCTAAAATTTACTGAGAGCAACACCCATTTTAGCTGTTCGTCCAGGCGTCAAATTGGTCCTTTCTGAATATTTTGCTATCCAGTCCAGCCAATGTCCACACTCCGCAAAATAAGGATTAACTTCAACTAAATTAAAACCAATCATCATGTACCCGTTTTTCATCCTGTTCGAAATGCCTTAAACAACTGTGCCCGTGCAATGAGTTTGCGCCACCCGAATACCATGCATTCGATTAATTCGCAAGTTCATGTGCCATATAATTACGGGCCAAATATACGATAAAAATATATCCCACCATGACATACATGTGTCGAGCTATATTTAGCAAGGAGATTGAGCGGAGCGTTCTATTTAACTGGCGTATCACGCCGTATTTAAAACATGCAAAATAAATGCTAATCTAATCAGTTTTAAACTTTATTTTGCCCATTGTTCTGGTATACTTGGTGGAGTGCATTGCCTTGAGAGAAGGGGTACCCGAATTCTAACTTGCTTGAATGTAATAGAACAAGCTGAATAACTGAATTATACTGAAAAGTACAAACAAAATATACTTTTCCATACTTCACAGGACACGCTATCTATGTACAATACACTCAATCAGTTCCAAAACCTATATCAAAAGCCTTTGCTTTTTTCCTAACATGCTATATATGCTTGCATGCACATACATAGATAGGTTATATTCCTTGCTCTGGGAATGGGAAGCTTACCTTTTAAAATCTTACTACTTTACTACTACCACTCTATATTACCACCGCAGACAGAAAAAAGAGACTCAGTGGGATTTAATTTTGCCATGATTATATTTATTTTTAACTGATACATGTTTTTCTATATTTTATATTTTAGTAGTATTTTTTATATTAAAAAATATGCCATCATAAAGTGTAAGATAGTCAAGCAGAAGTGAAAATTTGAATATCCTTAACATTATCAATTATCGCTATCAGGCGTCGTCGTCCAACATTAACCTTCCAATTTGACTGTGCCCTAGGAAGGAGCAACTGTGGTTGTTGTAAGAAACTTTTTTCTTCATTGAAATATTGGAAATGTGATCATCTTTCACATATTATTTGGACTGTGTTTCATTATGATGGTTAGCGTTTGTCGTTAGTTACGAGAGCAAGAGTTCACAGTGATTAACAATTTGTCCTGATTGACAGTCGTTGTGAAAGCTCAAATTAGCGTACAATAAAATGCAAATAAGCTGACTAAACGGGTTCTATAAATATATTAAGCTTTTCAAATGTGAGTTGTTAGCGTTTCTACTGCTTCCCATGTAGATGTACTTGTTATTATTTGGTTTAATTTTAATGAAGTGTACTTATACCTACACACAATTAATCATATGTGAAGTGTGATACATGGATTTGGATTTAGAATTCGTGGCATTCAGTCCTCTCGGCTCTATTTACAGGAAATCAATTTATGCTATTTTTCTTCTTAATTTCTTCTATAGTCAGTAGAATCAGTAGTAATTGGACCGTCCGTTATACATTAGTTTAATATTATGCAATCAGGTTTTTTACAAAATGCAAAATCAATTTTTTTATTTGAATCAGATTCGTTTCCTCCTTGGTTAATTGGAACGTTTAGGGCTCTCGCTGTTTAAATTCCAACCGTTTTGTTTGCGTTTTAATTGAAATAATATGTATTGATTTTATTTGAACAATAGGAACTCTTTGTTTATTAAAATTTTTTAGAGCTCTTAATATTGTTATGATAATAACTATTTTATTATATTTTCATTGGACTAGGTTACAAGAAAGCCGGTTGAATGGATGCAATTCCGCTTTGTCTTGAAGGACCTGAATCTGCAACATCTGTAATTCCCCCAAAGTTAATTATGGGTGGCTCATAGTCCTGGTGTGGTTAGAGAACTCTTTGACATTTTCACTTGAATATGTCTGTTTCTCTCTCTGTAAGTATTGATAAACTATCGGCTAGAAATAATTAATTTATATTCCGTTCTAATCGTTTAAAAAATTGTACCTTAATTGTACTGTAATTGTGCCTTGTTTTTTTCTTAATTCGTTGTGTTTTGGTTTGGCGACTTTAAATGCATGGTTGTAATATATTCAACTTGCTTTACCAGAAAGCTAGGTATTAACATAGCTTTTTTGAATTGTTTTAAATACAGAGCCCATTTAACATGCGACAATACAATTTAAGCGTGTTGAAGCCTCCGGTGAATAAGGCTAGTGGGACCAGTTCAGCCAAAGCATCCATGTCTTACACCAATGCAGCCAAATCTTTAGAATTGCTCCGACAAAATATTCAGATTTCAATTAACAATGAAATCAAATCTCTTTTGTCCAAATACGTTGATGTAATTACACAGTCATTCAATTAATAATTAATCTTATGTGTAATAAGGACAAGTTTACTTATTTTAAATCGCAATTTTTTTAGAGTCATGTTAAACCGGCAATTGAAAATATTCGAAACAATTTGGGTCCCGATGCTGTCAGCGATGATCATATTCAAAACTTTTGTCGCCAAATTTTAGATGAGGCGAAACGAATGTATCCTGTGTATTCTTCTACTCCGTCCCCATCATGCAACACTAACAGTAGTGCAATAGAGATAAATGACTTAGACTATCAAAATAGTCAACAACAGCAACTGAACAACCAAAATAATGCTAGTGAACCCGTGAAGATACCAAATATGGTAATTCTTTTTAGTCAATATTTCGATAGTTATGCTTTGCGTCTCTTTTGCTTTGCGCATTATACAATTAAATGATATGATTCCAATACATGAATACATAATGATATGAATCTTTCAGAGTCCTTCCTTGGGCATTAAAAGAGAATCTGACACAGATTCTGAGGCAAGCTCTCTTTCTAATGCAAGTAAAAAATTGAAAAAGTCTACAAGTAAAAGTGGTTCAGTTAATGGCGCAACAACTGACACAAATAGTAAGAATTCGTCCACTAGTTCGTCTTCTCAAAAACCAAAAAAGCCAACTGGCCCTTCCCGAAAACATGTAGCTCAGTGGGAGGCAGAAAAATTGACGACAGAAACTCTATTTATTATGGGAGCCAAGTAAGCATAAATTTTTTTGTTAATTCCATTAGAATCGTATTTTTGAAAGATTGATGAATGATAATGATTCCTGGCATCTTATTTACTGTGCATGCTTGACACGACTTGAATTTTTATAAATTCAGGTGAAGTTGACCGCAAGTTTTACACGCTGTCACTTCATAGTCAGTTAGTCAGTCAGTCAGCTGTCTAGATTGACGTTCTTGAAAATTCTAGAAATGCCGGTCTAATTATTATTACATGAATCATATAATGGCAAATTTCATATCTTGTGAAACCAACGCCACTTTAAAAAATATACTTAAAATGAAGGTTAGTTTGTAGCAAATGCATAGCTACTAGATATATTTTGAACACACATTCACACATAATAGTCATTCGTTTTTTTGTTTACTTTACATGTGTGCATTCATAGAATCAGATTACATACGCTTCTTATACTCCGGCAACTTAAGTGATACCAATTATTGAAACTTAATATCACTGTGCCAAGCGCAAACCAAGCCCAAGCTGACAGGTCCATTCTGTCTGATCATTTTTCTTTTGTAAAATGTGGGTTGCTTTGGTAAAATGGAATGATATCATATCAGCTTATAAATAAATATTGAGCAAGTAAAGATATGAATATACCGTCATGTTGTTATCTTCACACAATAGATTACATCGACCGAGAAATTACTTCCCTGTTTGTTCAATTATCTTCAATAATTGTCTTCATTTATTTATGTATTTGTATTTGAACATTAAAATATTTATAAAATCATACCACACCGTTTGTAAATGCAAACTTTTGATTGAACCTGCAACTTTCTTTTGATTTTTTCCATTATTCGTGTAGGTTTAGATTGTATGTAAAAGCATGTTTTGCTGTGCCCGCATCAAATTTTTTATAGAGAAGATAAACTGCCCCACTGCAGTGAGTATTCATTATAAAGCTGCCTTAAAGATTGCAGTGGATTTCGTATGGGATTAGAGAATAACTGGGCAATTATGTTATGTGATTAATGTGATCTTGTGCGACAGAGCCAACAAAGCGTTAGGATTTGCTCAGACAAGAGGCCGTCTGTATGTAAAGCACCCCGGATTGTTCAAGTATGCAAGTGACTCAGATGATAAGGAGTGGTTATCAAAAAACAAGCTAATGCCGGCCACTGGTGGACGAGCGTATATCATGCTGTTGGAGGATATTGAGAAGTTGGCCAGAGATAACAAGTATTGATTTACTTTTCCCACATATTAGTTGTTGTAACCTGATACGTTGGGTTTTGATTTTGAACTTTGCCCAGTGTCCTCTATGTATGTTGATACTTATTGTTTGAACTTTTCAGATTGAATGTTACGATAAACTATGATGACATCAAAGGGTTTAAAGTGCCAGATTTCATTTTGGTGAAAATGAAATCTTATATAAACACGTGGAAAAAGATATATGCGGAGGAGGTGCAAAAAACTACAGTACCTAATCGCAATCGTAACTCAAACACGAACAATGGAACTCATGGCAGAAATAATCCTGCAACCAGTGCCACCTTGACAAACAACTCGGTCTCAGTCAGTAGTAGCAACAATAACACTCACAATGCGAACCTGGCACCAATGAATCCCCTGCCACCTCTACCAATGCGTTCTCAGCCGCCGCCTCAACCTATGAATCATCACCCTCCATTACCCAACCATCACAATCCTCCGAATCAACTCAACAGCTATCAAATGGGTGTGAATTCAGCAGCTAACGTCATGTTTGATTCCAGTTTTCCGAGTGCGCCACAGAACGAAATGCCTGACGTGCGAGATTATTTGCAGATGGACAAACCTCCTCCAATGTACCCGGGTCATCACAACCAGCATCAACAGCCTTTGCCTCATATGCCTAATCCAAATCCTAATTTAAATACTGGCTATCCAAATAATTCTAATCTAGACTCATCCATGGACGGTCTCAATAAGGGAGACTGGGGAAATATGTCTGACCGCAATTTCCTTCAATTTGCTTTACAGGTAAAATTATGAAGTTTATCATTGATATGTGCATGACTTTCTAGGTGTTGGATGTTAAACAAATCTTGCCTTATTAATTTGTGTTCAACGAGAAGTTAATTCCGTTCATGGAATTGTTTATGCTTAATTGTTTTGTATTTATCTTTGAAACCATACAGTATTACAATTAACACGAATCTAGTGACTCATATTTGCATATGCTTTTATAACCACAGAACACTCGAAATATTGGATCATGGGACCCTCAAGATTCATTTGACCTGATTGAAAGTGTGACGAATGGAACGATGGGTACTGGTGGGAACTTGGGAGATAATTCTCCACTAATGCAGATTTCACCAGACACAGGAGCTCACCTTATAGCTTCTTCACTTGGTTCTGTCAGCCCAAATTGCGAGCTAAGCGCAGTTTTGGACCAAGCATTTCAATATCCAGACACGTGAATTGCAGTTTACTCTTGATGGGAAGAAATGGAACGTATCGTTTCTCTTTGTTGTGTATTGTAACTTATATGTAGGCTGAGGGTTGCTACTATCATGTTATGCAAAGCTGCTTTACCATTATATTTATTGCTCGAGTATTTCCTATATTTATATAGATGATACTTCTTAAATACGAAATCGAGGCTGTATGAAAGTTGTATATTTGACTATTCATATGTTCACCACATTATAAATATATATAAATTATAAATATATTATAACATAATTAGATAAGATATACAATATTATGCCTAAATTGTTTTCACTTTCGTTGTTATGAGTGAGTTCTCTTGTAGTTATGAATTCTTCTGTAGGAAGTATTGTAGAGGTCCCCGACCGAAACATGCAATGTTGTTCTTGTTGTTATCGCTGTTGCTGTTTCATGACATTATAACTTTTTTTACTCCAGTAAGGATGTACAAAAACTGTTATTTAGGGAAACTCTTTTGTTGTAAACTGGTATTTATTTAGGAGAAGAGAAAGTCGAAAGTGCCGATTTGAAGTCGTCCAGTTGAGAGTTTATTGTAGCCTTTAGTGTCATAAGTGAATTATGTTTTATCATTTGAACCGAAGAATCACTCTAGTAACTAAAGGTTTGATGAGCTTTGGCAATCTCTTTAATCTTTTTTCGCCTCTATTATTAGTCCATTGCTAGATGTAAGCTCAAGTACGTTCGAGTATTAGAAAAAATGTGTGCTCATTGTATTTATATTTTTTTCTCATTGCGTATCATGTACCACTTGTCTGTATTAATAGATGAGACCAGACAGCCCAATCTAATTTGTATTGCTTACTTTATGCGTACAGTTAATGCTAGTTGTAAAGCTTTATTATTATTATATTCCTCACCCATGGCGGGATTTCATTTGATCATGACAACCTCAAAGAAATGCATGCACACAAAATACACACAAATGGGAACAGACTGCCCTCTCAGAAACCAAATCTCTCACACATTGTATCACGTATATTCAAACTCATTGTTTGTATTTTCTTTTGTTTAATGTTACCAATTTTAATTTCATGATGGACTGATACATATTATGTAGTTTTGTTAAATGTGCCTTCATAATCACTCGTCAACTGTTTATTAAGTGTGGTTCTGAAATAGAGAAATTCCCTGAAAAATGTATTCGTGTTCAATCTTGTTTATTTGCACTCCCGTCGTGTCATGCATGTAAAACTGGTCATAATTTATCTCTTTTATTCACTCATTCAGCACTCTTTTATTGAAATTTTCGATGTTCAAATAGGGGCATTTCCCATAATCTGTCCCGATTTCATGCAGGAGGCAAAAGTTCCATTTAAGAAGTGAAAGTTTTTCGTTTCCAAACCTAAAGTGTAACTCATAAATGGCGGAATCATGGAATTAACTACAATGATGCCTCTACAATAGGCCAAGTTCGTGATCAAAAGTTTCTTCCTAGAACTGTTGGCCATAAAAAGTGCCTCCTTTATTTGGTTGAATAGGTATTTAAGTTGAGAATGAGTTTGTTTCTTTATAGGCTTAGGACCGTGCACGGCGTATAAAGACATGGAAAGAGAAAGTTACAAATGGAAAGTACTGTATTTACTCCACCTAACTAAAACTTGAGAATTTCAATTTTTAACTAACCGTTAGTTATGTACGTACACTCTTTAGTGTAAAACCTTGTGCCTAATTGATCCACTCAAACTCTAACTTGTCCTTTCTTTTCTTCAGTTATAGCAAATTCAGAAGCCATAAACGATAGACTCTTATTAATACGCTCAAATATATTATATATATTATTATATCAAATATTATACGGAACTCACGGAACGGAAAACTAACAACATAATTAATTGAGAATGAGCAGATTGTGCGTCTATATAACATGGGTGGTTGAACTTGCGCAAGCATCAGACATCCAAGAGAGTTGGCTGATAAGCGAAACAACAACTCAATGGGATGTGATGAGTCTCCCAAACTTTATCAAAGTCGTTTCACTTAAATAGGATGGTGATTTTGAATTCCCAACTTTTGTAATTACTGCTTAACTTCATCCTCATATGATGCTTGAAACCTTCTGTATATAGAAAGTTGGACAGAATTCGTACAAAAAGGACTGAATACTAATGTGACCGCCAAATCTTTGAGCACAAGTTTTAAAAAACTGTGCTTTTTCTGGTAGACAGATTCCAAAAATGGATAGAATATGAGTGGAAGTTTCTTCACTCGACTTACTGGTTTCAATGAAACTACAGCTACTACGCCTTTCATCTGCTTGGCTGCAGAAAACTTATTAAAAAGAAGTTTTCCTTCGTCGAGTGGCTGATTAATTTTCACAAAACTGACTTGCTCAAGTATATACTCTCCGTCTTTTCACTTTCCCCCAGTATGAAAAATTTACTGACAGCTTTATGCTAAACAATCTATTCTGAAACAAATGATAGCACTCTCCAGTCACGAAATCTTCACACAATATTGCTATGTAGGAAAAATAAAGTACCAATAGTTAGCACTAAAACAAAGAGAAAGTATAAAGTGGCATCATGCATGGCTGTCTCCTTTTCTTGGTTTTGGGGAAAACGAGAAGTCAACTTTGTTCCATCCGGAACACATGAGAAAAAATAGACTGGGTCGTATTTACGCAGCACTATGTCACCTTCGTCTGCTACGGTCACCAATGTGTTTATCAGGCTAGAATGCTGTGAGCTTCTAGGTAAGAGAAAGCGGACTTAGATTGCTTTCTGGATATAAAGTCTATAACGTAAGCGTCCATGATTTCATTTTCTCTCTTGTTCTCTGCTCATAGCCAGTCACTCTTTCCTTTTCCTCTTTCCAATCCATTTGAGTTCAGAAGAGTAACTTATTTTAATAACTCGCAGTTCCACAGCAAAACTTTTGAATGCAAAGTGAAACCTCGAGCAGCTGGCAAACTGAAATGGAATCACTTTCCTTTTGTGCTAATTCTCAGTTTGGGTGCAACTTACGACTATCTGGAATGACTGACTGGTTCCAAATGCTTTTCTGCCGTATTTATGACTGCTCCCGTCGTTTCCCGAGAAAACTGCCCAAATAAATATTAAAAGTTGGAGGACAAATGCATTTTACTGACATAATTTGAAATTTTATTTAGTTAGTTAAGTCCTACGTTTGTACTTGTATCCTTTTGTTTTTAATATGGTTTTCCACCCTTGCCTATCATTTTTGCTACAGATCTAAATAATTATTTTTCTTTTACTGTGATCAATTTATCAATGTAATTAAGCTATCAATTAAAAAATTCTTTGCATCAGGAGTATTGATGATGAATAAATACTAAAGACAATAATTTGAGGAATACATTTTCCTATCAATAACACAAATCACCTCCAATTTAAGAAACCCTTTAAATACATCTACTGGGCCCTATACATAAAATCAATGAGAAGTTTTATTACTAGTTAGTTATAAATGATTGCCGAACCCCACAAAAAAGAGCAGCCCAACCATTAAGTTCATGACAGTCTATGTGAGATGAATGTAAGGAGAAACTGGGAACAAAAGGTGAGTCCCACTCAACACCGTTATGGATGAGAGACAATAACCGTAACCATTTAATTTGCTGCCACATTTAATTAGCTGAAGAAGGCTGTTGTTGACGAGATTTATATGGACTGGTTTCTCTGTGTAAAGAAAAGAAGGGTGCAATTGATTGAAAGTGTAGAGAGAGAAAAGTGAGCAGAATCAAATGCAGGAAAAAGACAAGAGATCAATTTCCTATGCTACTCTCTTTTTCTTTCCCTCTCATACATCTTCACACTAAAACATTGATATACCATACAATAGATTGCTATAGCTCATGCTTAAATTTCTCTCTTACACCAAGTGTGCCAATGTGTAATAAGGTCCTATAGCTAAAAGTCAAGAGAAAGAATTATGAGATGCACGCGCACTTTCACTCCTTGTGTTGTTGAGAAGTCAGGCTTTTGACGTTTCCACGAGTGCCCTATGTACTCACACAGAAAAACTTTTATCTCTGTGGTGCATGCACAATAATGTATTTAGAAATTAACCTTTATAAGATACTTATAGTTTGTTCACATAGTTGCGTGTTGAGGTGCAAATTATGACTTATTAAATTAATTTAATATGCTCCCATTTGACACTCTGAGGGTAAGTTCAACTAGCAGAACTTAATGAAGATTCGCTAATGATTTATTATGTTGTCATATTTTTCCCTAAAACCTGATTTGACATACATAAATATATATACTGCGTGGGTTGACAACAGAGCAGGTCTCGCGAACTCTCTCTGTGTATATGGCTAAGGAGGCGAGTGGTTTCACTTTTGAACCACAATTCTTCTTTCACATTCGCAGAGTCGGTACACTTTTCACATGATGAAAGCAAAGCTTTTGAACCCTTTGTGATATTGGCATCATCAAACGAACTGTGATTTTCCCTCGTTTTCCTTCAGCTTCTCGAGTCTCATAACTCAAGTGAAGTCACCTTCTCAATCACAAAAGAATACATATAAATGCAGTCATGCTTATGCAGGTTTGCCCTTCTATTAGTGTATGATGTGAGTAACCGACAACCGGCTTATCTTTTCATCCTAACTATGTACTCGCTCTTTGTCGACTTACAGATCCCATAGTAGTGTTTATGAGCATGTTTCAGAATTCGTAGCAATTATCGTAGAAACATTAGGGGTACACCCGAAGCCATATACAAACGTACATTTCTACGCGCGTACTTCTGCCAGCCAAACAGAGCAGAATTCTCACCTATAACTACTGATCTAATTGGCTGGCAGAAAAATGCGCGTAGAAATATACGACTTTACATGACATCGAGTGCACACCTACCACATTAGGTTGTAGCAACTTTGCGATGATGAAACAAAAAGTAAAGGCTATAACTTGATTATATGCGTTTACGGATGACAGATTGATAATAGCAATTAAACTTTGTTCAATTAGTAGGGTTATTCACTGTCAATATTTGTATTATTAATGAAAAAATCTTATTAAAAGTAACAGCAGTGAAGAAAAAGAAGCAAAAAGATCATTGTTAGCTTTCTCCGAATATTTGCTTGCGTAGGTTTTTTTCTGTTGTGTTAAACTCAGTCAGTTGGTTAGTGCAGTTTGCAGTCTTATAGCGCTGAAAGTCTACTAATGACCAAAACTTGTTTTTACTATTTTTCGATTTCCACAAATTTGGTTACCTGGCTACAGATAACCACATTT
>Ga0066648_10001787_pt1 | contig 11219 bp, 14 predicted proteins | sample CryGeyCG12114_NA_FD_59537 | JGI IMG/M metagenome (GOLD analysis project Ga0066648, IMG submission 59537) | Groundwater microbial communities from aquifer - Crystal Geyser CG19_WC_8/21/14_NA | ecosystem: Environmental > Aquatic > Deep subsurface > Groundwater | place: USA: Utah: Grand County... | reverse complement strand
AACCCACTCGATAATTTGGTGAGCCCTGCTGGGTTCGAACCAGCGACCTACTGATTAAAAGTCAGACGGTTTACGCATCTGGCATCCTCCTTACCGCGGCCGATCGGCGGTTTTCCTCGCCTGCCATAGTCGGCGCTTGTCGATTGTTGTTGCCAGTTTGATTGCTGCGGCTTACTAGCTGATTGCTGAGAGGGCGATCGGAGGCTGGTCGAGTGGCCAAGGCAAACATCACGAAGCGAACCGTCGACAGCATCCAGCCAAGCGATCGCGATCAGTTCGTGTGGGATACCGACCTGTCTGGCTTCGGGCTCAAGGTCACGCCAGCCGGGCGGAAGGTCTACATCTACCAGTATCGGATCGCGGCGCCGGGCGCTGCCGACCGCACGCCTGCCAAGCGCTACACGATCGGCAAGCATGGCGCTCTGACGCCCGACCAGGCGCGCAAACGTGCAGAGCAGCTCGCCGGTATGGTGGCCAATGGTATCGACCCTCGCCAATCCGAGATCGACCGCCACGCTGCGGAGAACGAGGCCAAGCAAGCTGCCGCTGAGAAGGCTCGCTTGGAAGGCGATCTCGCATTCGAGAATATCGCTGCGCTCTGGCTGGACCACTACGAGCATGAGAAGGGGCGGCGCCCTTCCAGCATCCGGCAGGCCAAGCTGGTAGTCGACAAACATCTGAAGCCGCGCCTGGCTCACAAGCCCCTGCCGCACATCGGTCGCTCCGACCTGCAGCCGATCATCGACGCAATCCCGGTCGTGCAGAAAGGAATGCGCCGCGCTGTGTTCGCCTACGCCTCCGTCCTCTTCGGCTGGGCCGCGCGACGCGGGGACATTCCTGCCAATCCTCTGGCGGACATGGAGAAGCCCGTGGCGCCGAAGCCGCGGGACCGTGTGCTTAGCGACGTTGAGGTTCTCGCCGTCTGGAACGCCGCGGCGAGCGTTTCGGAGCCCTTCGACAGCTTTTTCCGCTTGCTGATCCTGACTGGCCAGCGCCGCGGGGAGGTCGCCGGCATGGCTTGGGCCGAACTCGATCGCGCAACGACCACATGGACGGTTCCAGCCGATCGAGCGAAGAACGGCGTGGCGCATATCGTGCCGCTGAGCGCGCCAGTCGTTGCCGAATTGCATCGGCTCTCGAAGGCCGCTCAGAAGGGCAAGGGGATCCAGGACGAGAACAAATGGCCTAAGGTCGGGCTGGTGCTCACCACGACCGGCAAGACGCCCATCAGCGGCATCACCAAGGCCAAGAGCGCCTTGGATGCCGCTGTCCCCAAGTCGGGCGAGAGCGGACCTCTGCCAGGCTGGCGGATCCACGACATCCGCCGCACGGTTGCAACCGGCTTCCAGCGGCTTGGCATTCGGTTCGAAGTGACCGAAGCGGTTCTGAACCACATCAGCGGTGCGAAGGGGGGCATTGCCGGCGTTTACCAGCGCCACGATTGGAAGGATGAGAAGCGTGCAGCGCTGGAGGCATGGGCGCGGCACCTGAGGGAGCTCGCTAGCCCTGCTGAACAGGACGACGTTGTGTCGCTCGACGCGGTGAAGAGATCGGCATGAACTGCTCGCGCTTGCCCGGCTCCGTTGGGCGCGCCCCCAGGAATGCGGCCCATGTCTGATCATGCAGCGAACCGAGAGGCGCGAGCTTATCTCGCGTTGCAGGGCGCATCTGGGCCTGCCGGGGATGTCGGCGACTGGCGGGACGACCTTGCTGCCCTTTTCAGGTCGAACGACCCCTTGAGCCCCGAAATCCGGGAGGCTCTGGCCAAAGCGTTCGAGGGGAATCTGCATGGCTTCCGACTCGAATTGATTTCTACCTCGGGTGAAAAGAAGCGCAGACAGGATGCCTACAGGGGACTTCTGATCAGACGCCGCTGGCATGAGATTGGCGAGTGGATAGAGAACCAGATCGAAGATGGAACGCCGGTCCACGAAGCAATCGAGGCTGCTTCCCGCCTGCCAGGCACTGGCGATTACAAGACCTGCGAAAGGGCGCGAACCTATGCACGACGCGTGAGAAGTTGGCGCGCCGCCGTGCAGCAAGCATCCTCGATTTATGAATTTTTGGGACCGAGCGTGGATGACCTCTTCCACAGGAACGATGCGGCCGGTTTGCCACTGGACCGCAGGCCCCCGCCCACCTGAGATGGAATAGGGCGACTACGCCAACGCCCGCTGCAAATCTGACGCCATCCAATAAGCGGAGATGGCGATGGATATCATGAACACAGCGGAGGCGGCGAAGTATGTTCGCCTCGGCAAGCCGACGCTTGAACGGTTCCGTGTCGCCGGCGGCGGGCCGAAGTATGCGAAGCTCGGCGGCGCCGTGCGCTATCGCAAACTCGACCTCGATGCTTGGCTTGAAAGCCGCTTGACTAACTCGACGAGTGAGGCGGCAGCATGAGCGGCCCTCCAGAACGAAGAAGCCCGGGCGCTAACCCGGGCTCCGATCTGCTTGGCGGCGATCCGGTGCATCACTACAGCAAGACGCCTCCGATTGCAAGAGCGGGAGCGGCAGAACCTGTCGCCAGCGGCGCTGCCATAAGCGGCCGGATTATCAGCATGGACGAGCTGCGGCAGCGGCGGAGGCTGCGCATCGAGCGAGAGGCATTCGAGGCTAAGCGCGAGGCTACGCGCCGGGAAGCATCCGACCGACTGCGGCGCCTGCTAGATGGCGAGGGTTGGCCTCCGCCGGGAGGGCACGCGGCATGACGGACGTTCGCCACTACCGCGGCCAAGTCTATGGCCGAATGGGCGTCCTCCCTCACACCTGCCGTAACGGACGAGAGACAACCCTGATCATTTGGGGCTCCTTCTGCGCAACCTGCGGAGATCGATACACCTTCACCGTTCCGGGGCTGTCCAAGAAGTTCCAGCCGAACCGGCGCTGCCAGCGCTGCAAGCGGCCAGGCCGGCGTGTGAGGCAACAATCATGAGCGCGCTTCTCGACATCGAGGCAATCCGATCGGCGCATCCGCTGCCGCAGATTGCCGGGGCCGTGGTCAAACTGAAAGCGATAGCCGGAGAGTGGAAGGCGTGCTGCCCGTTTCACAGCGATCGGTCGCCGAGTTTCACGATCTATGACGGAGGGGCCCGGTTCCAATGCTTCGGCTGCGGTGCGCACGGCGACGTGCTCGACTTCATCCAGCGCCTGCATGGTGTAGGGCTGCGAGACGCAGCAGCGATGCTCTCAGGTGGCGCGCTGCCCACGGTCGAAGTCGCGCCGGTCCTGCACAAGCAGGAGGGCGACCGGCTTAACGAAGTTCGGGCAATCTGGCGCAGCGGGGAGCCCGCGGGCGGCACGCTTGCAGAGACGTATCTCCGCTGGCGCGGGCTCGAACTGCCGATCCCGGAGAGCATCCGTTTCGCCCGGCTGAAGTACGGCAGGAGGGGCAGAGAATACCCTTGCCTCGTCGCCTGCATCGCCGGCCCGGAAAACCGCCTGTGTGGGCTCCAGCGGACCTACCTAGCGGACGATGGCCGAGGCAAAGCCGAAGTGCCAAAGCCCAAGCTATCGCTCGGCCGCGTCGCCGGTGGCTCCATACGCCTAGCGCCGGCCGCCGAGGAACTGATCGTCTGCGAGGGCCTGGAGGATGGGCTGACCCTGCAGCAGGAGCTCGGTCGCGCCGTATGGGTATCTGCGGGCACGGCCATGCTGCCCTCCATGCAGTTTCCCCCGATGGTCCGGTCCGTTGCGATCGGCGGCGATGGCGACGAGCCCGGCCGCCTCGCCGCACGAAAAGCCGCGAAAGCATTTTCCGGCCGCAGTCTTTCGGTCCGGGCATTCTTCCCGACGGCTCCGCACAAGGACTTCAACGACGAACTGCGCAGGGTGCGGTCGTGACGGCCTCTAGCATACAGAGCGCGTTTGAAGGCGCGGAACAGTTCGCACCGGCCGGACCGGATTGGCATGCGGAGGATCCGGGCTGGCAGGAGATGCCAGATTGGGGCGAGCCCGATTGGGAGCCTGAGCTTGCGCCTGAGAAGCAAGCGAACGCCCGGGGCGTCACATTGCAGGACTTCCGCGCCTACATGCCGGCTCACAGCTACATCTTCGCGCCATCAGGCGAATTCTGGCCCGCCGCCAGTGTCAATGCGAGGATTCCGCCGATCCAACTCACCGACAAGTTCGGAAAACCCATCCAGGATGACAAGGGCAAGCCGAAGCAGCTGAGCGCGAGCCACTGGCTTGACCAGAACCGTCCGGTCGAGCAGCTTACCTGGGCTCCCGGTGAGCAACAGATTGTGCCGGACCGCCTGATTTCAGACGGCGGATGGATCGAGCGGCCAGACTGCAATGTTTTCAACCTGTACCGCCCGCCGGCGAAGATCCAAGGCGAGGCAGCAAAGGCGGGCCCTTGGGTCGAGCACCTGCGCCGCGTCTATCCCAATGACGCCGATCATCTGATTTGCTGGCTCGCACATCGCGTCCAACGGCCCGAAGAAAAGATCAACCACGCGCTTGTCATGGGCGGAGCGCAAGGCATCGGGAAGGACACGATCCTGGAACCGGTGAAGGCAGCGATCGGGCCCTGGAACTTCGCGGAGGTCTCGCCGCAGCACATGCTCGGCCGCTTCAACGGCTTCGTGAAGTCGGTCATCCTGCGGGTGAGCGAGGCCCGGGATCTAGGCGATGTCGATCGGTTCGCCTTTTACGATCACATGAAGACCTACACCGCCGCCCCGCCAGACGTGCTGCGCGTCGATGAGAAGCACCTGCGGGAATATGCGGTCTTCAACGTCTGCGGGGTGATCATCACCACCAACCACAAGGCCGACGGCATCTACTTGCCGGCCGATGATCGTCGGCACTACGTGGCTTGGTCTGACCTGAACCGGAACGACTTCGCACCCGAGTACTGGACCCGCCTCTATCAATGGTATCGCGATGGCGGGAACGGTCACGTCGGCGCGTACCTACGGGCATTGTCGCTCGACAGCTTCGACGCGAAGGCGCCCCCAGCGAAAACGGCAGCCTTCTGGGATATCGTGTCCAGCAACAAGGCGCCGGAGGACGCAGAGCTTGCCGATGCACTGGACCGACTAGGCAAGCCGCCCGCGGTCACGATCAAGTCCATCGCGTCCACAGCAGAGCACTCGGACCCGGAGTTCAGCGCCTGGCTGCTCGATCGTCGAAACAGCCGGAAGGTGCCGCATCGCCTGGACGAATGCGGCTATGTGGTGGTGCGAAACCGTCATGCCGACGATGGGCTCTATAAGGTCGGTGGCCGGCGCTGCGCCATTTACGCGCAAAAGTCGCTCTCTACCCGCGACCAGATTGCCGCTGCAGAGAAGCTCACAACCGCGGTAGAAGGCAACAAACGCGCCAATGCGTAGGCATCTGTCTGCGCTCCTGATTGCGGCTGCCATCGTCTGCGCGATCATCTTAGGTTACGCGAATGTAGGCCGGTTGCTCGTAGGCGAAGACATCTGGCAGCGGCTCACCGCGGATGATTTCAAAAACCATGTCGTGCCGAGCGAGGAAGCGGGCGCTGGTTTGGGCAATCGCTCCGTTTTGAAGGCGGTAGTTGACGACGATCAAAATGTCGGGATGCGCCGCCTCGCCAGCTCCACGGCCGACGAAGGGAGCAGAGAAGGAAACCTGCTGCGCCTCCGTGGAATTGGGGAAGACAACCGAATGCTCCAGCGGGAATGTCGCGTCTTCAAGGTTCTCAGATATGATCACAAGATCACCGAACTCATTCCTGATTACATCGGGGACATCGGCGGTGTGAACAGATACGTTCTGCGCGGGAGCACCGCCTATGTTGGTAATCTTAAGGTCGGCGGAGCACATAACCTCATTCCGAGACTCTCGGAGATTAAAGAATCTATGCCCCAGTTCCAACGTCAACCAAGGCCGCATTGCGCTTTCAGTCAGCTCATTTTGCCTGACCATCGCCTTCGTGGCTTCACCGGTATCCTCCACAGCCTCCAGCGTGGCATCCAGAGTACGTTTAATCAGCCAAACACCGACTGCAGTGATAACCAGTGTGGCGACTGCGACCACCAACATCAGCAAAGCATACAGAGCCATATCCTGCTGGGCTTGCAGATCGGCCTCTGCGCGCTGCTCTGCGCGCTCGGTATTCGCGCAACCGCCAACGGCTTCAATCGGGGCGCGGTGGGCGACGAACGGCGCCTGTCCTTCGTCACTGCCAGTATCGGGCTGGTTTTGGTTGGCGGACTGATTACCAGCCTGGGCCTGTCGGCCGCTATCCTGCTCCTGACTTAGAAGCGGATTTCCTGCGCTCCGATCGCTGTCAGACATTGAACGAGAAACACCGCCGTAAACTTGCCCCGCCCGATCTTGTTGCGGATGTTCCACCTCGAGTCCACCCACTCACCAGTCAGTCAAATCGGTGAAGTCAGTGATCTTCCATTGCACCCCTTTTCAGGGCAGAGACCTAACTCTTTGAATTTGCGCAAAGCGTGCACGCGTGAGGAAGGCTCCAGAATGATAATGGGAGATCACTGACTTCACCGACCACACTGACCGAAGCGGGGTCCCGGCGCAGGGTTCAGGATCTCCTCCAGCCCCCTCAACACTGCAACCGGTACGTGCGCGAGGGAGGATCGACCCGGCCCGCAGCACCGCGTCCGGCTTCCCGCAATGCCCCTAGCTTTGCCGTATAGAACCTGCTAACGTTCGTTGGCAGAAACGATATGGTGCGGTTATGGGCAAGGCGGTGGCGTATTATCGTGTCTCTACGAAGCGGCAGGGGGCGAGTGGGTTAGGACTCGACGCGCAGCGCAAGGCGGTCGAGGATTGCTGCCGCCAGCGAGGCATGGACCTGATCGCACCGCCGTTCGAGGAGATCGAGAGCGGCAAGCGTGACGACCGGCCCGAGCTGGTCAAAGCCATCCAGCGTTGCAAGCTCACAGGTGCAACGCTGGTGGTGGCCAAGCTCGATCGCCTGAGCCGCAATGTGGCTTTCCTTGCCGCGCTCCAGGACAGCGGGATCCGCTTTATCGCAGCCGACATGCCGGAAGCGAACGAACTGACGGTGCACATTCTCGCTGCCGTCGCGCAGGCTGAACGGAAAGCGATTTCCAGGCGCACGCAGGAGGCTCTCGCTGCGGCCAAAGCGCGAGGGCAGAAGCTTGGTAATCCGAACGGCGCGGCCGCCCTGAGGCGGTACGAGGGCAATGCAGCGGCGCTGGGCGGCAAAGCCAAGGCGGATCAGGCCGCCGCTTTCGCTGAGTCCCTGCGAGACGAAATCGAAGCAATCCGCCGGCAGGGGCACACGAGTCTTGGGCAGATCTCGGCCGCACTGAACGAACGCGGCACACTGACGCCAACTGGGCGAGGCAAGTGGTACCCCGCGAGCGTCCGGAACCTACTGCAGCGGCTCTAGATCGGAACTGCAACCTGCATCTCGGAGCGCGCCTAGAGACCTGGCGGCGGTAACCGCTCATCGCAGGCAGCTGATCGGCTGACGGCGGTAACAGAACTCCTCAACATCATCGATCCTCCTCGCGTTCGGCACTCCCCGCCGTTCGCGCCGCCCCTGCCGCGAGCACGGGCTCAGGAGCTTGGGATGACCTACATTTCCCCCCTCACCGAAGAGGACAAGCGTCGCCGGCGTCGCATGAGCGGCGTTGTGGAAGACGGCGAATACGTCAGCTTCGATTTGGCGTTCAGAGACAGCGCGCCATCTACCAGCGCCTACATGACCGACAGTGCGCAGACGCCTAGCGCGGCCGATGCTGACAGCCAAGCTGCCGCCACGGCCGCAAACCGTCTGAACGACTGGCGCGGGACACCGTCACCGACCCGGTATGTGCCAGCCGACAAGCGCGACAACCCCGATTACCTCGCCGGACGCGAAGACGCTGCTCGGGAACGCGCTGCCGCGGACATGAACTCCTGGCGCAACGCGGGTTGAGCGGGCGCCATGGCACAGACACTCAAAGAGCGCCTCGCCTCGGCGAAGGCCAACTCCGCACGCCTGCGTCTCAATGATGCGATCCAGCTAAGGAGCGACCTTGAAGCGGAGCGCGCGCGCTTGAGCGCCGCATATGGGACCGCCACACAGGAAGCCGCTAAGTTCGAGCTGGACGAGGAGGACCGCGACGCCGCGTTGCAGGAAGCAGCACGATCCCTTGCTGCTGCAAAGGGCTTGGCTGCTGAACTCGACGAGCTGAACGCGCTGATCGCCGCGAAGGAAGCGAGCGAGAAGGCTAAGGCCAGCGCGGCGGACCGAGAAGCTATCTTGGCTGAGCGAGATGAACTCGCCACCCGGATTCCTGCCGTTTATGAGGAGGCCACGTCTGCCCTCATCGGCTTGGCCAAAGCCATTCTCGCGAATGAGCAGCGCATGTCCGCTGCCGGCATCTCTGGTTCCGGCGCCGAAGATATCGCCCGGGGTGGCTTGCACAGAGGAATGACGCCGCTCGCCCGGCTGACGAAAATCCGGCTCCCAAAGCTGCGGGAACAAGGAAATCTGTGGCCGCCGGCCGACCCGAGCCCCGCTGTGGGGATGTTCGACGATAGCCACTTCCGTGCCCAGGTGCTTGCTCAGGCTAAGGCGCGGGAAGACGCATTCGGCCGCTATCGGCTGCAGTATCTCGGCGGCGGAATGATCACGTTCTCCGCGCGCGTCCCCGGCACCACTGACACCACTCCGCGTGGCCTGCGCAGCGGCCCGACAGAGGTCTGGGAAGGCGAAATCCAGCACATCGAGGCGGAGCGGCTTCGGTCCCTGCGGGTGCAGGTCGAACGCCTTTCGGCCGAGCCGGCACAATGAACCCCGCGGCGTTCGAGCACGCCGCACAGGGCGCGGGGCGGGCGTTACTTCCTTTCCGCCCGTCCCGCGATTCTTCCCCGGCATTCGGTCCCTTCACGCCTCACTCCTGCCGGGGCGCGGGGTCGCTTTCTGAGGGCGTCCCCGCCAACTTTTTCGAGGATGAAGCATGTCGAAACCACAATACGGACCTGAGATCATCGATCGCATTTGCGAGCAGCTCATCGAGGGCAAATCGCTTTCGGAGGTCTGCCGACAGGACGGCATGCCCAACCGCGTTAATGTGTGGCGCTGGAGCAAGGCCGATGATGAGATCGGCCAGCGCATTCGCGACGCCTGGGAGGTCGGGTTCCTCTGCGAAGGCGAGCGCATCTACCGCGAGGTTCTCGAATGCGAGGATCCGCACCAAGCCCGAGCCAAGCTTGAAGCTGGCAAGTGGTATCTCGGCAGGCGCAGCGCCGCTTATGCCGACAAGCCACTGTTTCAGGGAGCGGTGGTAAATGTCGGCTCCGAAGAGGCCTTCTCCGCTTTCGCCGGAGCTTTGGAAGAAGCTCGCGCCGCAAGAGCGAGCCTCTCTCGAAGCACAGCAACAGTGGCTCTCCCGAGCCCGTCCGGATCAGGTGACGCCGCCGGGACAGTGGCCGATTTGGCTGGCTCTGGCGGGTCGCGGCTGGGGGAAGACGAGGACCGGGGCTGAAGACGTAGCGGCGTACGGATCGAACAATGGTGGCGTGCGCATCGCCATCGTTGCGCCAACTGCACAGGACGCACGCGATACCTGCCTGGAAGGAGAGAGCGGCTTGCTGGCAGTGCTGCCCAAGGCATGCGTCGAGACCTACAATCGATCGCTTGGCGAACTGATCCTGTGGAACGGCTCGCGGTACAAGACCTACTCGGCTTCCGAGCCCGAGCGCCTGCGCGGTCCGCAGCATCATCGCGCCTGGTGCGACGAGGTGGCGGCTTGGCCGGAGGCCGATACCTGGGATCAGCTGATGTTCGGCATGCGGTTGGGAGACCATCCGCAGGTGGTGGCGACCACGACGCCGAAGCCGACGCCGCTCATTCGTCGGATCGTCCGCACGCCCGGCGCCATGGTCACGCGCGGCTCGACCTTCGACAACGCCGAGAACCTCCCGGAAGGGGCGCTGCTTCGCCTGAGAGAGCGATACGAGGGCACGAGGCTCGGGCGGCAGGAACTGTTCGCCGAACTGCTGGAGGACGTTCAGGGCGCCTTGTGGAGTGCCGGGGCGATCGATGGGCAGCGGGTGCGCGGCGCACCGGATCTGCGCCGCATTGTCGTGGCGGTCGACCCCTCGGGCACCAACGGAAGCGACGGTGGCGACGATATTGGCATTATCGTGGCCGGCAAGGGCGCCGACGATCGATACTACGTGCTTGAGGACTGCTCCTGCAATCTGAGCCCGGACGGCTGGGCACGACGGGTGGCCGATGCCTACGCGCGATGGGAGGCCGATCGCGTCGTGGCCGAGAAGAACTTCGGCGGTGCCATGGTCGAGAGCGTGATGCGCACGGCGAACAAGGATCTGCCGGTTAAGCTGGTGACGGCCTCCCGCGGCAAGATCGCGCGGGCCGAGCCGATCGCGGCGCTTTATGAGCAAGGCAAGGCCAGCCACGTCGGCACGTTTGACGCGCTGGAAGACCAGATGTGCGCCATGACGCCCGCCGGCTATGTCGGGGAGGGCTCTCCCGACCGCGCCGATGCGCTGGTGTGGGCGCTGAGCGAGTTGCAGGGGCCACGCCGCACCTACGATCTTCGGGCAGCCCTTTGATGGCGACGACCGAAACGGCAGGCAGTGGACTGCCAAGCGGCTCAGCGGATGGGCGGAAAAGGGTCCAATCAGATCACAACACGATGGTTTCTCGGCCACCGAGTAGGCTTGTCCAGTTGGCAGGCTCTAATCTCGTAGTGGGCAGCTTCGTCATTCAAGGCGTCCGCCACCCAATTGTCGGCCTGCTTGGCCAGGCGGCGGCACTGGGCCGCCAAGGTTCTGAACTGTCTTGCGGGCGCCGGCATTGGCCCTCTCCTTGATTTTTGAGACACGCTCGGTTCGTTGAAGCGCTGACTGTCCAACGCCTCATGCAAGAGGTGTGCTTGCTCGTCGTACCTAGGAAAGGAGAAGCGCGGCGATTTCGGATGCTTCTTCTCCGCTGAAAGACGATCACGCCGCGCAACAGGCTCTTGCGGCCGGCAATCCTTTGAGAATCATGAAGTGTCCGATTTGGCGCTAAAGCACTTTCCGACGCTCACCGCCGAGTTCATCGGGGCCTCGTGCGTCACAGTCTGATTCGACAACTGGGCGGCAAGTCTCAGCGGAAAGGATGCGCCATCCGGCACCCGCTTCGGGCGGGCCAGAACGGCCGCGGCTGGATCCGCGACTTCGGCCAGCGGCGAGCGCTGAACCCCGGCTATGCCACCGCCAGCGTGCCGGTGCCGATCGATATGCTGATGCCG
>Ga0066648_10001782_pt1 | contig 11238 bp, 8 predicted proteins | sample CryGeyCG12114_NA_FD_59537 | JGI IMG/M metagenome (GOLD analysis project Ga0066648, IMG submission 59537) | Groundwater microbial communities from aquifer - Crystal Geyser CG19_WC_8/21/14_NA | ecosystem: Environmental > Aquatic > Deep subsurface > Groundwater | place: USA: Utah: Grand County... | reverse complement strand
CGGCGTTGGGATAACTTCACACTCGTCGGCTAAAACAGATCTGCTATCTTCCTTCGCATACAAATGACTATGACTTGTTACTGTAGTGCGTTGATGACGTCAATTTGCATTATGAAGTTAGAATGAGTGTACTCAGCGATCGTTTCTACTCCGTACAATGAAACTAGGCTTTTCCGTACAAATTTCATGTATAGGTCACAACTTTGGGGAACCAACTCGAAATATTTAGTCAGTATATATGTGTTATTCATTCACTTTTCCATGGATTTGTGTTTGGTTCAGTGAATAAGTTTAGTTACTAGTTGATGAAGCACTGCAGGCATCATTTACCGAATTCACAGTCGTCACAGCATTGTAAACATTGCATGCATTGTGAGCACATGCATACGCACATGTAGTTAGTTAGTTAGTTCGTTTGACGAGCATAAATGTATTTTCATGACGATAATGGGAGTCATAATGACAAATTCGGAGTTGCTGGCCCCCGGATTCTTCATTTTATGAAAGAGGTAGCATTGAATTCTGTATGACGAAAATGAGGTGAGTAGTGAGTTAGTAAAATAGGATTGGTATGCTTACATAAATAGGTTTAGATTTTGCGAGGATTTCATAAAGCAGTGGGTAACAATGAGAAAGAAAAGTATCATTTCCCAGGTGGGGAAGCTTTGTTCGTTCGCTTCTTTCTCACAAATGCCATTAGTTGCACAGTGGTAGTACATATAGTATATATAGTTAGTAGTGTAGTGTGTAAGTAAAGCAACGAACTGCGATGCGAATGTGACTTTGACTTTTTACTATAAGCAAGTCACAAAAGAATGAGTGATATTTGCATTGGAGAAGAGACCGTGCGATGGAAACCTTGAGATGGATAATAATAGTGAAGATAATGGTGCTAGTTAAATCCAAGCAGCAGTCTACAGGCATGTGATAATCTACATATGAAAGACCATTAATAAATGGGCTGGCAAAAAAAAATACTTTCATAGATTCATTTTCAGACAATTAAAGATGAAACATGAATGATGCAAATGAGGCTCATTTGCACTGCATACTAGTTAGCAATAGTGGTGTACAAACATTAATGTATAATGGACAGTATTCAGTTCACAAATATTGTGGAATGTCCCATACCTGGAATGGTTGCATCATACGCAGCTTATATGGAGTTTGTGCGTCAATGGAACCAAATATAAAAAACCAGTATTAATTGCAATTTTAAAGTTGGAAAACGAATATATTGATGCACCAAACTAGGATGATATATCAGTCAGTGTTATTATTAAACTTTTAATGATGGGCTGTAAGCTGTAATGATAATTTTCCATATTCAAGCGTTACAAAAATTGATAATTGTTAGATTAATTAAACCGCAGGCTTTTTGTAGCTCATTAAATCAAGCTTGAGTTTTGAATATTCAGAGGGTATAACTGGAATTTGTGCGTTAACAATTTTATGTATCCACAAAATCCCTAAGAGCTAGAGAGCTAATTATTCACAAGGCATTTTCGCAATTTAATAGCCTCATTTAGTGGCTTTGTATGATCCAGATTAATGGATTTGAATAACGGATTAAAAATTAGTACAAACAAAAACAATTCCATGAAAATAACCAATCTTAATAATCATGAATATGCAGTATCATGCATTTGAAGACAACTTATTAATAATGTCAAAATACGTACTATAAGATAGTGTTATTGTGTATTGTGATAATTGTGATAATCTTACCAGGAGCGTGACAAAGACGACTGGAGAGCAGATAAGGGAAAGTCTAGGCACTACGCACATGAAAACTTTTGAGAGCTGTTGAAACCCAGAAATAATGGTTTCTCGGTTAAAAATTGTGAAACACGAGAAGAAAGTTTTGGAACAGGACTAATGGGAAAGTAGCTTTACGGGGAGAAAAAGTAAACATGGACCGCCATGGCTGATGGCTGTTACTCCGTTCTTGGTCTATATTCGTTGAAATCATTAAAAGCACAATAGGTTGCCTTGCCTAGCTAACATTTGGGTATGAGAAACGCTGATTGCAAAATACTGCACACCTTTGTAATTGGATAGAGTAATGAGAAAAAATACACTATGTGTAACATGTATGCATAATAAAATAGAACGGAATACTTTACTTATACTTTCCAGCTCACCTGATGAAACCGACTGAGAAAAACTGTGCAAAGAAAGGATTCGCATGCGCTTCTAGTTAATGAGAAATAATGTGTACAAGGTGCTGAAAAGAAAACATATCGTCACCTGGCACAAATTCAGCCAGAGAGTAGGGTTAAAGCCATCCGGAAATGAGGACCTCATGGCTTTATTTGCATCAAGGTGATGTGAAATTGGGAACAAAGTGTCTACCGACACTTCAGAACAAAGGGCAATATCATGAAACGGAACTAGTCTACATTGATTTTAAAATTAATGACAACGTTGTAGCAGTATATGCTGCTCTCTTTTAATCAATAAATCTGAAATGCGTCAACATTTTCACTCATTTATCTTTTTATCCACCTTGTGATTTCATATTGAAAATTTTGTGCATTCAGTTCCCAAGATCTTTACAAATATGTATTGCCGAGTCTGATTTTAGCTACATTAAAGTGACATATAATTCCCGCAAAGGACGTGACGTGCTTTACTAGTGCTATAATTTCATACGTATGGGACCGTACAGTAAAACCTTTTGTCATTCTGTTCGCAAAAAATTATTTTATTACCATATTTTCGACAATCTAGAAATACTATGTAGTGAGTAAGTAGTTTAGTAGAGTACTTGTTGTATTATCCGAGGGATGAACTGCAATTAAGCGGTCAGGAAGTTGTGTCAAAAAATTCTGATTATGTTGTCCTCAACATTAATGCTACATAGCTAGCGGGAAAACTTAGTCATTGTAACTCCCCCATATTGTGCAAGCATGAGTCGCAAGTATGTAAAATATATAGCCGAGTAATTGACTTCCTCAATTCCTCCTCATAATAATTAAATCTGTAGTTGTACCTCAAAAGTGAAAAAATGTACGATATCACAAACTGAGTACAATGAAAAATGCACACACAGAATAAATAGATGGAAAAATGTTGTAGCGCTTTTCCCCAGAGTAGGAACTAAACGTACGCATGTTATGTACATAGTTAGAGCAAGCAAATGTTGGATCTGAGACATCCACCCATTCACATGATAACTAAAACAACATGGCTTATCTTAAAACCGTAATTTGAATAACTGGAATAGCTTTGTTCCGCTTTCGCAATTGACCCAGTGATTTTATAAGTGCAAACCGAAACGAGCTGCACATGAAAGGAAAGATATTAATCGGACTAATGGGATTTCCCATCATTGAGCTACTTTTGGAAACCAAATCCCATGGGATAGAATCCAAAAAGTCTATAGTGTCATGGGAATTCCATCGGTTTGTATCCAGTAGTGAGAAGCCCATTGGATTTTAAATCCAACTATCGCATCTGAGCCACAATTGTAGTTAGAAGCGCCAAATTGTAGTGAGAAACTATAAATGGATAAAACTTACAATGAGCACATTCGACTAAGCAGCTGAAAGAGAGCTGGAAAAAGACAAAGCATAATAATAACTAGCCCAAGAGAGGCACTACTTTCATATACCAATTGATCAATTGCTCTCACTCGATACTCTTCAACTACACTTCTTTCTGCTATTTGTATTTGGTTGCTCTATTTGTTTAGCTGTGACAAAAGAGTTGCGTCTAAAGACTCTCAATCGTGCGTGCGAATAATGATGTCGAAAAAATCCAAACCCAGATGGAAGCTATGAGACTTTTTTCTATTCCATGTCGCACAATGTAAAAGTTATATCATCTAGCCTGAATGTCAAGTGTTGGGATGAGACACGTAAAACTAATACTTGAACCAGTTGGCTTCCTAAGTAAATACAGAACTAAATTTATTTGGTTCGTTGGACCTACAATGCTGCTCACGCGAACATCCGTCCGAAAAGATGTCGGATTATAATGAATTCCATTTTGGCAGCAATTGGAGAGAAAAAGAAAATAATACAAATACATGTGGAATGAACGTCGGATTCTCCAATGCTTTCACTGATTTTTAATCAACCTGTTAAAAACTACTGCACCACTAAATTTTGCAAAACAAATTACAATGTAGTGGCACCAAAAAAATTAATCTATTTAGCCCGAGCATTCCCTGCAAAAACTGAGCGTAACAGGAATAGTATGATGACAATAATTAATTAGAAGAAATAACTCGTATTATGCTTAAGATACAAGTAAACGCTTCAGAGAATTCCGACTTTTACCCAACGTTTACACAGTTCCATGCTAGTCATGCTTTCACAGCATTGTCTTCGGTTCATTTCATGTGATGTGAGGATGTGACAGTTTGGCACGAAAAACGACATAAACAAAAGCTTTCTTGTTTCCCCGACCATAATACGATGCAATTGATTGAGCTGACTGATCCTATGGATTCTAGTTGACCAAAGAATGAATAGTAAACAGCAATAAAGAAGCAAGAAACGAGGGTCTCCAGATTCCAACGGACTTTAAATCTCTTTTATTCTTAATCATGATACTATTTATCAATATTTTTTGGTTTAGCGTCGTATATAATTATAATCGTATGAGCGATAACAATAAAACTATAATATTGCACTATGAGATTGATAACAGTTACCGCGAAAGGAAACTACTTGCATGCATTATCCTTTTTTGGATTGTTTCTGTGAATATTCGTCAGTAGATAAGGCTTATTTGTTCAAGGAAGGCATCGTGAACTTCATCATAATAAATAATCATAACAGCATACTCTACAGCTTAGCAAAAACATAACTATCAAGGTGGGGTTACCGTACCGTAAGTCATCAACATAATTATTTCTTTTCACAGTGATTGTAATACAATTTAGAGGGTAAATAAACTCATTTGCGGAGATTATAAGAGAAAATCTGAGTCTCACAAGGTACATGAATACATTAGCTTAAATTGTAATAATTTTATACTAGAAAAAATTGATGCCAAAAATTCTCCATACATAATTAGAATGTAAATCTAAAAGACTATCGGAAGATAGACTGAAAATGTGAAAGAAGACTTTCTATCACCAAATTCTGCTGCATAAGGTCCAATGCCATATTTGTAGACTCCTGTGGTGGCCACATAAGCGTTGGTCCAAACACAATCGCCAGGTTTGGTATTTGCATTCTATTAAACTCCGAAAAGTCGGCAACTTTCAACAAATGTTTTAAGAGAGCTTCTAAGGTGCTTCTATTCGTTTTGGGTAAAGATTGAACAATATTCTTGAATTTTGCAATCTTTTCCTTTTTCCCAGTCGTCTCTATAAAAAGTTGGCAAATAAAAATTCACAACAGACATAAAAGACGCAGGGACGGGGGCTACACGAGACCAATAATCACATGATACACGTACAGACTCTAAAAATGGACTACAAAAATCAAAAAGTTACAAAACTCACGGCAAGCTTCAATGCATTTTGTAAACAGATTATATGAGATGAGAGGGGATTTCATTTCCCGAAAAAAAAGTTTCAAAGCACCAGCCAGAACGTGGACATCCTCTTCTTGGTGCAGACAAGCAGTATTATTCTCATCCACCTATCAAGTCAAACAAATGAATCCAAAAACCAGATTAAAACCAAGCAATAGGCTGCGGTATCCTATAGCTCTTGGCTAACTAAATTTATCCGTGCTCTGTTCGATTTTCAACTTCTGGAAATTTTAATAATGAATATAAAGAAAGCTACTTTTACCCATTCCACAACAAAATACAAGTCAAACACTTTATTTACAACAAAGTGTACAAGAGACAAACCTGAAATCGAATCTTTTGTACTTGACTCAGGTTCCCGGAGGCACGATAAATCCCATCCGTCTTAAGGTTCTCCTCTTTTGCTTCAATCGCAGCAATACATTGGGTCACAAAATCTGGCACACTGTTCTTCTCACGAGTACACAGCTTTTCCAGAGAGCAACCAAATACATGCTCATCTGTGAAGTAAACCATGAAACGAAAAACCAAGCCATTAGCTCAAATAAATCTAATAGTCTCTACTTCCTTCCTTGTTCCCCCTTAAGAGTGCTCTCTCGTCTCTACTACAGCAGCATAATAATAAATCTAATGCCAGACCTACATTTTTTCCCTGCAAATAAGTTCCATCATTTGAAACGCTTTCGCTTGTGGTCATAGAAATGAACACAAAACGCATTAGATTAGATTACCCGAGAACATCCCTAAACCTATTTAACAGTTTTTTCTACATTTTCACGCTTAAAAGCCCCTAAAGACTTTATGAAAACATTATAAAGTAACCATAATACACACAAACTCCAACTTCATTCTTTTCTTCTTTTGTGCAAACTTTGGAAACTTGATAACAAGTTCTTTTGACTTCTTTCATTTCAACACTACATAAGCTTTCCCCCGTAAATTGAGCTATTGAAAACTTGCAAACCCAAGGACCCAAAAAAAGAGCGAGCAAGTCGAATATTCCAGTACAATTCACAATAAAAGAGTGCCCTCCAAATCTACAGTATCGTCTTGAGAATTTTCATTAGCGTCTGTCGCGTCAAAAACTAATGCAGACATACCTTTAAAAATGCCCTTCTTCACAAGAGATTCTCGCGTGGGTCGTCTGTGGAAAAACTTTTTCAGCTGAGCACGTATCACACCCGTTTCTTCCGAAGCAGGGGTAATCTTGACTGAAATGTTTTTTAACAAAGTTAATACAATTTTGCATGAACAAATATCAATGCTCTAAGTCAAATATCATCTTTCAAACCTCAGTTCATGCAGCCTTGGATATGAACACTAATATCATCAACTCAAGTATAAAACGCTTACCTTTAGTTGACCTATTTCGACTCAAAAGTGAGCTTTTGCTTTCACCAATCGTCTTGTTCAGGCTATCAATACTTTCAGTACTTTTTAATACAGTTTGAGTAGGCGACTCCAATTTCTATTCATGAAAAATGGGTTAACACAATGTAAAACAAATTCACTCTTTTTGTCGTTTGTATTACTCACTTCCACGGTACTTGGGTCAACATGATCGCATCTCTTGTCAATTTCTTCATACCACGATTTTGCCCCCTCTTTATCGTCAGATTGAAAAAGTATCTGCAAGCCTGATGGAGTATTCAGTTGGAAGACGTTTTTCCTACTTGATTTATTAGTCGTCCAACTAACATTGCACTTCTTCAACTCGATTTCCATCTCATTTTTGGCAGGAGCGGTCTACAGTTGTACGGGAACAAATACCATTAGTTATATTCACGAGCAAGAATTTATTCGCACACTTGTCACTCTTCAACTCTTCATGCTATTCAAGCACAAAACTTTACTTACATTTACAACTTACGATAGAAACTAAAAAGCACACGTGAAAACCACGTTTATAGGAGCAAAAAATTAAATCAAAGCTTCTTTCAACAAAACAAATCTCACCGTAAATGATTTGAGCTCTTTGTATAGACTTAGATGAGAATGAGTCAACACTGCATACACAACTCCCCAACTTTTTCGAACTTTTTTCCCACCACCTTCTGTGATTTTAGTTCGGGATAATCCTCCTTCTTTCACGACTTCAGGTTTTGGATCTTTCCATATAGACGGCTTATCTTGAGATCTTGGAAAAGTAGATGTTTTTGTTAGCATTCTGTAAGTTACAATTATACAGAACAATCAAACACTTCTGCAATTTTGTTCCCGAATTGGAATGCTATTGGACAGGATTAATGTCCACTTTCTTTTTTATACATCCAAGAGAAAGCAATTCAAAACTTACTTTGCATCTTTTTGATGAGTAATGATCATTGACTTGGTTTTATTTGGTCTCACTGAAGGCATATCATTCAGGGATTGCCTCTTCTTCACACTTATAGGATTTACCTCACGCGTCATCACGACTGCACTTCGAACTGTTACTTCCGTTCCATCGTCTAAAGATTCTGAAGTTGTGGATTTTGATAATGTCTCAGAAGGAACCTTTTATTAAAAAGCATAGTCATTTAGTTACAAAAAAAACTCTCCCAATCAGTCACTTTTCATAAAAGCAAAGCAAAAACTAAGTTGAACCTACCATTAACAAAATAATTTATTAATGTGCTTCAGAATGACCTTTAAGCAGCTAAAGGAATTGTATATTGCTCAACATATTGAATCTACTGATACAAATATTGCAACATGCATGGAATAGAAATAGGATTGAATTTATTCTCCGTCAACAACCCAATCAAAATGGCAATATCTTTACACGGCCAACTTTGTTATCTACCAGTAAACCCTACCTTCCAAAAAAAAACTGATTCATGACACGCAATTCCCTCGAGAGACAGCAAACAAGCAATAAGACTTTTGTATACATCTGTACATGTTAGATTAGATTGTATACTCGGCCTTATTTATTGAGCACATTTTTACTGGACATACATATCGCATAGGTTGAGTGGAAATATACGTTTGTTCCCAATAATATGTAGGGAAATCAAATTCAAATATGAAGTTCCACTCCATTCCTCTTCTATGAATGCAATTCTCAGTGATTGACTGAGCCTGGAGCTACATGACAACAGAGGCGTTAAAGGATGATGAATCTCCTTTTTAACAGCAACCCATTTCAAGGTGGGTTCAAAATACTATAAAGGCCAAAAACTACTATTTCACAAACAAATACAAAAAGATAATATTTTTTGTTTTTCTTCTTTTGAACTCAGCATTAATTTTCAACAGAACATAACATGTTCTCAATAGTTAGTTTCACAAAGCTTGCCAAAGAGAAAGAGAATGCAATTTGCAATCCTCCACTTTCAACATATATTAATCCTTATTTTCCTTATCCAATATCACAGCTTTGTCCTGGACCAACTATAATCTACGGCTCTTTGCGTCAGTAAAAGGAAATCAGTTAGTTTAGTCAGCCAAGCTTACAGAGCCAAATTCTGCACAAATTCCATGCATGAGTGTCAAACTATATACTTAAGCTCATTGAGTTGATGGAACCTTTCGCCAATTTTCCAACACTTTTAACAGAATACGAGTTTCATTTTTTTCTACTTCATATTTCTAAGCCACATTGGAGTTATAGTGTGAATGGCAAACAAATTTCTTCAAGTTCTCATACAAGGACATTTTATAGAAAAAAAGTACCACTCCGAAAGATTCCCCTGTCTCACTCCAAACCCTTTAAAAAACTCCATGCCCATATCCAACCTCTGGAGCCAGTACTACCATTTCAGTTTTTGACACCTACAACAGACTTTAACAGCTGCCAACTTTCATTGATGGTAAACACATTGCAGACCAGTATTGTCTGACTCAAGCTTCACGTAATTACAGAAAGTAGCGTGCTCACTAACAGTAAACGGTCACGTATCCATCTGGCTTTCCCTCTCTCACACACTTTCACACAGAGAGCATTTATTTAGAATAGATGAAGAGTAAAAAAATCCATTACTAACTGCTACTATGGCTAATCATTTGTATCGACACCTTCATGTAATTTGCGAACCGTACTAACCTTACTACATGATAAATCATCTTTTCATGTTTCATAAATTGACTGGCGCTACACTACGAAGGAAACGTGTCCAGAGCACAAACAAAAAAAGCTACCTTTTTGCCTATATTGGCAGGCGTCTACTAAACACTCTTCCGAACAAGTACATATTAAACAACACCTGCTCATGTTTACAGTTCACTGGCTGAGTAGATAACTCAAGAGTTCTTAAACAATTGGTACGATAAATGGAATCCCCAAGTATTACTACACTAATGTACTACAAACAATACAAAAGCTACCGACATAGCTATATTACACAATACGCGCGTTTTTGGTGTTAGCATTTGTTTACAATTTATTAGGAACGAAACAAAGTGAAAGCAAAATAATTCGTACATGCTTCAACACGACGAAAAGCATGTTAAAAATGTATAAATACCTCATCTTTTCCAGCGTCAGGAAGAAACCATTGAGATTTCGAAGCAGATTCATCATAGAAATATATTTTTCCTTGGTCGTCCGTGGATTTGAACCACTGCAAAAGAATATTACAAATTAGTTCGGCTAGACATAAATATTTAGTACAGAATTAGAAGGGATACTAGATGTTGACATGATTAGTCTGCAATATACATTAAATTATGCACTAGAGCCAATGCAAAATATCAATCAAAAGTTTGTTTTGAGGTTTTCTGGCATGCTTATTTGGTAAATAACAAATGTTTTTCGTTTTTTGATTCTTAGAGAAAGTACTGTGACAAGAGTTACCAAAAGATGGTCGCTCATTACATAAATTGTTGGCACACATATACTCAAAAATCAACATACTAATTACTAATGATTTTCCGAACATTGCGCTTCAATTTAAATTCCTAATTTTAGCTTTGCTTATCCAATACCAGTTTGCATAACTTCATAAATGTGATACAAAAATCCCTGTGTGATTACTTCAATGCTTTTACTCCGGGTGAGTAAAGCTGGCGGACAATCAGAAAAACCTGATTCCTCTAAAATTTCTTTCAACAAACGTGCAGAATCTGTAGAAATATCTTTCATTAACTGATCAAATTCTAAGCACTTCTTAGACGCTGCCATAAATCCTGATATCTGTGCCCTGTGTCTCAGGTCATTTGCATTTCTAATGCAATGCAAACAATATAATACGATTCAAAGCGCTACATATATTTAAGCGACTTGACTTGAAAAACATAAAATTAAACACCTACTAAAACCTATCTGATACATAAATCTTTAAATACTAAACAGAAACTTGAAACCCGATATTCACGTTGTACACAAAACAAATACTGAAATAAAATACAGATTTTGCAAATCGCACTGACTACTGACTGACACATATAGTAGCCAAAAGACAGCTAAATGTAAACCTTGTAACACGAACGAAATCAGTTCTCTCTCACTATCCAACTCAGTCAGTCCCATGATGAGACATTTGATCAATAGTAAACAAGGACAGTTGACAAATCCCACTCTCACACTTAATTGCCTCTGAATACTACTTCCTCACGAGTAGATGTTTAATATTTTAGAGACCCATAAATGCTTCGCACCATCCCACTGTGCAAATACAACATAGAATACTTAATCACTAACGTTTGAGTGTGAGGGTTACATTTTACGGCCCTCTAATTATTTGTCAGGATACTTAAACCCTTCCCCTACGAAGAACTAGAACGCAGTCAAAGCATCTCTGCACCCTGTCGATTAAATACATG
>Ga0066648_10001780_pt1 | contig 11242 bp, 9 predicted proteins | sample CryGeyCG12114_NA_FD_59537 | JGI IMG/M metagenome (GOLD analysis project Ga0066648, IMG submission 59537) | Groundwater microbial communities from aquifer - Crystal Geyser CG19_WC_8/21/14_NA | ecosystem: Environmental > Aquatic > Deep subsurface > Groundwater | place: USA: Utah: Grand County... | reverse complement strand
AGGCGGCCTCTGCGCTGCTTCCCGGAGATCGGCGCTCGCATCGCGGCTACCGAATGCTGAGCGAGTACTTCGCCTGTCCGGAGCGGTTCCTGTTCGTCAGCCTGCATGGGCTCGACGAGGCGTTCGCCGCCTGCGGCGACGCCGGCGCCTGCGATGTCGTCCTGCTGTTCCGGCGTACGGTCGACGGGCTGAACGGGGTCGTCTCGTCCGCCAACTTCAGATTGTTCGCGACGCCCGCGATCAACCTCTTCGAGAAGCAGGTCGATCGGATCCCGCTGACCGGTTTCGGGCATGAGTATCAGGTGATCGCGGACCGGACCCGCCCGCTCGACTTCGAGATCTACCGGTTGCTCGACGTGCGGGCGCACGGTGGCCCCGACGGACGGGGTGAGGAGCGGACGGTGGCGCCGCTCTACGACTACGCCGGGCTTTTATACGATTGGAGCGACGCGCTGTTCTACGTCACGCGCCTACGCCCGAGACGGCTGTCGACCCGCGAGCAGCGGGCCCGCCGACGGACCGATTACGTGGGGACGGAGACCTGGCTGAGTCTGTCCGCGCCCGGCAGGCCCGAAAGCCTGGATGACACTCGGGAGCTGTCAATACGGGCGCTGGTCACCAATCGTGAGTTGCCCGAACTGGTCCGAACGGGCGCCGCCGCGCCGCTGGCCGCCGAGGGGCTTCCCGTGCGTGCGATCACCATGCTGCGGCCGCCTACACGACCTCTGCCGCCGAAGGGTCTCGCGGACGGGGCATGGCGGGTGATTAGTCATCTGACGCCTAATTACACCTCGTTCGCGGGCGGCGACGACGGTGAACCGTCAGTGCTGCGCGCCCACCTCTCCCTGTATGCCGGTACGGAGGACGCCGCCCTGCGCCGTCAGGTGGACGGTGTGCGCGCGGTGCGCGCGTCGCCCGTGTCGCGCCGTTCGCCAGCTGGGGGACCGAGCGCATTCGTACGTGGCCAGAGGCTGCACATCACCCTCGACGAGGCCAGCTTCGAGAATGCCGGAACATTCCTGTTCGGAGCCGTGCTCGAACGGTTTCTGGGGGAGTTCGCTTCCGTCAACAGCTTCACGGAGACCGTGTTCGAGGCCCAGCAAGGAAGGATCGCCGCATGGCCCGCTCGCATCGGCCACCGCCCGACCATCTGAGCCATCTCCGTCGCGCTGCCGGCGAGATACGTAGGATCGCTCCGCTCGCGCTGCTGCGCGGGGCGGAGGCGCGCGCGCCGGGCCTCCCGCGGATCGGGGCATCGCGTCTACCTGAGCAAAACGTGGTCGATCTCGTCCAATCCCCGTCGCTCGCATTTCCGGCGGCGACCATGGACGCGATCCATGTAGGCGAGGCCCGCGCTCGGCTCGACGGCCATTGGTTGGGTTTGACCGGGCCGATGGGACCGCTGCCTCTCCACCTCACCGAGTTCGCCTCCTACGAACGGCGCTACTCGCGTCAGCAGCCGTTCGGCCGCTTCCTCGATGTCCTAGCCGGGCGTATGCTGCAGCTGTTCTATCGGTCTTGGGCGGGCGGCAGCCCTGCGGCCAGCGTAGATCGACCGTCCGATGATCATTTCGGCGACCGGATCGCGGCACTGACGGGGGCTGAGGACGGAGCGCGACCGCAGGCGGTGCTGCCGGCCCGGGCGCGGCTGCGCTATGCAGCGTTGTTCGCCTCGCCCCGGAGCCCGGCGGGCATCCAGGACGCGTTGAGCGATCTGATGCGTCTGCCCGTCCATGTGGTCGAGTTCGTTCCGCGCTGGCGTGATGTCGAGCCTGACGAACTCAGCCGCATAGGGCGCGGGTTCGCGACGCTGAGCCACGATGCCGTCGCGGGAGGACGCATCCGCACGGTGTCGGACGCGTTTCGCGTAATGGTCACCGTCGCGGATGCGCAAACAATTGCCGCGCTGCTGCCCGGCGGACAGCGGTACGGGCTGCTCGTCGAAGCGCTGGACGCCTTCGCTCCGTCCCATCTCGAGTGGGATGTCGAACTCGACGTCGCCAATCAGGCGATACGACCTGCTCGTCTCGGCAGCGGGGCCCGCTTGGGTTGGTCGAGCTGGACTGGTCCTTTGCCGACCGGAGGCAGGCGCAACGACGCCCGGCTGGGGCCGAGCGCGCGTCGATTGGCGCAAACACTCAAGGGAGCTGCTCGCCCATGACGCATATCAGCCGGTCTGCCCTATTCGGGCGCCTGAACCCGGTCACACTGGCCGCGATCGAAACCGCAACCGGCTTCTGCCGATTGCGTGGAAACCCCTATGTCGAACTAGTGCATTGGATGCAGGTTCTGGTTCAGGATCCTGGCAACGACCTGTCGACGCTTCGAACCGCCTTTGCGCTCGACGATGCGGCTCTGGCCCGCGATCTCGTCGTGGCGCTCGACCGATTGCCGCGAGGGGCCACGGCGGTCACCGATTTCGCGCCGGCGATAGAGAAGGCGGTCGAGAAGGGTTGGCTCTACGCCTCTCTGATGTTCGGCGCACGGCAGGTGCGGAGCGGCCATCTGCTGCTGGCCATGTTGAGGACGCCAACGCTGCGTTCGATGCTGCACGGCATATCGGCCGAGTTCCGCAAGCTGTCGGCCGATCGGATCGCTGCAGATTTCGCCACGCTGGTCTCTTCTTCGAGCGAGGGCGAGGCGAGCGCCGCCGATCCCAGTGTTCCCGTTGCTACCGGCGAGGTTGCTGCCGGCGAGGCGCTGGCGCGCTATGCCGTCGACCTCACCGCTCGGGCTCGTGCCGGCAGGATCGACCGGGTCGTGGGCCGAGATGCGGAGATCCGCCAGACGATCGACATCCTGCTTCGCCGTCGTCAGAACAATCCGATCCTGACCGGAGAGGCCGGCGTCGGCAAGACGGCGATCGTGGAGGGATTGGCGCGTCGCATCGTCGATGGTGACGTTCCACCGTCACTCGCCGATGTGTCGCTCCACGCGCTCGACATCGGGCTGCTTCAGGCCGGAGCCGGGGTGAAGGGTGATTTTGAGAAGAGGCTGCGGCAGGTGATCGATGAAGTCGAAGGGTCGCCGCGGCCGATCGTGCTATTCATCGACGAGGCGCACATGCTCATCGGCGCAGGCGGTGTAGCCGGCACGAGCGATGCCGCCAATCTGCTCAAGCCGGCGTTGGCTCGCGGCACGTTGCGCACCATCGCCGCGACGACCTGGTCGGAATACCGCCAGTACATCGAGAAGGACCCGGCGCTCACCAGGCGCTTCCAGCCTGTTGCGGTGGGCGAGCCGGACACCGCTCGGGCCATCGCCATGCTCCGATCGCTCGTAGGACTGATGGAGGCGCACCACGGAGTGGTGGTCCTGGACGAGGCGGTCGAGGCAGCCGTGCGGCTGTCGCAGCGCTACGTGCCTGCGCGCCAATTGCCGGACAAGGCGGTCAGCCTGCTCGACACGGCCGCCGCCCGGGTCGCCGTGTCTCAGCATGCGACGCCTCCGGCGGTCGAGGATGCGCGACGACGGATCGAGCTGCTCGAGGTCGAGCTGGAGGTTGCCGGGCGTGAGGCGCGCGGTCGGTACGCCCCGGACCGCAGCGCGCCGATCGCGATCGCGCTTGATGGCCTGCGCAGCGAACTGGCCGACCTCGAACGGCATTGGGCATCGGAACGCGCCGCCGTCGACGCGGTCGCAGCAGCCCGACGAGCCTTGACGGGACCGTCGTCCCCCGATTCGTCGGCCGTTCTCGACGATGCGCTCCGGGACGCCGGCTCGGTGCGCGGCGACAAGCCCATGGTGTTCGGCGAAGTCGATGCGGAGATTGTCGCGGCGGTGGTGGGAGACTGGACCGGCATTCCGGTCGGGCGGATGGTGAAGGACGAGATCGCCGCCGTGCTGGCGCTGGCGGAGCGGCTAAAGCGGCGAGTGGTCGGACAGGACCATGCATTGGAGGCGATCGCCAAGCGCGTCCAGACCAGCCGAGCCCGGCTGGATGATCCGGGGAAGCCGGTCGGTGTCTTCCTGCTGTGCGGACCTTCGGGAGTCGGAAAGACGGAGACCGCGCTGGCTCTGGCCGAGCTGCTCTATGCGGGCGCTGAGAGCCTGATCACGATCAACATGAGTGAATTCCAGGAGGCCCACACCGTATCGACGCTGAAGGGCGCCCCGGCGGGTTACGTCGGGTTCGGACAGGGCGGCGTGCTGACGGAGGCGGTACGTCGACGACCCTATTCGGTGTTGCTGCTGGACGAGGTGGAGAAGGCCCATCCCGACGTCCATGAGATGTTCTTCCAGGTGTTCGACAAGGGCTACATGGAGGATGCCGAAGGACGCTACATCGACTTTCGCAATACGTTGATCCTGCTCACCTCCAACGCCGGGACCGACCTGATCTCGACCCTGTGCGAGGACGAGGAGACGGCGCCGATGCCTGATGCTCTGGCCCATGCACTCAGGCCGGAGCTGCTCAAGATCTTTCCTCCGGCGCTGCTCGGTCGGTTGGTCGTGCTGCCCTACTTACCGCTTGCGGAGCCCGTGCTGCGCCGCATAGTCCGTCTTCAGCTCGACCGGGTTGTGCACCGGGTGGCCGAGAACCATGCCGCGCGGCTGGAGTACGACGACGCGGTGGTCGATCTGATCGTGTCACGATGCCGGGAACTCGCCTCGGGTGGACGGATGATCGACGCGATCCTCACCACCAGCCTGCTGCCCGACCTCTCCACGGCGTTCCTGGAGCGGCAGATCGGCGGCCGGCACCTTGCCGCCATCCATGTGGGCGCCGATCCGCAGGGCTTCACCTACGATTGCGCGGAGGTCGACGCGCAGGGCGAGCCGGTGGACGCACCATGAACGGTCCCGGCGATCCGTCCGACGACCGAACGGTGATGGCCGAGACCGTCGGCGCGGCCGGGGACATGCGCTCCTCGCGGCGCAGCACGGCCCTCGCGATCGGCGATACGCTGAACGGCATCTACCGCGTCGACCGCTTCGTCGCGCGAGGCGGCATGGGTGAGGTGTTCGAGGGCACCAACGTCGCCTCGCACGAGCGGGTCGCAATCAAGGCGATGCGTGGCCACCTGGTCGACGATCCCAAGGTGCTCGCGATGTTCCGCAAGGAGGCGCAGATCCTGACCAGGATCGGGCATCCCGCCATCGTCCAATATCGCGTGTTCGCCCGCGACCCGGACCTCGACCTGTATTATCTCGTCACCGACTTCATCGACGGCGAGCCGTTGTCGAGCCATCTCGACGGCGCGCCAATCGCGCAGGCCGGCCTCGTGGAGTTCGGTTTGCGTCTGGGATCGGGTCTGCAGGCGGCGCACGAGTTCGGCGCAGTTCACCGCGACATGTCGCCGGACAACATTCTACTGCCCGAAGGGCGGATGGATCGAGCCAAGATCATCGACTTCGGGATCGCCAAGAGTCTGGACGTCACTGCCGAGACGGTCGTGGGCGAAGGCTTCGCCGGCAAGCTGGGCTTCGTCGCGCCTGAACAGTTTGGGGAGTACGACCGGCAGATTGGCCCGTGGACTGACGTGTACAGCACCGCGCTGGTGCTGCTGAGCCTCGCGCGCGGGCGAGCCCCCGACATGGGAAGAACACTGCTCGAAGCGATCGAACGGCGGCGTGACGGTCCGGATCTGTCCGGGTTGCAGCCACCCGTGCAGCGGTTGCTCCGGCGCATGCTGGCGCCCGACCCGGCTCATCGCATCCGCTCGATGGCCGAAGTGCTCGACGGGTTAAACGGGCTCGATGGGCACGACGCTCCGCTTCCATCGGTAGTGGCAACCCGGCCCGAGGTGGCGGCGCTCGTCCGACCGAAGGGTCGGGGTGAATCGGCTCGACCAGGATCGTTCGCCGGGGCGAGTGCGCCGAGGGCCATCGGTCAACCCCGCCCAGGTATCCGGCAGATCCGCTGGCTGGGCGGAGCGGTTATGGCGGCGCTGACACTCATGGGCGGCGCCCTTCTCCTGCGACAAGCGCCGGCCGATCAAGGGCCAGTGGTCACGCGGTCTGTCGCGCGATCCAGGCCGCCGAAGGCGGCTGGTGGGCACCTCCCTGCGTCATCCGCGCCGTCGAGACCGGGGGGGACGGGCTTGCCGTCGGTGCTGGCGGCAGTTCCTTGCGCGTGGCTGCGCGGTGTCAGCGATACTTCCGCCGGTACGCTCAAGTTGTATGGTGAGGCTCCGGACCCGGAGTCCGTTTCCGGTAGGTTGAACGAGGCGTTGCGTGCCGCTGGGCAGCCCGGCGCAGCGATCGTTACCGACGGCGTCCGTCCGATGCCGCCAGTTCGGTGCCGCATGGTCGAGGCGCTGCGAATGCTCGAGAGGCCCGTTCCCGGTGACGGACTGAAACTGATCACGGCGGGTCTCGATCTGAAGCAGCAGAGCGCCGTCCCGGGATGCGGCCGCGGTCTGCGCACGGCATTGAACGTCGGCATCGTCGAACATGACCCAAGGCGGTACTTCGCGTTGTTCGGCCTGGCGCCTTCCGGCGAACTGCACCTTCTCGCGACCGGCCCAAGCCAGCTCGTCGAAGGCGCCCGTCGTCGTCCCGGAAAGTACCAGGATCTCGGTAACGGAGAGTTCCGCGTACGCAGCTGCTACAAGCGGACTGGAACGCTGGGCCTGATCCTCATCGATGGATCCAGTCCGATCGATCTGGGCGCGCTCTCGAGCCTTGTTGGATCGACGCCGGGCGGGACAGCGGGCGAGTTCCTCGCAGCTGCGTCGGCTGGTGACTGGCGGACGCGATCGCTTTGGCTGTCGATTACATCCGCCCCACGCGAAGCGGTCCGCCGACGGGTTTCCGCTCCGGCGCGAACCGGCCCTCCGGCGGTCGCTACGGTGGGAACGCGGGCGGCGCTGGACGGGAAGTCCGGCTCCACCTCACTCTGCCAACGTTATGACAGGCGGCATTGGCGAAAACTCGGCGTCGTCAGCCAGGAAGGTTGCATCTCGCAAGCCTTCGCGTCGGATTGCGACATCACCTACGCCCTGTTCGGATCGGTCAGCATCCGACGGGTCGGTGAAGCGGTCGAGGTTGAACGTAACGGCCGCTGGGTGGAGGTTGCGCGCGCACCTTCCTGCAGGAAGCGGAAGCGCTGGCTGTTCTGACGCGGCCTGCAACCTGCGGTCGTTCCTAGTCCGGAGCGATCGATGGCGACCGGATCGCACTGGACGGGTGACGCGTCGGCGATCGCGGCAACCCTACGCGCAGAGCGCGCGATGCGCGTGCCGCAGCGTTCGGATGCCAAGAAGAAAGATACTGCTCAGAAAATCGTCGGCTGGCTGGCGGATCACCTTGGCGCCGATCGCCTACGAGCGGGCCACCATATTGCCAGAACCGTCGCTGTCCATGGCGCGGGTTCGTCTGTCCGGACGACCATGGGTCATCCCAAGCTAATCCTATTAGATGCGAAATTGCCCGTGTCTGGCCGAAAGTCGGACAACTCGTAAGTCGCCGGGCCAGAATGCTGGCCCATCGCGAAGAGGTTCGCAACTTCGTTCTCGACATAATAGAACAGCGTGACACTTGTCCCGCCCCTCCTACCAGCGGAAGCATGCAGCGTCGGCCGGCCCTCGAATACCAACTTGCCGCAACTCTTCCCGTCGCCGGCAAACACCTGATTGAGCGCCTGACTGAGATTGGTGATCCTGGTGCCCTGCCATCTCAGAAGGTTGCCGAGATAACGGCCGGCCCTCTCCCGGTTCAGATCCTGGACGATCCGCCCGTTGTAGGGCGACTCATTCTTGAGATAGATCCTCATCCGTTCTGGCATAGGTTGCTTGTCCCGATTACCTCTTCCCCGGCAGCCTAAGAGCCGAAGTAGGTCCCAGCGCACAAGGTTGTGATTTCTTATGCGCCGTTCTTGATTGCTGATTTGTGTCGACCGTTATCAATTACGTTGCAGCTGACATAAAGGCGCAAATCCGGATTGACGGCTAGCGGGCCAAATACTGGTGCGCTGATGAACGAGCAGCCTGCGATCGGAGCGCGACTTCGCATCCAGCTCGGCAATCCGCGTCAAGCCGCTCGTGGGCCGCGGCAAAATACCTGGTCAGCTTCTCGCGGGAGAAGGTTGCGCCCCCCATTGTTCGAAGCTTTCGGCCGCGTGCCGTCCACCGCCAGCAGCTCGCGCCCGAACAGATCCAGCTTGCGACACGGTATGAGGAACGCCCAAAACACCGCCCTGAGCTCGGCTCGGTCGTCGCGGTGAAAGTCTGCGATGCACCTGAAGTTTGGCCGCAACTCACACAACAGCCAGATCAGTTCGACATTGCGTATCACCTCCGCTTCCAACCGTCGGCTCGACCGTACCTGATTGAGCCAGCCGTACAGGTTTAGCTTGAGCAGGTCGGCCGGATCATAGCCTGGCCACCCCGTCGCCTGCGGCTACGAACGTCGCAAGCCGGCTCGCCCAGATGGAGATCGTCGACGAACGCGTCGATGAAGCGAACCGGAATGTCTGCGGCCACATAGTCCTCAACCGACGCCTGTAGCCGCAGCGCCTGATCGCGCGCATGACCCTCGATGTACGCCATACATGCAGGTTAAATCGCCCCGGTTGATCATGGGATCTAAGACGCCGTTTTCAGACAGTCTGGATGCCATTTCGAGAACGACGCCGATGAGGGTCAGAGCGCCGTCGATTGCTGTCGTGCCGCCGTTGCGACGACCTCGATCACGCAGCGGTATACGGCCGGCCACGCCTTAGGTCGCCCGCACGGGCTTGCTTACGCCATCGAGCCATGCGTCCCAAGCTTCGTTTGCGGCATCGTAATTCGCCATGTCGGCAAGCAGGATCGCTGCACGGAACGAGAGCGACCGGTCGCTACCGGCACGTTTCAGCAGATCGTCGATTCGGGCGGACAACTGCCGGGCCTGGCTTCAGAGCTCGCCTTCGTCGATGTGGGCAGTCGTCATGCTCGGGCTCCCTGCCTTTCACCGGCAAGTTGGTTGCGTAGCCAGGTCGCCGCATCGGTTGTGGCGATCTCCCGACGCGCGTTGAAGGTCTGCTCCTTGTCCCACCACGTGCCGCGTCCTAGCGCGAACACCGCGCGGTAGCGGCGCATGGTGTCGTCGGGCGCTTGCGCAAGCGCGGCCATCAGCTTGGAAATGGACAGCACTTCCCGCCTGACCGGCCGACCAAGCGCCTGCTCGACGACATCGGCAAGGCGGCCGTAGGTAATGGTGTCGCCCGCGAGGTGGACCACCTCGTCGGCGAACTCGGGGTCGGTGAAGACGATCTCGGTCGTCAAGCGGCCAATGTCCTCAGGTGTCGTCACCGTCACCGCATTGTCCCACCCGCCCAGCGCGCGTACGACGCCTTCCCTCAGATCGACCACGCCGAACGAGGGCTCGAATAGGAAGCTGGTGAACATGCCCACCGAGACGATCACCCACCGCATGGCCGTCTGGTTGCGCAACAGATCGCGCACGTCGAGCTGTTCATCGAAGAGCGGTTGCGGGCTGCCCCGCCCCAGCACGTCGTAGTCCACGCCGAATTGCCAGGGGTAGTAACGCCTCACGTCGGACGCGAGCGCGACGCGTGCCAGCTTGAGCTGCGTTCCCGGGCCGGCGGCGAAACCCAGGCAGCTCACCACGGTATCATATCGGCCGAACAGGGCGGTCAGCTCCGCTTCCGAAGCCGTGGCCAAATCGCACTCGACCAGCTCACCGTTCCCCTGACCGACGCTGGCACCGGAGCCGCTCTTGGATCGCACCAGTATGTCGAGGCCCACGCCGGCCACCGCCGCACGTGGCACCATGTAGCGCAGCACCGCCCCCCCCAGCTCGCCGGCGCCGATCACCAGCATCGGACTACGCTGTTTCTGTGAGGTCATAAGCATGTCTCCTTCTTCGAAGCAGGTATGCCGGCCGCCGGTCGTGTTGTAGGCGGCCAGCTGTCAGCGCTTTGCGGACAGAAATGTCCGGACTAAGTTGTGCCATGACCGATGATGATCTGCCCGACATCGATAGCCTCCGCACCCTCACGCGGATCGCCGACCAGGGGAGCCTCGCAGGGGCAGCAAGGGTTGTCGGCCTTTCTCCTTCCGCGATCGGAAAGACGCTGACGCGGCTAGAAGCCCGGCTGGGAGCGCGTCTGTTTCATCGCAGCACCCGTAGTCTCAGCGTGACGGAAGAAGGCACGGCCGTGCTGAGCCGGGCGCGCCGGATCGTGGCGGAAGCCGAGGCCCTCCGTCTGGAGCTGTCCGGTCGACACGCCGTACCGTCCGGTCGGCTTCGCCTCAGCCTGCCGCTGGTCGGCGATCCCTTCCTGAAGGTGCTGGCCTCCTTCTCGCTGGCGTACCCTGGCATCGACCTCGACCTCGATTTCTCCGACCGGCAGGCGGACATCATCGGCGACGGCTTCGATGCCGCGATCCGAAGTGGCACGACGCGCGACGCGCGCTTGATGACGACCGCGCTGGGCAGTTTCCGCATGGAGCTGGCGGCGTCGCCGGCATATCTTGCAGCCGCAGGCATGCCGCAAGACGTGGCGGCACTGGCAGGCCATCGATGCGTCGGCTTCCGCTTTCCGCACGATGGGCGATTGGGCGCTTGGCCTCTGGGCGAGGATGGCGACGCGGACCTACGCTACGCGATCCTATGTAACAACCTGGAGGCTCGCGTCGCTTTCGCGGTCGCCAATGCCGGCATCGCCCTGCTCCCTAGCTTCGCGACCACCGAACTACTCGCCTCGGGCGCGCTCGTGCGGGTTCTGCCAGACGCCGTCACAAACGTGCCGTTGGCGCTGGTCTGGCCATCAAGCCAGCACCTTCCCCCCAAGCTTAGAGCGTTCTCGCAATATGTCCTGAAGCACCTGCGACCCTACCTGACTGACTGAACGATCCTTCCCGGTTGGGAACGAGATCGTCCGAAAAATCTCTGTGGGAGGGGCGAGCGCGAGCGCTGCGTGGGAAAGCGGCGCAAGGGCTTGTATCTTGAGCATTGAGACGTGGTGAGGCCGGCATGAGCGTCGTACCGGGCCATATCGGGCGTGAAGACGACGCACTCGGAAGCCCGGCTCAGGCCTGCACAGCCCGGATCAACTCCGGCACGCCGATGCGGCGTGGACGCGCGCGAACGAGCATGCTCCGATACCAGGCAAGAAGACCGCTCCCGCGTTCATCTACACTCTTCAGCTCCCTAAGTTTTCGGCTGACGGAAAGTTCGCCACGCTCGACCGGGAGTACACCTGCACCAATCTTTGCGGCGGGGCGGCCACGACGAGCTTCATCAAGCTCGATACACGCTGGCGCCGCGAGTCTCCGCCGCGTCCGAAATGGGT
>Ga0066648_10001776_pt1 | contig 11257 bp, 6 predicted proteins | sample CryGeyCG12114_NA_FD_59537 | JGI IMG/M metagenome (GOLD analysis project Ga0066648, IMG submission 59537) | Groundwater microbial communities from aquifer - Crystal Geyser CG19_WC_8/21/14_NA | ecosystem: Environmental > Aquatic > Deep subsurface > Groundwater | place: USA: Utah: Grand County... | reverse complement strand
CATTTGGCCGGTTTGCATGCTTTGCTGGTACAAAAAACCGGCCACTTTGGTTGTCCGGGAAGAGACAGGTTCCCATGAATCGTGCGGCAAGAGCACGGTCGTCTATTGGCCGAACTCGCAAGTTATGCTTCTTTGGGACTATTCACCTAGCCCAAACAGGCCCCGGCTTGCGAGACAGTCGGTGGGAAAGGAAATCTGTGGGTCAAACCAGCCCTCAGGCTTCAAGTTGATGATGCGTATTTCGAAATCGTGGATGCCTAGGCATCCGTTTCAGCCACTCACGTTGTGCTTTTGCTTTACAACATTAATATCCATTTACTGATATTTGATATATCAGGTGCTGTTATTGCACCTTCTGATCAACCTCGCGCTCATTCATTGCTCAATATTCATCTCCAACAAAAACTTCAACAACACTGGCAATATGGGCATGGTTGGTCCGACCTCGTTCTGGTCGTCATACACCTTTTGGACAGGGTCCTCCATCGCAGCATCTATATTAGCCGTCAACACTGTTCCTCAGTACACAATCGGCCAAAGCATAGCCAAGACTGCCACGGCAATATTCTTCGCGCAATGGCTCGTGTACCTCATATACGCCGTACTTCTATACCCAAGATACTTCAGTCCCCTACGCCATCTGCCGACGGTCAAAGAAGGTAATCATCCAATCATGGGGCAATGGTTCGCGATCGCAGGAGAACCATCTGGTGAGCCGATGAGGAGATGGCTCAACACTGTGCCCAACGATGGTCTTGTCCGCTACTTTGGGATGTTTAACAGAGAGCGCGTCCTCCTGACGAGTCCGAAAGCCTTGGCTGAGGTACTCAACACAAAGAACTACGAGTTTCAGCGACCTCAATTCTTGCTTCGCGGTATCATGAGGATTTTGGGTGTTGGCTTGTTGCTCTCAGAAGGCGACGACCACAAGTACCAACGGAAAGGTCTCACTCCAGCGTTTGCCTTTCGCCACATTAAGGAACTTTACCCTGTCTTCTGGTCGAAGTCCCGGGAAATGGTCAAGACCATTGAAGAAGTTGAGCTTGTGCAGAAGAAGCCTAATGTTGAGGCTGAGATTGGTGGATGGGCCAGCCGCGCTGCACTCGATATCATTGGAGTAGGTGGTATGGGCCAGGACTTCAATTCGTTGGCAGATCCGAATACTGAGCTCAACAAGACCTACCGGAGTGTCTTTTCGCCAAGTCGGCAGGCACAGATCCTTGGCCTGCTGCAGTTCTTCATACCAGCCTGGATCGTTGAGAATCTTCCGATCAAGCGCAACGGAGACATAATGGCAGCCTCGAAGCTAGCGCGGGACACATCATTCCAGCTTGTCAGACAGAAGAAGGAACAAATGGCGCGCAAGGAACAGTTACATCCGGACATAATCTCAATAGCCCTTGAGTCCGGTCAATTCACCGATGAGAAACTCGTCGACAACATGATGACCTTCCTTGCAGCGGGTCATGAGACTACAGCAAGCTCTCTTACCTGGGCAGCCTACATGCTCTCTAAGCATCCGGAAGTCCAGACTAGGCTGCGACAAGAAGTTCACGAGCACATCCCCAGCCTCAACAACGAAATCAACGATACTCTTATCGATGGCATGCCATATCTCCACGCTGTCTGCCAAGAAGTTCTGCGGTTCTACAGTCCTGTACCGGTCACTCTGCGTGAGGCAGTCATCAATACCTCGATCCAGGGTCACTACGTACCCAAGGGCTCAGTGATCATGCTATGCCCCTGGGCAATCAACCGTAGTGAAGAGCTTTGGGGGCCCGACGCCGGCGAGTTTAACCCGGACAGATGGATGAAGCCTGGCACGGCGAACTCGGGTGGCGCGACCAGCAATTATGCTTTCTTGACCTTCCTTCACGGGCCAAGAGGCTGCATTGGACAAAAATTCGCGACTGCTGAGATGGCGTGTTTGGTGGCGGCTCTTGTGGGAAAGTTCGAGTTTGAACAGACCTACCCCGACGAGGAGATTATCATCAAGGGAGGTATTACGGCTAGGCCCAAGAATGGTATGCGGCTCAACCTGAAGGTCGTTGAGTGGTAAGAAGACAGTGCTGGTACTGTGGTACTCGGGTATAAAGCATTGGACTTGTGATTATGAATGTGCTTGGTGATACAAGCTTAGCCTGTACTTGGTCGGGTGCTGGTTTTTTGGTGAGTCGCTTTTCGCCTCTCGCTTATGCACATTACTATCAACTATCCACATCTCTCGCAAAGGAGGTGACCTATTGGTTTATCACAACCTCTCGCACTCCGTCGCAGTGTATTGTCGCTTAACCAAGAGATTAGAGTGCAAATCTACACTCAGCTGTGTCTCTATGCCGGTTCATTGATTCGCTGCTCAATCCCTGTTCAGCGTTGGCGACGGCAGTGGCGAGGGTGTACTCATCCAAAAATCAGCACTCGACCAAGTAAGCAGCTGCATATTTATTCATGTTCGGTTTTTTCCCTGGCGCGTACGCAAGCGGTGGGTGGTCGATGTTGCATATAGTCACAATATCGACTCTTTTCACACCTCAATCTCTATCCTTGCACTGTCTCGTAGCTTGTAGATTACCTGCTTATGCTCACGCTCGAGTCTGGAAGCCGGAATCTACCTCTCCATGCAGATTGTAGCTGCATCTTCAACCCACATTCCAATCTCACACCGATTAGCGCACTGGAGCCTGTACCAATTAGGCATGGGCAAGGCCCACATGAGCGTCTCGGTCCGCCCGGAACATCGATCGCCAGGGCCCGATGACGAATTCCTGACGCTGGCGCTGACAAGTTCACTTTGTAAACATACGTCGACATCTTATTGATTTCGAGACCCACGCGTCGATCTACGACACTATCCATGGCGACATCCGCAGACCCATCCCAACGACCAAGGCTCCAATTCTCGCAGTCATTTCGCACTCAGGCAACACAGGATGCTCTCACCCAGGACGCGCCCTTAGCTCGTAAGACTACAGAAGAGCAAGGGTCGCAGCTTCCAGAGAGCGCTACCGCTATCGCCTCAAAGCTTGAAGGTGCGACCGGGAGCTCGCCTGAAACATTACCTCTCAGTGAAGAGAACCTTCATCATCGGATCAATGCTTCAGGTAGTGTACAAGCTATCGTCGTTGATGATGATGTCCTGTTCGCAGGCTTGCAGGACGGTGAGATAGTAGTATGCATGTTCGTGTCCTTGACTTTTCTGCCTATCGACTGACCAGAGTTGTTAGGCGTGGTCCCTGGAGACTTATGATCAGCTAGCCAGAATCAGAGCACATCACCAAAGCGTGCTAGGCCTCAACCTGTCCCAAGACCGGAATTTGTTGTTCTCTTGCGGTGTCGATTCTGTCGTTAACGTCTGGGATTCAAGCTCGCTTCGCCGACTATACTCGCTCCATTCGCCCTTCGAGGTTGGTGACATATTCTGCGTCGCCTACTCACAAAGACTCAAGACGGTCTTCTCTGGTGCTCAGAACTCGAGCATACAATGGCACCACTTTGTATCGCCGACCATAGATGAACCCGCCGAAAACGGGGTGCCGACCTCCAGGAAGCACAGGTTTTTTGACTCACTTGGACCAGGTGGCGTACCAACAGCACATTCGAATGGTACGGAAGGCCCGATACGCGCCATCGGGGGTCAGGCCATAACCATCTCGCCCGCCTGCTATAAGGCTTATGCCCACAAAAGCTATATCTACTCTATGATTCTTGCCAAAGGCCTGCTAGAAGACGGAACTGACCAAGAGGTTCTGATCACCGCTGATGGTAAGGGGACAATCAAGCTATGGACGACTGGAGCGCTTGGAGACGCTGGCCTTCAATTGCTGCACAAATTGAAGAGCAAAGGCTCGAGTGTGCTGAATCTGGCCTACAAAGCACCCTTTCTCTACGCAGGCTTGTCTAACGGACAGGCCCACATCTATAATCTGATCTCGCAGCAGCTTGTACAGAAGCTTGACGCATGCGACACTGGCATTACCCAGATTCAGATTCTTGGTAGCGATTTCTTCTGCGGCGCAAATGGTGGCTCCGTCACTCACCTCGATCATCGCTACGCCAAGCTAAAATCATGGCAAGCGCACAAAGGCAAGATCCTGGCTACCGCAACATCGAAAGTCGGAAGTCGGAAGTTGTTAGTGACGGGCGGTAATGATAATTCCATCGCATTCTGGAGTGTTACCAATGAGAGTGATCAGGCTCGGCCCCAAACAAATACGAACGATGAGCTCTTTTCAAGCCTCAGACAGTTTGTCTCGTTTCGAACGGTGGCCAAGAACCCTGCGTGTGTTGGCGACTGTCACGAGGCAGCGGACTTCTTGCGAAAACTGTGCAACGCTTTCGGCGCGCAGACGTCCCTTATATCGCCTCAAGACAATCTTAATCCCCTGTTGCTCGCAAAGTTCGAAGCATCCATACACGCCAAAAGAAGGAAGACATTGCTCTTCTATGGTCATTATGATGTGGTTGACGCACAGGAGTCAAAGGACGGTGCAGCGACATGGTACACCGATCCCTTCAGCCTTCACCCGCTCAATGGGTACCTGTACGGCAGAGGTGTGACCGACAACAAGGGACCAATACTTGCTGCGCTCTACGCTATAGCCGAGCTTGTCCAAGATGGTGACCTAGGTTGCAACATCGTATTTCTTATCGAAGGCGACGAAGAGGCTGGTTCCCGAGGCTTCATGAAGGCTGTTCAAGAACACAAAGCTGAGATTGGTGCAGTGGACTATATTCTGCTCTCTAATAGCTACTGGCTTGACGATCACGTCCCATGCTTGACATTTGGCATGAGAGGTGTAGTTCACGCCAGTGTAGAGGTTACGAGTGGCAAGCCGGACCAGCACAGTGGCATGGATGGCAAGGCGTTTCAGCACGAGCCCCTCAAGGATCTGACAGTTCTGCTTGCCTCACTGATCGGCCCAAGTGGCATGGATATACGGATACCTGCTTTCCACGATTCGGTTGATCCTCTGCAGCCGTCAGAACTTAGAGCATACAAAGGCATAGCAACGTCACTGGTGGCAGGTCATCCTGAGATCAAAAATGAGGATGCATTCACACAATCTCTCATGCAGAGGTGGAGGGAGCCGAATCTCACCGTGCACTCAATCACCGTACCGGAGACCAAAACAGCAGTCACGATTTCTTCTCGTGCCAAAGCAACTTTGTCTGTTCGAATAGTGCCAAGCCAGAAAGCTGACGAGATAGCATCAAGTCTTCGAACATTCCTTGAGGAGCGGTTCGAGTATTTACAGAGCAGAAATTCGATCAAAGTCAGTATTACCGCCAAAGCAGATCCCTGGCTGGGCAGAGTCCACAGCGAGATTTATGAAGAGCTGCGCGAAGCGATCATCGAGGCATGGAGCTTTGATGCATCATCGCATAGAGACTTCGCGGGCTCCCAGGAACCCTCTTCGCCAATCATAGCACCAAACATTCGGGTGAGAGGACGCCGCGCTTCAGCTTTGTCGTCTGCCGGCACCTTTACAGCAGCAAGTACGCCTCACGAACCGCTCTTCATCAGAGAAGGTGGCTCCATCCCTGCGATCAGTTTTCTTGAGCGAGAGTTTGATGCACCTGCTGCCATGTTTCCTATGGGACAAGCCAGTGATAATGCACATCTTGACAACGAAAGGATGCGGGTCGAAAACCTTTACAAAGGCCGAGATGTGTTGAAGATGCTTTTCGCTAGGTTGGGAAGAAGTACAAACTTCAGCATTAGGAATCGAGCATCCACGATCACAATATGATGCTCGAGCAGTGGGTGGCACGGCGCATACTGCGTAGCCAGACGGACATGTCATCCTGACCTGCAGTGGGCTCGTTCATACATGCTTGTGAGAGCCGCAGGGCTGGCTTCTCCGGGTCTAGAACAAGTTCCGTGAAGAGCGGAAGCTGAAATGCTGCGCCACATGAATTGAGGTTCCACGATTCTGTCATATCTGTGGCTTAGCAAGAGCTGTATCTGGGGAAGGCCAATCATAAATTCTCCCATGAGTGTGGCTGATTCTGATTGGGACTGCTAGCCTCCTCTTCTCGTTGTCTCGGTCAATCACAAAGCGCCAACACCAGACGATGAGGCACCAATAGCATGAGAATGGCCCGATGTACCCAATGCGAGAATCATGTCGTTGCCGCCCAATTCCGTGACCTCAGAGACTTAATACCAATCTCTGCCATCCGCTGTGAGTGAGGAGTTTCTTCCCGCAGCTCATTTCTGACCGACTGCTCCTACCGTGATTGTTTCATGCTTGCCGCCATTGTTCCTGCTTGTTCCTAAAGTCATGTGGTCATTGTGACTGTCAAAGAAAGGGACGAGACCTCACCAGTCGAGCCGCCGTGACACTTATTTTCAGACAGAGAAATTGAGGCGGAGCTGTCGCAATACCCGATACGTCCTCTAACCTCCCAAACTTCAAGATAAGCGAGCACAACACCATACTACCGAACCACAAAACCGAACATATTCCTGGCACGGTCTGAGGCTGTCATACTCTCCCTTCACAAGATCTTGTACAAGCTGTTGCGACCATGACTGCCAAGGTTGCCCAGTACATTACGGTCATCGATAGATCCAACAAAGTTATCGGCAACTCCAAGCAGTTCAAGGATGTGTTCCGCGAAGCTAAGGTAGCTTACCAAGATCGCAAAGCGGAGATCAAGGCCCAGCGCAAAGCGAGAGAAGAAGTCGAGCTACAAAAAGCCATCCGAGCTGTGAGCATACAAGATGAGTCGGAAAGAGCAAGCACAATTCGGCCCCATGCGTCGAGAAGGAACACCTCTCATGCTGGACGAAGGAGTCCCAACGGGCTCGATAGACCTCGAGCACAACACATGCATAGCAATACTTCGGTGAGGAGTAGTGGTACGACTACACCAAGAGAAGGTGCGCAGCGGCACATGTCGCTGGGCGATTTCAACGACCAAATATATGGCCCCGACGGCGCCGCGACACAGTACCGTCGAGCTTCGCAGACCACACCCACCACACCGACCCATGAGTGGGACAATCCTGACCCTGCCTCCCGCGGACTTGTTCGCGCTCGGACAGACCTCCCTCACGACCCCGCTCGACGTCCTTCACAGCTCGTTCGGGCGCACTCTGTCGACGACATTGACATGGACCTGGCGTACGGAGAGTACCACCCCGAATCGCTTGCTGTCCTGCCTCAAGAACAGAAGGAGAAGGAGCTTAAATCACTCGTCACAAAGTGCAAGATGCTGCTCGACGAGGCAGACTGCGCCGGGCACTCGGCAAAAGCTATCATTGGAAACTTGCAGAAGAACCCAGACACGCTTGCTGCAGTAGGCCTGACGCTGGCCGAGATTTCATCCCTGGCAAGCAAAATGGCGCCGGGGGCACTAGGCATGATCGCCAAGTCAGCGCCTGCTGTTATGGCGTTGTTGGTCAGCCCACAGTTCCTCATCGCCGTCGGCGTCAGTGTGGGTGTGACTGTCATTGCAATCGGTGGATACAAGATTGTGAAAAGAATCAAGGAGAAAGCAGGTGACGACAATGACAAGGATGCCGGTGCTGGTCTTGACGAGGCGATCGATGTTCATGAGCTCGACCGCATTGAAAGATGGAGACGCGGGATTCCCGAAGACAGCCTCGTCGACGACAACGCTACTGTTGTCAGTGGAACGAGTGTTGAAGGAGAGCTCATCACACCTTATGCTGCACAGAGCATGGGCCATCTACCAGCTAAATCACAGGCCGGCAAGAGCAAGAGTGGGAAGAAGAGCATTAAAGACAAGGTCAGTGATAGCAAGAAGAAGCACAGGAGGCACAGGAGCGAAACTGAAGACACTGAGACTGTGCTCAGCGCAGATTCAGAAAGCACTGTCAAGCGGAGCAGCACAAGCAAGAACAAGGAGAAGAGCTTGGTCAAGGTGAAAAAGCCGAGTCCCCTGAGCAGAATGTTCAACCACGGGTCTAGCGTCAGAAGCTGAACGACGAATGATGACATGAGAACGTGAATTGAAGCAAGTTAAGCGCCGATTGATACCAGATAGCATGAATTTATGGCGCGGTCTAACATGGAAATATGGTCGGCGTGTGGATAGGATGGTCTTAGCACACATAGCCCAGCGTAGCATAGCGATCCCCAACCCAGAAATGATGATCTTTGACGTCTAGGTGGCACCCGTCTCCATTGCTCTTTCCCCACGGACCTTGAACACCGACAGTGTCACACTTTTACCCTCACTACCTCAGCTATTTGCTGATCAAGTGGCATGCCAAAACATGGAATGCTCTTCGAATGCAACGGGACGTGAGGGAGAGCGAGCTTCACCAGTGGAGGATGGTAACTTGCTGGAAGTCGTTTAGCAAATGCCCGCACGCGAACCAGTGTGAATAGCCGGCGCTCAGTTGTTGCGGCAGCCTACGCAGGATATAGAAATCATCGTTGCCGTGGGGAAGATGGATGTGTTTGGTAAGAGAAAAGCGTTCTGCTGTGTTGGGTTTGTTCGAGCATTTTCACGATTCTTTGTTTGATGAGACGAGGATACCACTCGTGTCACAAAACAACAAGCAATTTCACTTAGTGAATTGGACCGCCCTCTGCGCCGCATCCATAGAACGAGCCAGGCCGATTTCTCAGTTCATCGAACATTTCACAACTTCGATCAACCAATTGACTTCTCCACCTCAGGTCGTGACCGCGACATCTTGTTATCCAAACTGGTGTGCTGGACAGACTGACGACTATGTCTCGGTCTAACAGAGTCAGTATGACGGGTTACAAAGCGCGTGAGCAACCGCAGCTCAGAAATTCGTTGTTGAAAGGTGAAACCCTCAAGAGCCATATGTTGGAGCTGTTCAAGGACGAGCTCGGGGAATATGAAGGGTCCCTCGACAATATGCCTGCAACAGAGACACGAGGGCCGTCCGGTTCTGCTACAGCACATACCGCCTCACGGTCGACGGCGCGCTTAGCTGACTCTACTGTGCACTACCAGCCCCTGCTTCTTACGTCTACCATAGCACCGGTCTATCCTCCGTTAGCACGAGCCAACCCGCCAACAACGCCAGCTTATAGCAGGACACTTGATACACCATCTTTTGGAAGCTCACCAGTTTATGAGCACCCTCCAATAGTGCCGCCTCACGACTCGCCTCGCTCACCGCCGACACGCCGCACATATCTTCCTTCACCATCACCAGCCTTGCAAGAGTCGCCACACGACGAGAATCGTCAATGGTCCGACAGGCACAAATGGCTATGCCATACGGGACCCTCAGCGCTTGTTACATCCAGCAGACAGAATACAGCGTACAAGCAGACCTTCTTCACCGAACGGAAAAGGTTGAATGGCTGTGACGAAACATATGTCCTGCCGTCGCCAGGATCCTCTCTTACACCACACGTCTTTTCTACCTCATCGCCGAGTCACTCGTCTACGTCGCCTCCCTACCTTCCAACCTTACCCGCAGATGCTGATTTACAACCATCCTCATCTTTATGGCATCCTGATGTCGCAGTGACTGCTACCTCACCCTCCTATTCTACCTCATCGCCGGCCTATGGTGACCCTATATTCTTCTCTTCCTCCTCGACAATTTCCGACGAGTCCTTATGTCGCCAGAATGTATCTGTTCCGCAGCATACCAAGTTCGTCCAGAACGATCAAGCTGGGGCGTTTCATCGTACATATCCCCCACCAGGCATGCGTGTCCCTACCTACATGTGGACAAGCTATCCTTCCTATCTTTCAATTGGTATGACAACATTACCACTGCCAGCAATGCCATATACGCGTGATGTCGTCCGAGCAAGCTCAGGCTTGTACTCAACAAACTCAGGAGCCTGGCTACCAACCAACTGGTCAAACTCGGCGGTGAGACCACGCCATCGGGGGGGACGCCCTAGACCAGTAGATCAGGATATTGTGCGTGAACGTACCACCAGCAAAGAACATGTGGGATCTGTCAATGGCAGATTCTATCACTTCGCACACGAGGAGGCTTGGGGAGCGTCGCTGTTGCCTATCCATGTTTCTACGCCGCTTCAGGTATCATACCGCAGAGCACACCTTGACGATATCATTGGTCAAAAGCGCCACAACGACCACTTCCGATATGACGACCTGCCTTTGGAACTGAAGCAGAGGATACTTATGCATGCATTCGAAGATACGGACAGTGGTGTATCTTGTACAGCAAGCATCAACCTTCCGATGCCTGAGCCCAAAATCCATGGCGTCAAGCACCTACGAGCTATGGTAAGGTTGCCTCCTGCTTTCAAGCAATTGTTCGTTTCCAAGCGCTTCGTGGAAGAGGCACTTCCAGTGTTTATTATACGCTACGGTCTTTCTTTCACAGATGTGCGACTAGCGACTCATCCTAGCCCACTCGGCTACAGCAGCACTAGTCCGATAGCTTCTGCTATTCAAGCAATCACCTTTCGTAGTCAGAAAGCATCTGCACTAGACGGTGGGACCCGGCGCTGGGCGCATATTCTGACCCGCTTGCTGCCGCGAGCGCTACCAAACATACGCAGGATAGACATCGTCGACAGATATGATATGTATTGGGGCCCGAAAGAAGACCGGGACGCTTTCGGCAGCCTTGGCAAAAACCTGTTCCATTGGGCTCATCCATGGGCTACCCTAACCCAAGCAGGGTTCGAAGCTTTGCAACCAGCCCACGGCAAGCCCCAAGCTGCCCTGCCAGAAGATCTTGCAGAGCTAGTGCGCGAGCAAGCCTCCACCTTCCAGGTTATTCCGCAAGCAAAACTCAAGAAGGGCGTTAGGGTCAACACCGCGCCTGTTTGGGAAGGATGCAAAGTTCAAATTTGCACGCGTCTGACCGTCTTTTGCGGGCTCAACGAACGGGATGGCAATCTTGGTCCAGGAGTCTGCGGCAGACTGCTTGCGATGATCATCACATTTGACCGGCAAACCATGGAGATTATCGATGTGGAAGACAGTGACAACTACAAGGACAACAAATCATATCGTTTCTGGCGTCGGCTTCATCTAGTCGCGACCGAGAGTCCAAGGCGTACCGATGTTGGGGCAAGTCGTTCAAAAGGGAGGTAACATCTTCCGCCTGATGACACTGAGTGGATGGGGGGTAAAGCGTATGGACCTCGCCTACTTCGAATGTCTTTGGAAAATATCACGAGGGAAGGGTACCCTGCTATCGACAGTGACTGTATTGAGTGGGTTCGAGAGACTTCCACTGAGGAAGAAACTCGATTATAGTGGTAAGCAGAACCAATATCCTACAGCAAATGGCGAGGTATGGTCT
>Ga0066648_10001772_pt1 | contig 11276 bp, 11 predicted proteins | sample CryGeyCG12114_NA_FD_59537 | JGI IMG/M metagenome (GOLD analysis project Ga0066648, IMG submission 59537) | Groundwater microbial communities from aquifer - Crystal Geyser CG19_WC_8/21/14_NA | ecosystem: Environmental > Aquatic > Deep subsurface > Groundwater | place: USA: Utah: Grand County... | reverse complement strand
AGGGTAAGCTCGGCCTTCTTGACCAAGATACGGACGGGGTCGCGCATGAACTTAGTGGTGACCTCAAGGACGTCCTGAGGCATAGTAGCAGAAAGAAGGACGACCTGGGTAGATTGTGGAAGAAGTTGGAAGATGTCGTAAATCTGCTCGGTGAAACCACGCTAAATATTGTTAGCCATGGACATATTCGCAGAACATTCAATCACTTACAGAAAGCATCTCGTCGGCCTCGTCGAGAATGAACATCTTCATGTTGTCGGTCTTCAAGACGCGACGCTGGATCATGTCTTGAACACGACCTGGAGTACCAACGACGACCTGTGGGCCATCTTGAAGAGCCTTCATATCCTCGCGGACATTGGTACCACCGATGCAGGCGTGACAGTCAATGTTCATGAAATCGCCGATGGCGACAACGACCTTCTGGATCTGCTGAGCCAACTCGCGAGTTGGGGCAAGGATCAAAGCCTGGCAAGCCTTGAGGTTTTGGTCGATCTTCTGCAGGCAGGAGATGGAGAAGGTAGCGGTCTTGCCAGTGCCAGACTGGGCTTGAGCGATCACATCGGATCCTACGAAGAGTGGTTAGCTGGAAGTCTAAAGAGTTGTTGGGGAATCCTTACCCTTGATGACTGGCATAATAGCGCGCTGCTGAATAGCAGACGGCCGCTCGAAACCATAGGCGTAGACACCTGAAGAATTGTAAGTCTTTGCCTCACATGTACTTTCGCAATCTTGACATACCTCGAAGGAGCTCTGCCTTGAGGTTCATGGAGTCGAATGAATCCGTAACTTCATCGTAGTTGGACTCGATTTGACCTGCAGGAAAAAATCAGCATGTTTTGTCCAGGATTGGTGGCTGCGCTTCCATTCCAGATTATAGCCAGATACTTTTGCGCGCCGCCTTTATGATGGATGTGACATACCCTCTGGGACCTCCTCAAGACCTTTGTCCGCCATGATTGCGTGAGAGATAGATCACAGGCGCTGCCGGTGACCTTGGGAAAGTGGAAGGTGGGGGTGTCGCGTGAAGTGGTGGATGCTGTCTGTCGCAGCACCTGGTTTGTAGTTTTTGAACTGTGTGAGCTAGACAATAAGATCCTCTGAGAGAATCTGAGTGATCTAGCGAAATTGTGTGATTGTGATGTTACGTTTGATGTACGTGAGAGAGTATGAGGTGGAGGGCGAAGGCGGTTTGAAAATTATCTGTAGCGGGAACATGCACGCCGCCTACGCTAACAAGAAATTCTTGGCACTCTTCACTTTTTTTGCCTGGCCCGTTCCGGATGCCTGGTTTTCACCAGAAGTATTCACTTCTCCGGTGGCGCAGTCTTTGGTGGAAGCACGGAGTCGATGGGAGTCATGCAAAGCCATATTATCATGAAGCCCTGGTTCAATCGTACCTCTGATTGGAGTAATACAGACTGAATACGACAACCACTTCCAGCAGCTTTCCAGGTCCTTACTGTAGCCAATCATGGCTCTTCTGCAAGCGCTCGTACCGAATGGCCACCAGCACGATGAAGATATTGGCACAGTGAGTGCGGTTGTCAGCAGAGACGTAATCCAGCGACCAAGTCGGGACGAGGATGAAGCGTTACGACATCCTTTAGGTGTAAAGCCATCGGGCAATGCCCTAACCTCAATTGAGAATCTCCAAGGCTCCATGGGACTATTTGCTCACTTACCTGACGCTCTAGTTCTCACTCTCCTGGAGTACCTTGATGACTATGGGTTGGTGCATCTTGGACAGACATGTCGCGCATTTTTCGCATATAGCACCTTCGACCAAATGTGGAGGGATATCACAGTCAATGACCCGAGGCCAGGTTTCCAGTGGTATGGTAGCTGGCGGGCATCTCGGAGACGGCTGAAATCGGCGAGACTCCCTCCCATAGACTGCGGCGCGTTGTTCTCAGACTCTTTGCATCGACCCTTCCTCTGCTCACAAATTCCCCTCGAGCCCTACGCTTCCAACATTCCATCGACGAATCAGCTTCCGCGCCTGTCACATTTATCGACTACAGAGTTCAGTGAAGCATGGACTGGCCGACCATTCATCCTTACAGATCCCGTAAAGGGTTGGGACTTGTATCGAAAATGGGACCAAGCGAGTCTGCTGAATAAGTATGGCAGCACCGTTTTTCGTGCCGAGGCTGTCGATTGGCCACTGGACACTTATGTTGAGTACATGAACAGTACCAAGGATGAAAGCCCGCTGTATCTCTTCGACCGTGGATTTGTAGAGAAGATGAATCTGGCAGTAGGAGAAGGCGGGTCTTATCAGCCACCTGAATGCTTCGGTGAAGACCTATTTACTCTGTTAGGTGAACAGCGGCCTGACTACCGTTGGCTTATTGTTGGCCCCGAGAGAAGTGGCAGCACATTCCACAAAGACCCCAATGCCACCAGCGCTTGGAATGCAGTTGTACGTGGCTCCAAATACTGGATCATGTTTCCAAACTCGATTATTCCTCCTGGCGTGTACATGTCAGAGGACCAAAGCGAAGTGACTAGCCCGCTGAGCATTGCGGAGTGGCTGCTTACTTTCCACGAAGAAGCGAGAAACACGCCAGGGTGTCTCGAAGGCGTGTGCGGTGAGGGCGAAGTGCTTCATGTACCTTCCGGATGGTGGCACCTTGTCGTTAATCTTGAGCCCGCGATTGCAATCACTCAAAATTTTGTTCCAGAGTCGCACGTTCGTCCTGCAATCAACTTCCTGAAGAACAAATCCAGCCAAGTATCAGGCTTCAAGGACAATGTCAAGGATCCATATGCATTGTTCATGGAAAGACTACGGGAAGCACACCCTGAACTAGCGGCGTCCGTGGAGAACACGAGTGATAAAAAGAGAAAATGGGAAGACGTTGTCGCGCCCGAAGACGAGGGAGGCTCTGGCGTAGCGAGAAGCTTTGGTTTTGGATTTGCGGATGATGATATTGAAGAGGAATAAAGCGGTCAAGCTGCTGCGTCCAGAGCTTTCAGTGACATGCCACGCTCTTCGTCGCACTGGAATTACGGCTAAAGCTCAAGTAGCCAATGAATGCTCCTACCGCCACCGCCAGCATAACCCAGCCATTGTAGGTCATAAACAACAACCTGTTATTCATCAGCGTTATCGGATTCACCGTTGTCGCACTTACATGATGAAGAAACTGTAGAAAACTTGTACAGCGTATAGCAACGCCTTGACAATCGTTCCGTTCCTCTCAGCCACGGATTTCGAGTCGCTTCCTACCATCAGATATGAGCTTGGTCCATGTTCAGCTTCACCTTGACGGTCTTAGTCTCAGATCCGCGGGTCGTCTGATATGTACATACTTGTAGCACTGCTACTGAATGCAGACATCCTGGAATTGTAACTTTGCTCGTACTTCCTACTTATCTCCCGCACGAATTCGTAGCCGGCCGTCAAGAAGGCAATCGCGATAAGCGACATGATCAAGGAAAAGGTGCTGGTTACGCGCCATTGCCGGAAGATAATGCAAAGGTTCTCCGAAGACCAGGTGAAGAGCATCTATCTATGTCAGCAAACCTACAGAGGTCCTTAGAGTGAGAACACACATTCATGGAGCATTGGTCTCCTCCCATATCCATGCCTCCGTGATCCATGCCGTCGTGCCCGCCGTGGTCCATGTGAGAGTGGTCCATGATGCAAGTTGCGTGAGTGTATTCCTGCGTCGGACGAGAACAGAAGAGTCAAATCTTCAGAGCAGATATAGCCTCGAGTACCACGTCACGGTTTCCGTGCCAGATCGTTATGCCTGATGCTGTCGATATGACTTGCTCACTCAAGTGCAGTGCCAAACATAGCAAACGTGGCGTAGTTGTGTGTCACTGGCACTGCTCGCTCCTCGATCACCATCGCAAATGGTGTGTCGCAACCGCACCAACGCTTACAACAAATGCATAGACAAGTACCTCTGTAGCTTCTGTTTCTCAGTCGAGTCACGCCACAGTGCAATGCGCGATGGGTGAGAATGTGCCGCCCGGATCGGCCAGCAAAGCCACCGCAACAAAAGAAATCCCAGGACTGCCGTATTACGAGAAACTGCGACGCGACCTGCGCGACACATTAGCGAAGAAGAGACTCATTGACAGAAACTTGGTAATTGTGGTATCGCTTTCTGGAGATATGTCCTTACTGACTCAATCTAGGCACACATCGAGGAACAGATCTTCCTCAAGGAGACGTCCTACCTCGAAGATACCTCCACCGCAGGTAATATCGTCAAGGGCTTCGACAACTATATTAAAGCCTCCGCAGTCACCGCATCTGCCAGTGCAGGTGGGGGCACCATCTCTGGGAGCGCCGCGGGTGGTGGACCGTCTGCGGGTAGGAGGAAAGCAGCCGTCAACGATGCGGATCGTGTTTTCTCCAAGAGCTCGGTCGGCTATATGAAAGACTCGGATACGCCCTCAAGCGCAGTCAGTACACCAAATCTCGCCGGTACCCCAACTGCAAGCTTCGCAGAGAAGGGTGGAGACAAGAAGAAGAAAAAGAGTGTTGCTAATGATGACACGGACGGAGACGGAAGGGCGAGCAAGAGGCAGAAGATCACTTATGGTCCGAATAGAAAAGGCAACGACGATTGACCGATCAAAGGCCTCTGTATACTTGAGCCAGTGGACGCGAAATTCCAGCTGCATGGACGACGTGGCGGAGAGAGCATCTTGATAAAATCTTACGACGGCGTCGCGTTAGTAACTTCAGAGATGGACGTCATCAACACCATTGAACTCGAATAAGGAGGGTGCTTGACGAAGAAGCAGACTAACATTGGCATCCCTCAGTCTTCATCCAAACCTAAGCTGCATTGTCGCAGCTGTATCATGCTGACAGAGTGCGGCGAGGCGCTACGAGTGTCAAAACAGCATATTAGTAGCCCTGTCCAACAAGCTCTAGGCGATGCAATGTTGAGTACAAAGCTCATGGCCACAGACTCCTAGGGATGCCACATAGGCTTGAAAACAAAGCGACGGCAAGGATTATCCTCAATACAGGGGACCCATCGAATGAGCGTGTGCTATCACGTGGGTCCGGACTTTGTAGCTCGAGCAGAGTAGGTCCGGTCAAGATGGCGGCGTTTTCTCAGTGGCTGCGGCCACACAGCAGATGTGTAGGCGCAAAAGGCCACGAACAGCGGTCAGTGTGCTGCGTTTAGCACGGGCACGGAGGTGCCATCTTGTGTGTAGACGAACGAAAATAAACATTCGCAAACATTATTTGTCTCATGTCTACACGTGCTCAGCTTTAGTCCTCGAGAGGCCAGTGAAACCGAATACGGCAATGACACAATGAGTACCTCGGCTCTTCGACTTCATCTCATCCTTCGTGTGATACACAACCACTCTGTATCCTTGCGGCCTCTACGACGATGTTCCCACAGTACATTACTTCTGTCTAGCTAGCGTATCTCATTATAGCGTGCTTGTCAACCTTCGAACGTCAGCCATGTCTCCTCTCAACCACGCCTCAGCGGTAAGCATAAAGCTATATCTCACGGACTGCCACATTATGACCAACACTATTTAGCAAGCGATCGCGAAATTGCGATCATACGTGCCGCCTCCAACAGTGTGGGGTTCAATGCCTCTATCGAGGAAAGCAGCTGTTCTCATCCTGCTTTTCGCCGACCGGAAGGGCGATTTACGAGTCCTTATCACTATGCGCGCCAGCACGCTAAAGTCTTACTCTGGTCAGGCTGCACTCCCCGGTGGCAAAGCAGAACCTGGGGAGACAGCCTTCGAGGTGGCCCGACGAGAAGCTTCGGAAGAAATTGGCTTGCCTCGTCGCGAGTCAGCGCTGCCATCACCTTTTAGGGTCGAGCATCTGTGCGAGATGCCAACCAACCTTGCAAAAAGTAAGGAAGCCGTACTCTACAGCTCTTTGCTTCTTGGTCTTCCGAAGCTTATGACCCATGCAACATGATGTACCATCACTGCGTCATTTGGGCCTGACCGTAACTGGTGGCTGTCCCAAAACGTCACGTTGTTCATGTTATCCTTCTCCAATTCATCAATCCAGAACTTAGAGCTAACTTGTGTTTTGCTCGTTTAGCAGAACTAGTTGTCCGACCTTGCATTGCGTTCTTGCACTCGCATGACCCAGCTACTGGCGAGGATGCGAGTGTAGCAGACAAGCTGTTACCACGTCTCGATGCTCAGGAAGTTGCCGCAGTTTTCTCAGCACCGTTCAAGAACTTCCTTAATACAGAAGATGATCCAGATGAGGAAAACCTCCCCGGCAAGCCAAGCGATTGGTACAAGGGCACGTGGACGGATTGGCATCAAACACGCTGGCGTATGCACAGTTTCTTTGTTCCAGTTACCAATCAAGTAGTCTCGAAACCCAAGAAAACCGAAGGGCAGAAAGTCGCCGCAGATCATCTCGAGTCACTGCAGCGATACAAGGTGTTTGGCATGACAGCCAGGATGCTTGTCGATGCTGCAAGGTATGCATATGGCCGAGAACCAGTATTTGAGCATAACAGCCATCTGGGAGATGAGGATATGATTGGGAGACTACGAAAACTAGGAAGGCTTGGTGATATACGGAAGCCAGGTGACGAACTTACGCGTGATGTCCTGAAGAAAGCTGCCAGCTTGTAGGAAGTTCCGGCGTATGCTCTATTATTGAATCAAGTCATTCCAGGTCAAAGTGCACGGAGCTATCCTTGAAATATGGCCCACAGCATACCGCGTCCGTGCACACCTACATAAGGGATAACTTGACTGTCCGCAGCAGCCTTGCCGCCATCCACAAAAAAGCAAGTGAACGTCACTAAAACTGTCAGCAAACAACCTACGCTATATGACAAGTGGCTGATGCATGCACAATGGCTTCCCTTCACTGGCAAGTGAACAGAAAGGCGCTGAAAGCAGCTTTGTGACAAAGAGTTTCGTCCTTTGTTCATTGTCACGACCACGATGTCAGGTATACAGTCGAAAATGGTCGGCACAACCGTCAGGAGTTTGAGAATAGAGTCATGCGGGTCTGCACATGTCGCTGAAGCACCTCGAGTAGTGTTTGAGACATCCGAGGGCTTCTGTGGTCTCAGCTCAAAGTTCGGAGGATTAAGGCGCCATGTTGTCACCACCTAGGTCGCCGCGGAGGCCAGTGTCTCCAGCGCCTTCCGAAGCTTTACTTACCATGCAAGCTCGCGGCCTAGAATTGTTTGAACCTCCATCTTCATCGAGCCAACATCTTGCCGCCTACGACAGCTCCATCCGATCAACACCGTCCGACCTCGACAAGCCGTTACCGTTAGAGCCTTTCGAGAGGCAAAAAAGAAGAACTTCAAGTACATACAGTTGCGATACTACAATCACGAATATACTAGAGTTGTACAGCCGTCGCGAAGATTCTCCACCCCCACCAATGCCTATGCTGCATCAACCTCAAGCTTACAGAGACACAGTGGCAACTCTTCTGCTGAGCTTCAACTCCTCCCCTGTTAGTCCGCCGTCGTCAAAATCCCCACGGGAGATGCCATCCATTCCTTCACTTCGTCTTACGCCTGAACCACCGCATCCGCTCTTCGCCGTCGACAACAGAAGCGCGCCAAGTTTCCTTGAATTCTCGCGCAAATTGCAAGACAGGAGGAATGAGCTGGTTTCACCAATGTCGCAGGACTCAGACTTCCACCGCCAGATGGCCTACGACAAGCTGGCTCCGCCTTCGCCACAACTGACACCTGACCTACGGCAACAAGTAGCCTTTCACGAACCCCACCACCTTCCTGGCCCAATGTCTGGCACGATCACCGACGTCGTGGATGCTGACATGATTCCAGAGCCACTAGATCTCAACAGAACTAGTCGAGTAGTCCTAGAACCGCAAGAAGCTGCACGAAAGGCTCAAAATGAAAGATTCGAGCAAATGCTCGACCACACTGCACGTCGCTTCTCCCATGACTCACGTTCTACTGACAGCTTCGTAGCCTATGACAACCCCGCCGATGCCGTCAAGGCGCTGATCAGGGAGAAGCTGCGTAAGAAGAAAGCTACCAAAGAGAAGCCGAAAATCATGTCGTTTGCCGAGCAGAAGTATCCCGGCGTGGGCTCTCCAGACACACCTGGGAGGAAGTACTCGTGGAAAAGTGACAGAAGATCTAGCATTCAGCAAGGTGTGTCGCACCTCTTCCGAGCTTTGTCTATATCCAGTCCGACATCAAGTCCGACTCAGGCGGCCTTGGCAGCACCGGGTCAACGGCAGAAACAGCTCGCTATCCAGGCTTCGCCGTATCAGAAATACGGCATGGCGGCTTATTCCCCCGAGATGAAGAGAAAGAGGAAGGAAGAGCGGGCGAGACAGAGGCAGAAGCAATTGTCGAGGAAGGGGACTGTGAGGGGGACTATCCGCCGGCCGCCATACGAATCTATTCGGGAGAGTGTTGTCCCGGAGTCGTCGGTAGCACCACGAACAAGTCGCAATAGTGTGATTTCGAGACCCGAGTCAGTGGTGAATGCTATACATAATGGTCAGACCCAGTGGATGGGCGCTTTCAGAGGGATGAGGCCGGCTGAGAGGAGACGGAAGAGATTAAAGGAGAGCATCAAGCTTGTGGGGCCAGCGAAGTTTGAGGACCACGCAGAGGATGAGCAAACGTGGCTTTGATGCACTTGTCGACTGGATATTTTGATAGCGAGCGATAGAAACATATGAGCATAACACATGTTTGTTCAGTTCAGTTGGTAAGCGTAAGTGGCGAAGAGCTGCTATGAAAGCGATTTCCTTGTAACCGTGCTGGCGCCCATAGCCAGTAGCTAGACTCACATTTCTAGCACCTGAGTTTTGCCAATTGTGTCCGTAGGGGAAATGACCAAGTTCAGGACTTCTTCTAGAGTATATCTACATAGTTCGAAGCTGTGTTTGGTCACCTTTCACCGTGGTGCATACCATGACACAACACAAGTGAAGCATACCTAGGTACATACCTATCTACAAGTACCTATCCAAGCACGTTCTAACTTAGGTACCTACAGTATCCAGGAATAGCTATGGTGGACCCCAGGCTTCTTAGACTCCTTAAGTTAGGCTCCCCACAGCGGATGAAGGTCAAACGCAACCATGATGCTGATCGGCCGGAGTACCCCGCACCTTCAAATGCAAGGGAACCCAGGACGAGCATCCAATACACGTACACCTTGAACCTGAGCCTGCATGCTCGTGCTTCACCGTCACTTCACGTTATAGAAGACTTGTATCCACATCGGTTTTGAGTATACCACCTTCTTGCGGTTGGAGGCTGCTACAACAGTGTCAATATGGGCGGCGACACTAACCGGGCTGGCATGGCCACCTCATCTTACCCGCAACTCGTCAAAGGCCCCGTTGGCAAGCAAATAGAGCCGCTCTATCGCGACAGACTCAATCAATTCACCTCTGGCGGTCAGTACCAAGGGCAGAACCTCTTGTCGTACGTCTCTTTCTTGAATGTTCTCTACTACAGCTAATAAAAGTGCCGTAGCAAGCTATACCATGCTGCAAACGACGACGAAGACCATGTCAAACTCTCAGTCTATTCTCCTCCGAACCAAAGTCGCCCCACGTTCAAGGATGCAACATCTCACAAGTTCAATCCCACCAGGCGTGGCGAGTCCTTCGGCCCAGCATGGTCGACCCACTGGTTCAAGATTCAGCTTACCGTGCCCGAAGATATGGTCAATGGTGAACATCTTGAGTTTCATTGGGATGCGAACAATGAAGGACTAGTATGGACACACGACGGAAACCCGTTACAAGGTCTAACCGGAGGTGGAGAGCGCACAGAATGGATCCTACCAGAGAGCTTTTGCGATGGGAAAGAGCATACATTTTACATTGAGATGGCATGCAATGGTATGTTCGGCAATGCTCCGGGCGGTGACAGCATTCAGCCTCCAGATCCCAACAAGTCATATACACTACACGAAGCTCGCATAGTGGATGTCAACTTGGAAGCACGAAACTTGTTCATCGACCATTGGATTATCGGCGACGCGGCACGGGAGTTTTCTGGTGACAGCTGGGAACGCCATGAAGCGTTGCAAGTCGGTAACAGGATCGTCAATGTCTTTACCAACAACAATGGTTCGCAAGCATCGATTAAGCAGGGTCGAGAGATTGCCCGAGAGTACCTGGGCAAGAATGTTGATTCCGCGAAAGTTTACGAGTCGAAAGAGAAACCTATTGTATTTGGTATAGGTCACTGCCACATAGATACTTGCTGGCTATGGCCCTGGGCGGAAACAAAGCGGAAGGTCGCAAGGTCTTGGAGCAACCAATGTGACCTTATGGACAGATACCCCGAGCACAGATTTGCTTGCAGTCAAGCACAGCAATACAAATGGCTCAAAGAACTTTATCCATACGTCTTTGACCGGGTCAAGACAAAGGTCAAGGAAGGAAAGTTCCAGCCGATTGGTGGCAGTTGGGTTGAGCATGATACCAACATGCCAAGTGGAGAGTCACTGGTTAGGCAGTTCTTGTACGGGCAGAGGTTCTTCCAGAGTAATTTCGGCGAGAGGTGTCAGACATTTTGGCTGCCAGACACTTTTGGTTATTCTGCACAACTACCTCAGATATGCCGGCTGGCTGGGATGACGAGGTTCTTTACGCAAAAGTTGAGCTGGAACAACATCAACAACTTCCCACATACGACATTCAATTGGGTGAGTCTCGACGGTAGCCAGGTCATTTGCCATATGGCTCCTAGTGAGACATACACAGCTGATGCACATTTTGGTGATGTGAAGCGGAGTGTTACACAGCATAAGAGTATGGACCAGGATAACACCAGTCTGCTCGTCTTCGGCAAAGGCGATGGTGGTGGAGGACCGACATTCCATATGTTGGAAAAGCTCAGGAGATGTCGTGGCTTAAGCGACACGACAGGGCTTCTACCACGTGTCGAAATGGGCAGATCTGTGGATGACTTCTTTGCAGCTTTGCAGAAGAAGGCTGAAAATGGAACTGATTTCGTTACGTGGTATGGTGAGCTATACTTCGAACTGCACAGAGGTACATACACGACACAGGCAAACAACAAGCTCCACAACCGCAAACAAGAAATCATGATGCACGACATCGAGTATCTGGCAACGCTAGCGACATTGAAGAGCAAGAGCTACAAGTATCCCAAGAAGGAGATCGACGACATGTGGGAGAACATCTTGCTCTGCCAGTTCCACGACTGCTTGCCCGGGAGCTCCATCGAAATGTGCTATGACGACTCGGATGAACTGTATGAAAAGAACTACAAGCTGGGTGCGAAGGTCAAAGAAGACGCACTTTC
>Ga0066648_10001766_pt1 | contig 11314 bp, 10 predicted proteins | sample CryGeyCG12114_NA_FD_59537 | JGI IMG/M metagenome (GOLD analysis project Ga0066648, IMG submission 59537) | Groundwater microbial communities from aquifer - Crystal Geyser CG19_WC_8/21/14_NA | ecosystem: Environmental > Aquatic > Deep subsurface > Groundwater | place: USA: Utah: Grand County... | reverse complement strand
AGGCTTTTCAAATTGCATGGATAGTTCCTTTGCCATAGCCAGGTTTTTAAGCAGCTCCTAGTTCCAACTGGTTTTTAACCAATTCGTAATAATATCCTTTCGCTCTGGAAAGCTGAGTATGCGAGCCGATTTCCGCAATCTCGCCATTGTTTAAAACAATAATCTGATCGGCATTTTTAACTGTACTTAACCGGTGCGCGATGATGACGACCGTTCTCCCTTTGAAAAACGTATTCAGATTTTCCATGATAATTTTTTCATTGTTCGCATCGAGGGCGCTGGTCGCTTCATCAAAAAACAAATATTCCGGATCCTTGTAAACCGACCTAGCAATAAACAGACGTTGTCGCTGGCCACCGCTGATTCCAGCTCCGGTATTACCAATCTTCGTTGTAAAACCAAGTGGTAGTCTCTTAATATATTCTTCAATATTGGCGACCCGAATAGACTTCATCATTCTGCTTTCATCAATTTGCTTTCCATCAACTGCTATGTTTCGCGCAATGGTGTCCGAAAAAATATACCCGTCCTGCATCACAGTGCCACATTGTTCTCTCCATTTAGACGCTGATATTTCGGCTATATCCTTTCCATCAATGGTGATTTCACCTTCTTGAATTGGATAAAATTTTAGGAACAATTTCAATAGTGTGGTCTTTCCGCTGCCGCTTGAACCAACTATCGCAGTGACTTTCCCTTTCGGAATATGAAGGCTTATGTTTTTGAGCACATTTGCTGTTCCCGGGGCTCCGTACCGGAACGACACATTCCTAAACACAATACCGTCATTAAATGGCCGATCGAAAATATTCCGCCCTTGAATTCCTGGTTCTTCGCTGTGTTTCCGATTCCAGTAAAATTCCTCATTTAGTTCTTCATTGGGTTTGTTATGTATTTCACCAAGCCGGTCCAGGCTCATTTTTGCATCTTGTATTTTCTTAACGAAATCCATAATTTGATTCAATGGACCATTCATCTGTCCGATGATATAAGAAATTCCCAGCATCGCACCCAATGTAATCTGATTGTCCAGAACGAGTTTGGCTGCCACGAACGATATCAAGATATTTTTTAATTGCGTAAAAAAAGAGGCACCCAATTCCTGGTATTGTTCTAGGCTTAGATTTTTAATATTGATCTTGAAAAGCTTAGCCTGAATCTTTTCCCATTCCCATCTACGCGCTTGTTCGCAATTGTTGAGCTTTATTTCCTGCATTCCTGTGATCAGCTCGTATATGGAATTTTGGTTTTCTCTCAATCTTTGAAACCTGAGGTAATCAAGGTTCTTTCTCTGTTTCAAGAAAATAAATACCCAGCAGATTGAAATAACACTGCCGATAAAAAATATACTGAGCAGCCTTACATCATACATGGCCAGCACAATAGAGAAGACAATCAGGTTGATAAATGAAAACAACGTAGTGAGTGAAGATCCCGTTAGAAATTCCTCAATTCGGTGATGGTCGCTGATCCGCTGGGATATGTCTCCGATGTTTTTCGACTCAAAAAAGTTGATAGGTAACTTCATCAACTTCGTCAGGAAATTTGAAACAATTGAAACACTTAGCCTGGTATTTACATGAAGCAGCACCCAGTTTCGAATCATATCCACTCCTATATTGCCAAGAAACAAGAGCAGCTGAGAAAACAGAATGAGGTAGATGAAGCCTACATTGCGCATTTGTATGCCATAGTCGACCAGACTTTGCGTAAGAAACGGGAACAGCATACTTACCATACTTCCAAACAGCATTCCCAGCACAACCTGAAAAAGGTATTTTGAATATGGCGACAAATACTGGAACAGAAAGCCAAATCCGGATGGCACTGTTTTTAGCTCCTCTGCGCCAGTATAGAAGTCGGGAGTAGGTTCAAGTAGCAGCGCTACTCCTCGCTCGTCGGCGGTACCGGCCCAGCATTTCATTAAGGTTTCCTTGTCAACCTTCACCATACCGTGCCCGGGATCAGCAATCATGTGGATTATTTCCTTGCTGAATATATTTTTATTTTTTGTCTCGTACAAAACAACAAAGTGCTCCTGATTCCAATGTAAAATGCACGGTAGCGGTACTTCTTCTACAAGCTTTTTATAATTCAATTTGATTGGCAATGTCTTCATGCCAATCTTCTCGGCAGCCCGGCTGATTCCATTCAGGTTCACGCCATTACGCGTAATGTACATGTTGGAACGAAAAAAATCCAGGGAGTAAACCTTGCCGTAAAATGCTGAAATCATTTTCAGGCAAGTCGGCCCGCAATCCATGTAGTCGAGTTGGCGGTAGTATTTATATTTTGTACGAAACATAATTAACTGGCTCTAGTTTCTCGCCCTGTTTTCTTCGTCTGCACTACTGCTTCTTCGCTCGTTTCTTCTAAAAACGGATTTCCCAAATTTATAAGTGACTTGAAGCTTGGCACTTCTGTTGTCGTAAGTCTGGTAAATACGCGATTTAAAAACGTCCAGATTTGCGCTGATCTTGGGATTTCCAGTGAAGAAAATGTCATCCACCACCAGCTGTGCATTCAAATTGCCGTGAAAAAAGGACTTTTGAATCGCAAAGTTTATCTGGTAAAACGAACCCACGTCATAAATGAATCCTTTTGACTTTCCGTTGTACAAGTAAGATATTTCAAATGTGAAGTCCTTTGATAAAGAAAGCACGTTACTTCCTTGAAATGAAAATGAAACTTGTCGCACTTTGTGAATGGTCTGGACGTAGGGAACATTCTGTTTTACATAATAGACACTCAAATAGTTTTGCATTTTCCACCATTTATTAATGTTCACTGGATAGCTTATATCCCAGGAATAGTTTTCCGAATCACCGGTATTTTCCCGGGTGTACAATGTAATATTGGTAGATGCGTCCAGATATGGTATCTGTGAAATAATATCGGTGTCTTTGCGATAGCTAAGTGTGGTACTTATATCGTTATATGAATAAGAGATATTAGCCGTATTAATTATCGTGGGCAACAAGAAGGGATTTCCTTCTGTATACATAAACGGGCTCACATACCAGCGAAACGGGTTTAAATAATAAAATGATGGTCTCTGAATTCTCCTGCTATAAGCCAAAGACAAAAGAGATTTTTCGTTGATCTGGTATCCCAGATTCATATTTGGCAACATTTTAAGATATTCCCTCTCAATGGCTTTGTTGTCACTGACTGAATTGCCGTCAGTTTGCGTGTTTTCTGCACGCAAACCAACCTGGATATTAATTTTTTTACCCAAAGAGGTTGCATAAGAGATGTAGCCTGCCAGGATATCCTCGCGGTACTTAAACTCATTGCTTCTTCTCGGGTCTCCGATCCATGCTCCAGACTGTGACAATGTATCGAATCTTATATTGTTATAGCTATATGTTTGTGCAATTTTTGAACCGATCTCTATCCTGCCCTTTGCAACAGGAAAAATGTAATCAATCTGCCCTGACTTTATTTTGATCCGAGAATTGGCATCATTTCTCAGTCGTCCCACCACCTGGCTTTCTGAATAATCGCTTATATCCTGATTTTGTCCGGAGCTGTAATCCGCATATGAAGCATCGATGCTTAATTGCTGCTGTTTCTTAAACTCACCCCTATAACTGGCATTCACAGATCGATTATTGTTGCGGGGATATTGGAAATTTTTCGTTAGCACCGAACTAAGTTCATTTTTGCTATTGGTATCGACCAGCCTCGTCAGCGTTGTGTTAAGGTTATCCCCGGAATTATGAAATCCTTTGTAAAGCAGGCCGATAGTCTGCTTTGTTGCAACTGTGTACTCGGTACCAATCTGATAACTATGAGCCTGATCATCCTTAGGTACACTAAGAAATGATTTTAGCTGCTTTTTATCGTCCTCAACAAATTGGGTCCCCCAGTTCTTATACAGCTGTCGGTTACGATTGAACCAGTAAGTACCAAAAAAGCTAATTTTTTTTGCCTTATAATTGGCAGTCGCACCTGACCCTCCTGAATTGAAGGAATTTCTCATGGCATAAGCAGAGACATTTCCGCTCCAACCCAGGTTTTTATCTCTTTTGAGTTTGATATTAATCACACCCTTGTATTCCCCGTCATACCTCGCCGACGGATTTTCAATTATCTCAATTGACTCTATCTGCTCCTGCGCCAAGCTATTGAGGTAGTTAGCTAGTTCTTCGCTACTCATAGGTACCGGCTTGCCATCTATGAGCACAACCGGAGTTACATTGTTTCTCAGCGAGATCCCGCCTGAAGATCCTACCCTGATGCCCGGAGATCGTTTAAGGATATCAGTAGCATTAATGGATGTCTTAAACAGGCTGTTGGAGCTAACATTGATGACAGTTTTATCGAACTGCTTTTCAAAGGCGGGCTTTTCTCCCTTGACAACAACTTCATTGAGCAATCTCTGGTCCGAAGCCATAGCAATTTGGGCTAAGTCGAGAATGGTGCCAAGTGTCTCGAATACTAACGGCCCCCTATATACCTTCTTGTACTCAATGGATGAAATTTCCAAAATATAAGCGCCAACTGTTGTTACAGGCAGTTCGAAATGTCCGGTGCTGTCTGTGATATCTCCCTTAACGAAAGACGAATCGGCAGATGAGAATAAGGTAACGTTTGCAAAGGCAACTCCATTTGTGGTTCCCTCCTGTACCGCTTTTCCTTTAATAATCCCGGTTTGTCCCTGGACTAACCCTGCATATAGCAACATTGCCCATAAAAGTAAATTTTTCATAATACCGGATTTTTGTAGTTATTATCAATAGCCGTTCTTAGTAACAGGTCTATTCTTGATCCAGATGTTACACGCGTATTTGATACCTTTCTTTACCGGCAGACCTGCGTGCAAGGCATATTGAATCACATTCCCGTCCATATCCTCATTCAAAAAGTGTAGGGCTTTACCCCTTGCCGGAGTAATTTTCAGCATAAGCTCCGGAAAATAGGTTTCTCCACCAATAAAATCGTCGTTGAGGTAGACTAGCAAAGTATGCCTCCGGTTTAATTTGTTATTGGAGTCCCAATGCGGGAAGAATTGCTGTCCTTCTTCATATCGTACGCATTGTAAACCTTCAATGTGCGATTTTGGAACATCTAGAAAATCTGCTGTTCGGTTCCTTAAACTTTCATACAGCCCCAGCTCGCTTGGTGTTAAGTTGATGCTGTAACTGGTACGGGTATGGTCAACCTTTGCAACACCGGCGTCATCCAAAATCATACTCTTATGATAGTTGCTTTTTGATTCGCTAAAATCAATAATTTCCGTGCATTCCTCCTGGCTGAAAAAATCAGAAATTTCCACTACGGACTCAGCTTTATACTTCTGCATTTCACACAGTTCTGGATCTTCCTCGTCAATAGGGCTAACCGGCTCTTCCCCTGCACCGGCAACAACCACAACCCCGGTCCATTTATCCATAAAATCAGAATAGGATTGCACTATATCGCCGAGGTCAGGAATATACTGGATAACCTCTTTATTGGTCATCTCTTTAACAAGATTAAACTGGTTAGCCCCTTTGGCGTCGACAAGATTAGCAATAAAAGGCGGATCCAAGTGACTTAACAACTCTGGTTTTACTTTGATAGCAGAACTTGCTAGACTGGAAAAGTTCAGCACATTTGTAATGTCATGTAAAGAGATAACGGGATATTTGACACATGATTTGAGTTGTTCTCTCAGGCGGGTTCGATTAACCTTTACACCTTTCATTTCAATATATTGCTGAAGCGAAAGCATGCTGGGGCAGTATCTGGAAACAGGTTCAGGCGCGATATTCATATTTCAAAGTGTTATGGTTCAATGTATGTAAAGCAGGCAAGTTTATGTTTTTGGGAAACCCTCAGTCGTTTTCCGTAGGATACTAGGTTTTCGTATACAGTCGCATCATAGTTGAAAGTCTTTCGCAAAATGTCGGTTACATCAACCATGAGCGCCAATTTCAACATGTCAAATCTTGCAGGTGTCGTTGTAATGAAATCGATAGCGGAGGTCACAAAATGCTCATCGGATGTGCCTGATAAGAGCATGTTTTTTAGTCCTATCCAGTGGCCCAATGGTTCACAGGCAGTTAATTCTGGCGAAAGGTTAAGCCAATTTCCAAAAGCAGCTTGATGAAATGTCTCTAGCTGCCGGGTCGGCGGCAGCAACTCTCCGGCGGTTTCCAGCGCGAGCTGCAGGATCATATCCGACCTCAGCGAATAAGGTGTATGACGCAGGGCGTCTACCGACCAGTCCCAACCTAATTTGGGCATTGTCTCTTGTGAGAGGTAACTTAATGCCTCAGAAATAATCCAACCTGCATGTTCAAATTGTTTTCGCTTGAAGTACATCCTCGCAAGGTTATGCAGCTGCTGTACCCGGTGACATTCCACCATAAAAAATCCTTGTTCAATTAGCGGGCTACAACCTGCAATGGACTCCATCAGGAGTTCTTCTGCATGTTGATATTGATATCTTTTATAGTACAGATATGCTTTTACCGGTAATGCATGAAGGCCGAGCAACTGGCTGGTAAGAGAATTCGGCGGGAGTTGCATATGTGCTTGTTCAGCCTCGTCAAGGTGTGAGCCGGAAAGTTCCAGATTGTTCTTTCGAGCTTCTGTCAATGCCTTTTCGTAGTTGCTGGCGATAGCCGACAATGCCCTTTTTTCATCATCATTAAGCTTTCGGCTAATCAGATTATTTAATAGATCGCCGAAGTTTCCACTCTGAAATACCTGCTGGTTATGGGCCGGTGCTACTCCTGTTGCCGTCTCCGAAAGGTCTTGTATGTCGTTCATAAAAATTCCGTTAGATCGTTCAATCAATACCGCTGATCATGCCCGCTTATAAATCTGCGAAAACCTCAACGCCACCCTTCCGCAGCGCATAGGACAATACAAGCTTGTCTTTTACATTAAACTTGTTGCTTGGACAAGCTACGAGCCCTTCTCTCCAGGATTTCGGGCACCCGCCACCGCACACAGGAAGCATTTTGCATGATGAACAGGGGTATTCTTTTTTGGCTACTTCGTCATTGAAACTTAGCAATGGGCGGTATTTTGAAATCGTGGACAGACCATTGTTGACGTTACCCAAAACATATTCTGTGTTTGCATATGTATCCACATAAGGTGTCTCTGTGCAATCGAAAACATTTCCGAAGGCATCAAAAACCTCAGCGTTCGGAGTGACCGAAATACATACAACCGGTTGTAATCCCGGAAGCAACCCCGGCTTGAAGCCATGCTGATACTGGGTAAGGATCCAGTCAATTTCTTTCTTTGCAAAATCTTCTTTCTCGTGAGAAAGCAAATGCGCTTCATTTCCCCAGGAGTGAATCCTTGCCACGTAGAAGTATTCTATTTTGTCTTGAAGATTGTATGATGCCAGCAACTTAATCAAGGGCACAACCCCTGCCTCATTACGTTCATCAACATTACATCTGATCGAAATTGCACATCCCAGTTCCTTGAAATCAGGACGATTAAATATCGTTAGCAGATTCTTCATGATTAAATCGAAGGTGCTCAGCCCAGCTTTGGTATGTCTCCGAGCGTCATGAAATTCCGCAGTTCCGTCAAGGGTAACCTCTATCTTCCTGACACCATGCTTTTTGACGAGTTCGAGAAAGATGTGTTCTTTGAGGCTCAAACCATTTGTGACTACTAGGGATGAATAGGTACAATTGTGCTTTTTAGCCATGTCTTTTAATTTTGGAGACATTTCCCTGATCTGCGACAATCCCACCAGTGGTTCCGACCCAAACCATGAAATGGAAACATGGCTGTATTTTTTGTATGCAAACTTGCCTTCGATTCTGTCCAGTATTCTGTCACTGGCACTTTGGTCGAGGTAATTTTTGGTGTGATTTTGGCCGCAGTAGCCACATCCCAACTGGCACATTGCCGTCGGCTGAATGACATGAGTTAATGTCGCATCTGCGTCAATCGAAGCCTGGTGTCTCCCGATCACGGTTTGCAGCTCGTTATCTTCAGCTGGCACGATGGCCTCCATATCTATCAGTTTAGCTAAAACATCGGATGGTATTTCATCCCAGGAAGCGTTTAACAATTTGTCGTATAAATTGTTATGTATCACCATCACACGTGCGGTTCTAGTCGCCAGCATTACGCGCTTGTTGAGAAAACCGTTTCCGCTTTCCAGCGTATCCGTTACGACTAAGTAGTTAGATAATTTGTAATCAGTAATTGTCGACTCCATATTTCCGCTGGCTATATACATTTAACTTGACAATGATTAGCTATTCAATTCTAAACAGATACGTTGCAGATCTGCTTTGTTTTTAGCCTGGACAAAAATTAGGATCTTTTTGCCCAGGCCGGAGAAAACTAGATGCTAGGACAGGCGTCGTTACTTGTGCAGCCACTGTTTTTCGGAGCACAACCCACGTTAATTCCACCTTCCATTTCTTCCAATTCCTCAGAGCTCAACTCTTCCATGTTGGAAGTGTCCACGTCCTTCAACTTGTTCAAAATCTTCTTTAAATCAGCCATGTTTGTTTTGATTAATGTAGTTTAAAAACTGAGGATATTATTGCGATTGAATGTATACTCAAGCCGGTCGTACTAGGTCGACGGGCAAGCGGTATTTGATGTACATCCGCTATTTTGCGGAGCACAACCCACGTTAACTCCACCTTCCAGTTCTTCAAGCTCCTCAGAGCTTATCTCTTCGAGATTTTTGTCGTTTTCGTCTTTCAATTTGTTCAGAACTTTCTTCAAATCAGCCATGATATCTAATGTTTTAAAATGGTATCTCTTTTTTACAATATTTACCAACTATTTATATTCCGCAAGCTATCTGTATCATGCCGCCTGAATTGGTCGGGACACAACGAACGTTAATTCCACCACCACCTTCAAGTTCCTGACTGTCCTCTTGCGAAAGCTCGTCTGCATCTTCCCCGTCTTCAATTTCCAATCCCGAAAGAATTTTTTTTCAACTCGTTCATGATAGATATGATTACGATTAAGGAGTTGGGCAACCAGAGTTAATAGGGCAGCCCTTGTTATTAGGACATCCACTGTTGCCGTCACCACCTTGAAGTTCAGCTGCCTCCTCGTCGGAAAGCTGCTCGAATCCATCTCCATCAGCGTCCTGGCTTTGCAGCTTGCTGAGGATTTTTTTCAAATCTGCCATTTGTAATAAGATTTAAGTGAAAGAAAAATTAAACTATGTTAAACTAATTAGTCCTGCATTGGAAGCCGGCAGTCAGCCAGCTATAAAATTCACCAATAGAATAACCGAAATGAAAAATTTTCGATATCCTTCAGAATAGCCTCTACAATCTTCGACAAACCCTATTGAATCCTCGACCAAAATTTGTTGTGGAGGGATCTTGGAAAAAAAAAACACACTAAATATCCTGGTAGCGGCAACTAAATTCAGAGTTGGTTATGAGCCAGAAGTTTGTTGATGTGGTAATAATATTCTGGAAATTCGGCACGCATAATCTGCTCAGTATATACACAATTATTTAGTGAGCCTTTCCCCGTTGCGATAACATGAATGCTTGACACTAGTGGAAAAAACTTCATACTGGTATACTTGGCAATCTTCATAACATGTTCTTCTTTCTCGACACAGGCAACGGCGATATTCTTTTCCCGTGCCAGGCAGGTAAATAGGAATTGTTCAAGAATTACATTGAAAAAACTACAATCATTTTGATTAGTGATATCTATATTGTCCTTGACCAATTCAATACATAACTCCCACAATTCCCCGAAAATACCAGTTTGATGCCCACCCATTACACCTGCGTTATAGGCAATTTTCGGACTTGTTTCGCAAAACGCACGTACTTTTGGACCTAAACGTAAGAAGGTGCTCAGAAAGTTAGCGAGATTGGGAATGTAAATGTTTTCTTGTTTTATCACGCTAAACTCCGAGGTATAGGCCAGCAATGGGGCCTCAATCAGATGAGTTTGCAATGGGTGCGGTAAAAAGAAATCCTGATCAAAATGGATAAAACTTTCACGCATGCGGGCGTATGCGTATATCTTTCCCATCGCCCACAGCGTGTCATTGAGGTAGTTGAGCTCATCCAATTCCACAATGACTTCTCCGAAATTCAGGTTTAGCTTATCTACAAACAACTCCTTACCAAAATGGTCCGTAATGAAAACCGTTCTACCGGGATAGTGACGTTCGAGCAGCAAAGCACTCAGTACTGAACCGTACAAGAATGATCTCTTATTATACCAAGCGCCTGAATTGATCAGTCTTCCCGTAGCCTGCGTCATTGGTTTACTCCAAAAACTTTGCACAATTTTCATAGCCGGTGCCTATCAATGGTCTAAACACAATATCTTGTTGGACTTCGCAGCCTGGTATAATCGTCACTAGACTGTTCCTAACGCTTACAAATATACTTATCTTGTTTTTTAGTAATTCTAAGCGACCTGGAAGGTACTTCCTCTGCCTCTTTAGGATTTTTCGGTTTCATCGCGATTACCGGGGGATATTTTTTCCAGCCAACCGCCGCTAATATTATCACCTATAATTTTATTACTGTCCCTTGCTATTTCATCCAGTGACTTTTTTGCTGTCTTTTGGTCGTCAGGGTCAATCGAGAATCGCTTTTTCTTTTTCATAATACAATTAATTATTTGGTTTAATAATGACCATTAAGCTCTCAAACTATTGAATTCAGATTTCACATATGGTGGGAAACTCATGTCAGCGTCTTACGGCTTTGAACCCGTTTTCCGGTTCACTAAAACGTTTCGTCTCCTAAGAGAAGGTTAGCCGAGTCATTTACAGAATATCGTGATTAATTGTGTATTAAATATTGCAGATTACTTTTCCTTGTCATAATTAATTCGACAACCCTGCTGAACCTTTCGACAAAACTGGAATTATCACTCACTTTTTGCTTTTCGCGCTCGTGCCTCTCTGCCGTCATAGAATTTGCTCAGGCCGTGGTAAATTAATAGCTCTTGTCCGCGAGATTCACCTATCAGCAGCCTGTTGCAAAACATATGCAAAAAAGCCCTAATCTGCTCCGCTGGGAATTTAGCTCCTGAGGTCATCAATAACTCCTTAATGTCAATGGTATGACGAACAAATAATTGAACAATCCTGTCTTCGGATACTTTTTCATACTGTTCTATCAACCTTACGATATCTTGTCGGGATGATCTGAATTTGTGATTTAACTGAACAACGAGCTTATCTCCGTGCTGATATTCTCCAAGAAAATTTTCAAACGAAGTTGTCATCAATGCAAGCTTCTGTTTGAGGTCCAAACCGAATGCTTCAAGCAGCGCGTGGATTCCAAGGCAGGCATAAAGCCATCTGCTTTCGTTAAGGTCACGATCCGATATT
>Ga0066648_10001765_pt1 | contig 11317 bp, 4 predicted proteins | sample CryGeyCG12114_NA_FD_59537 | JGI IMG/M metagenome (GOLD analysis project Ga0066648, IMG submission 59537) | Groundwater microbial communities from aquifer - Crystal Geyser CG19_WC_8/21/14_NA | ecosystem: Environmental > Aquatic > Deep subsurface > Groundwater | place: USA: Utah: Grand County... | reverse complement strand
CAATTCGGATGTCAGGCAACCACAATTCGTGCCAAGCAATTTCAGAAAGAAGACAGTCTTCAGAAAAGTGCGAGATGCGACATTTATGTAGGCGAGCACTGCAGACTCCAACAGCGTCTGCCCAGTAGCGTGGGGTGACAGGTGGCTACGATCTATGGCATTCATTGGCTCGATGTCACAGCGCTAATATTTTAGGTCGGCTATGAATGGTTAGCTCGGTGGATCGTGCGCGGCTGCCGAAGTTCCCCTGGGCTCAGATAACAATGATCCCTCAACACCATCATTTTGCTGCTGTGGGCTTTGGCACAAGCAACGTCGAAGGCAGCAATCAGTGCAAGACGAAGAGGGATGTGCTTTTCAGCGACAACAACCAGTACCGACCGATGTCTTGCAAAATAGTGCTTGCTTGCATGAAAGGGTGCTGGGCGCTCCTTTGATCTGTGGCCACCAATCTTCGCCACTTCTTACCAAAGAAAAAAATCTGCTCATCTGCCACTCTGGCCACTTCCCGTCGATCCCCTATGAGACGTTCCACGGGGCAGAACGATGGGCTGCAGCATATGGCAATCATGATTTGTGCAGTGTCTTAGTTGTTCATGTAAGAAATTTTGAAAGGTATTCTGTCGAAAAAGACGTGAAGCATAAAGAAGTAGTAGACCGGAGGCAACAAAGACGGGGTCGATTAGGCAGACGTGTGCGAACAAGAGCTTTTGCAGGATCGTGACATGTGCAATCTTGTGGGGATTACGAGCTTGGCAGACTGGCGAATCGACCAATGAGGTTTCAGAGCAGGACCGGTTGTCGGAGCTACGTATGCATGAAAATCACGGAACATGAGCGTGCTAGACGCGCGGCCGTATCCCTTTCGCTACGTCCGTGTCACGACCGTGAGCCAAGAGACTGTACGAGCCAGTTTGCTATTTTCCGATGTTGCGGGACCAAAGAAGGCACGTCGCGATCTGATAATGTGCCGTAGGTCAGAAGCACGATGCACCTTGGAAGGACCGAGATCTTGACTGGCAAGCTCCTGATAGCCTCCAAGCCAGCGACAGAACCGCACAATACGTGCCTCTGTCCAGCAAGTATCCTCACCGTAGTCTGACAAGGTGTACCTGCATAATTGCTGTCCCTCATCACACTCGTGTGCGGGTATTGCAGACCTTCTGGCAGTCACGTTTTGTACAAGTACATTGAAACTCGATTGTGGGGAGAACCGCAAAGTGGTATCGAAATGCCAACCAAGGTCGGCCACTACTAGTACAGTAGTGTGTAGTGCCACTGGTGTACGAGTACCGTCTGTGTTTGCGAAGTTTGCCAACTTTGCCTCCAGCTATGAATTCTGTCGGTGATGGAATGGAGCCGTAGCAGTGGCTGATACAACGCTTGTCTTTTGCCTCAAAATCGCTGCTAGAACCTCCTGCTGTCCCCTTGACTGCGGCAGTATGGCACGAGGTAGCAGCAAGAAGTTGTCGAAGTCGGCAAAGACCTCATCTTTCGCAACCACTAACGCGACTCCCACCATAGGCACATCTACCGCTTCTAGCCCGCCCTCTCCATTCGAGCCTGCGCCGGCCACGCTTGCCTCGCTCACAAAATCTTTGCCTCGCGACCATGTGTTCGTTGTTCATCGAGAACAGACTCCTCCAACCGTGAGACGGCAGGCTTTCATCGTTCCAGTTCTCCTCAATCTGATCATCAGTGCCGGTCTGTGCTGGCGACTGTATCATGCTGTTCCCGTCTACCTCGAACAGCTGATCACTATCCTTGGGTACGAGACCAGCTGGACTGTTACGCCCAAGAACCTGGCTTGGGGTGATTTGATAAACACAGTTGGTACCAGAACTATCCTGCTCGCAACCGACTACGTGATCTTCGGCATGTTGGGCCGTTGGCCTTACGAGTTCTTGTTCGGTGATAAGTATGGTCGGTACGTGGGATGCGCTGGTTGGAAATGGGACGTTGGCTTCAGTCGCCCTAAAGAGCCTGTGGTACGGCGAGGCAGAAAATGGGATGTGCCAATATTTCAAGACGAGGAGGAGCGTAAGAGGCAGTCAAAGCCAGCTGATACGTGGACAAAAGAGGAAGAGCTTGCAGTACATACAAAGTGCTCAGACGCACTCCGAAGAAGCCAGACCTCAAAGAACGCCTTGTCTCTACTAGACAGAGACTGGGATCTCGATTACAGAGCTATGGTGGATGCTGCAGACCTCATTGACCAAGCAAAATTGAGTCTGGATGACATTGACCACCTTGTGCTGGTGCCCTGGCAAGCAAAATGGTACTCATGGTATCCCCATAAGATCAAGACTTCAGATAGTCACATCGAACCGGTTTCTGAAAGAGACGAAAAGTTGGAGAGCTTTAGGAAGCATCTCATCGATCTGGGTTGCGAAGACATCTTCTACAGGTGGATCGAGATGGTGCAATATGAAACCTCCCAGCCAGCTAGATTCACACAGGTTAAGAAGGAGGAGGCTGAGCAAGAGCTGAGGCGCATGCTCAAGAGCCGCAAGAAGGACGACGAGTCGTTCATCCAGGCCGTCGGTGGTATGCAAAATGTGCCAGGTCTGGGTCCTTGAGACCATAGCTGAAGCCTTCGCTCAAACTTCTATTTTACCGAAATTCACGGTCCACAAGCGTGATATGAAACAGGTCACAGGACCAGTCAGGGCCCTTTGTTCTCGCAATCATAACGGTGACCATACCTGACTACTATCCGTCCTCCGCGAAAACACAGCTTCGGAAATGCAGGACTTGACTATCCAGCCCGTCGCTTCCCCCAGAGGACGCTCACGCTGTCTTTGTCGCACCTATTTATGGTTTAGTGGCAGCCTCGCTTACCTTCGCAACATTAGTCTTCGAGGAAGTTCATGCTTCTGCCCGACACTTAACGCAGAGCAGCGTGTACTTCGGAGTATTCAGCGATTAAGGTTACACCACCACGGATGCTCACATTCATCCTTGCGAGTTGATCGCCTCTCCTCATACTCGCAAGGCGCAATTTGTGCAATTACTCCTTTGTTGGCTTATGCTTGCTATACGAGTGTCCAGTATCTGTCATGTGTTGCGATATTGCTGCGGCCCAGAATCTGATGTTGCCGCCTGTTTCTCCTCTCAGCCCATTGCCACCGAACCCGTCCCCGGCAGTTTTGCGCGAAGCTAAGTGTTCTGTGTCTCAGCGGCCCAGGTGTATCCGAAGGGTTGTTTATCACTTTTCCTTGAAAGGGCCCCTGTTGGACGCCTGACAAGGAAGGAGTGGTTCCTGGACAGTCATCAGAACGTGTCCTGGCAGCCGTACGGTGTCACGTAAGTTCAAGGAAGCGCTGGTCCCATCTCTGCAAAACGAGGCACCAAAGCTTGTGACTAGGCCGATACACACCGCCGCTTCAAATTGTCGAACACCAGTTGTTCGCGGGTGGCACATTCTGTTGTCCCCCCTCGACAAGACGCATGTCGATGGAAGGGGTGAAGGAAAAGTTTCTAAGACGATGTCATCTACCAACGGCACATATACAACGTCTCTGGCCTTCCTGCTTTTCCACGCAGTCGTGTATAGCACTGACCACAATGGACAACCGGGATATTCTGGATAAAGTACAAGAGGCCATTGACCTTACGTGCGACTTGTTACAGAGGCAGCATACTGTACAGACGACGATCAAGTGCCACAACCTTTCTTCTGCGCTTTCTGCACTCTCTGCTGCCCTCAGCCATACCACGACAGTCTTGGGACGAATCGGCGCAGCCGGAGTTTCGCGGAACGCCCTTCTTGATATATGCAACGTGCTATCTGATTCAACACTTGTTCTGAGCTCTCAATTGCATGCTTTGGCCGACCCAACAGGCAGAACTTTGCATGACGGTTCCCACAGACTGCTACCGGGGATGGTTCGACAGCCAAGAAGACTCAAGTGCAGGCCCAAGATATGTGAATCAACCAATGCCATCACCACAAATCTGATCAAATTTTGCGACCTTCTGGACATGCCTGACCTGAATTCTTGGTACCCTTCACACCGCCATTGCGCCGCAGATGACCCAAAGCATCAAGCCAAAGCACCAGTGCCTGATAGCGAATACGACCATATATTCACCGTGCTTCCCACAGGACTTCAAACTGATCAAGAAAACCAGGACAAGCATGTGCACTTTGCGGTCGACCCGCCGGACTTAATCGTACCTCTACCAAGATCGATGGTCACTCCAGCTGAGCTCTCCGCATCACACCCAGTATATCGAATGTCAGCGCGTGAGCTGTGTCCAACAGACATCTACAGACAACATGGGACTGCTCAAGAGCTTCATTCACTCAGCGGTTATCCGGGCTCAAGCGCAGGGGCAGCGGATGAATGCGGAATGGCCTCTAGGAACGTTTCGAGCTCGGAGACAGACGACGAGTATCTACCGCCGCTTAAGTCGCCAAGCTTGGCGCCAACCAACCCACCTTCGCCCCCTCCACCATATTCGCCATGGCCCCAAGCTGCCTCAGACTACGACACACGCTCGCTGACAGATAACCTGTCTGAGTCGGGCATAACTGCAACTCCTCGAACTATACTAGATCTTACTGATCTCAGCGACGAGGAACCCGACGAAGTCTGGACTGATCCAATCACGTTGGGCTGTCGCAGGACCATGCGACAACGCTTTCCAACCACAACGCCAGCAATATACACCGATTACCTAGCCTACCGCGAGCAGGTGCGGAACAGTTCCACCTACAAATGGTATCTCGACTTTCGCTATCTGAGCTTGACACTCCAATCAGATTTACCCATGCAAGCCTTCATGGTCGACATGCGCAGCTGCGTAATGGTGGATGGTCGAGCAACTACACAAGCCACAATGCGCAAAGTCCTTGCTTACCTGTTCGAAGACTGTATTGTCTTCGCGCAATTACCACTCGCCTCATCTCTGCCGGATCTCAATGCTACCACGTCCAGATGTGTTTCCCTGATTGGTGACAGTGGCCTAGAGGTGCTAGAACACCAGTCACTACGATTTTGCCATGTACGTCGTGCAATAGAGGTCGACGAGACAGCAATGCTTATCGAGTGTTCCCACAACTCGAATGCACGTCAAACCCAACACCAGGATCCTCGTGACCACCACACACCAACGCTACCACAGACGCGGCTCGTCCACGTCACATTCCAGACCACATGCCAGAGGCGGAAAGTCTTGCAACCCCTAAAGCCCTGGATAGAGGAAGACCTGCCACAGCACACCCATGAAGATGACGAGATCGCTCACCACTGTCATCACAACTACAGTCACTGTCGTCGCCACAACAGCAGCCAAAGTCGCAGCCAAAGTCACAGCCACTTGCACCATTGCATAAAGAAGCACAACTCGCACCGTCACCACCAACCCAACCCATACCAGTGGGCCGACATTCCTGACTTCCGCAACCATTCGTACATCCACGATATCCACGACGCCTTCACACCCCGCCACCACAGATGCGCCCACCACAACCACACCAGCCAAAACATGCGGACTGAGTTCTATCAGACCAGCAACGAAGGTTTCAGCGCTATCGCACTGGAGTTTACGCTTCCGGTACGCCTTTCGAGAAGCGGCATTTTCTGACGATAGCGCCGGCCGCTGGCAGAGCCACATCTCACCTTACGTGCCCAGGGTAGGCGTGAGTGAGTACACGACACAACGCGATACGAAGCCTACACAGCATGACATGACACGATACGAATCCGGCAGAACACGGTAGGATACTGCACTATGTGTCCTTGACGGCCGAATTTCTATGGTCTTGATTCTGCTTCCGCGAATCTGCGCTAGCGAGCAAGCGAGCAAGCGAGCGATAATTTATGATTTTGCAACGTTACGACTTGATACTTAGGCGGTCGGTCCCGTTTCGCATATATCTGGCCAAACTACATTAGGTAGTCTCGACAGCCTCAAATAAGATGTGGGATGTCCCTGTTTAGCACACTATCAATAATAGTTCATTGACTTTGCCTACTCGGTTGGCGACATCAGGCCTGCTTTGCTTACAGGCACACATGCTAAGAACATCGATGAGAGTTGTGCCTACCCCAGCACGTCAGGCTCATAGTAGACCCGGTCAAGCGGGTCTACTGTCACATTTGCTAAGGGACATAAATAGCTGCTCTCTCACACGGTGCACAAGCTACTAGGTGAGTATGACCCTTCCTGCCTGCAGAAATCGCTCCAAGGGCCCATCTCGGATCGCCTTTGATGCGTCCACTAGAGAGCGCTCCACCTTGGCTCCTCACTTCGATATGGCCAATGTCTGCATTCAAGGGAATTCGACGTGGCTAGGTTTCACTACCGGCCCAGAAGGATAGTCAATTCGACGATAATCGCTTCGTCCTCGGTGAGACACTTTCTCGGTCATGCTTCGGTGGTGTTCTTGATATGAGAACTATGTCAAAGCCAAGGCATCGTTCCCAACTAGACGAGAAGGCGCCGGATTTGCGCCAATGTAGTGACTCCCGGTGATGGGCGTTTCGCGCGGCCTATGCACTTCGTACGCACTACTATGCGCCATGGTCCTGTGATAAGGCAGCTAAGAAGCAACAGCGATGCCTCTCTTGGTCCGCAGCTGGAGTCATTGCAGAAGAAATCATACTAGCCAACATTACAAATCCTTCTGGTACTATCAGGCTGTTCAGCTCCACTATCATAATGCTTGTGCTTTCGATTGGTCGGATCTGTGCTCCATGAATATATCTGGTTGTTTTCGGAGATCGAGAACACTTATGGCGAATCGTCCTTCCAACCTGTTTTCCCATGTCCATCTCTTACATCGACCGTTATATGCCCGAGTCCCTTCTGTGTGACTGGTCAAGGCCAGGTACCCTTCTTTGAAGCCGAGTAGCGTACCTGATTGTCGGTAAAACCAAATCTGCTGCGCGTGAAGCGTGATCACTTGCTAGCAGCTTGCGCTTTCGACCCGAAACTCAGCTTGGGTACCGCGTGGCGAACTCGCCTAGGTTTGTGAACTGTGTTTCAACGACACGAATTCGTTCCGACCGAATCACCAGCGGGACGACTTTGTTTGCTATCGCACAAAATCCTCAGGCATACTTAAGTAGTTCGCGGCATAAGGTCGTGGCGCTTGCGTTGACACCTTATGCTCGCTCTGTCATTCCTTCTGTAGTGCACTGCTGAGCGCAGACGCATGCTTCCTGCAACAGATACTTGAAGTTCTGTACCCGCCATTAGTCTTTTATGAGCCGTGGAGTATCTACGCACAGATAGCACGTCCCGACATACTGGTAAGTTATGTAACATGTATCCTGCATAAGACCTTTTTCGAATTATCCGATGCCACCATGATGCATAGCATGCAAAGTCACGCTTTCGGTGTCGAGTAGCCCATCAGCTTATGCAGGGTTCGACGCAATCAACAAGCAACAATGCTAGTGCCGACAGGGTTGCAAGCTCCTCACTAAGCGAAAGCGTCGAGATTGACTACTGGAAAGTGGTGCTCGGTTGCTGCCTTGATCCTCAAAACGGCTCGAGCTGTGGCTCGAATACGCGTTTATCTTGCAACTGCCGAAACGATTTGCGTGAATGCGTCCCTGGTAGCAGAGTCCGTGAATACGTGTCAAAGCTGACCAGGAAGGATTCGTCTTCACGGACTCTTTCAGTATGTGCGTCACTAGGGGGAGTACATTTCGGCGGATTTCGACAGGTCGTCGGATCGTCGCCTGTCTTGCGAGCTTCGGAGCTTTGCAGCCGATCTAGACGGCTTAGCCAGATTAGTCAGTCCTGAAAAAGCAACCTTCGTTCCGTGCAATGAGATTCAGAATGGGGCTGAGCTTTTGCAAAACCAGAAGCGCCATTTCACCCATCGCGAACGAACTCACGGTGAGGACGGGGGCATGATCTAGTTGCTGTGACGCTCTTGACAGGTGCATTTATGATGACGGTGGAGGAACGGCTGAGAATACTACGGATGTGAAGTAATGCCTTAGCTAAGTAGCTAGTAGCTTGAGCAGGTGCACCCGAGATCGGCTATCGATTAAGGAACAGGTTTCCGTACTAACCTTCGGCAAGTGATGAAGAGTGGGGTGGATCCAAAAACAGTCCAGCTGGAACTACACAAAATACTGTCTAGTGCACGAGGCGTCTTTTGGTAAGTAATCACATTGAACCTGTTTTTGTGTTCATGCCTGGATGACACTTTCGAACCAAGAGCTCCGCTATTTCTCATACTAACAGCAGGTCGACAAATGTCACACGGAACGAAAGAATTCATACACAGTTGGGGGTCCAGGATTCTCTCACGAGCCTCTGTGGCATACTTTCTTTTTGTTACATCCTCGCACGCTCTAATGCCGCTGCATCCGGTGTACAGGTCGCAGAACTTTCTTTTCGGCATAGCCTCGACGAGACACCTACTTGGTCATGCACGGTAGTCGGGGCTACGGGTCTTGCGGCCCTGATGGTTGGGTAGTAGCCAAGTGTTTTCTTTTCTTTGGACGTGGCATGTGCCATGCGCCAGTCTCGTACTAGACGATGGCGTGGGATAGGGTGAGGGTACTGTTGGACTTGAGCACTTGCTTTACAACGTCCGGCTGTAGCCAGCACGGCGTGAAGTGCACGCACGCATCGGTAGCTGACGTTTTGCTCTGGACTTGGCAGTAGGGCGTAAGCTGGTAGAGTTTAGCTACGCCGATGGCTCTGCTTGTAGTGACAAAGACGGATATTGAAACAACGTCTCGAAGTGCAAGTAAGTGATTGGCCGCAACCGAAAGGTTTCCGACATCCGTCACTCATGAGCAACGGCGTTGCGAGCATACCATGTTATCTACCGTAGACTCAGTTGTTCTACCTGTGCAGCTACACCACCAACCTGCCAGTAGGGGAATTACGTGTGTTCCTCACGAAGGTTCGTAGATGCTGGGGAAAAGCTACGATCAGTCATGAATCTTTGGTTGAGCCGCAGAGCCAACCGAAACTCTCGTCACCGATCAAAGTTAAATTGCTTTCAGATTCGCTCACTGCACCTTTGCCGCCAAGCTGGATCACCAAGATAGGCGACTCGACAAGAAGACACGAATTGAAGAGCACCTTCTACCCTCTGCAAACCAAAAGTCTGTTTGATTACCAGAGTTTAAATACAGAATGTCGACCGTATCTTTCCAAGAGAGAACTTGGGCTTAATGGAGCACACCATCACATTTAACTTTCGACACATCATCCTCTGACCTTGGCCGTAAGCAATGTGTGGACCTGAAGGTGACACGTTTCTGGCATCTTTCCCATTCCAGGAGCTTATGCAATGGTAGGGGGCTCTTTGTCTTCTCGTAAACTTATACTCGCGTGCTACCGTGGAGCGTTCTGAGCCACAGGAATAGCATCAGGGTTCGCTCGCACGATGAACACACTTTTTGGACAATTCGGAAAAGCCGGTTGAGGATGAGCCGAAAGTCGGTGGTCAGGAAGCTTAAGGGTGAAACAAATTGATGCATTTACCGAAAAAGACAGCGCACATGCCTACCCATCGACTCTACACACTCGTTGACGCGTTGCTTGTGGTTGTTGAAGCCCTGACTTCCGTGATGCTCTGTCGCTTGCCACTGTGAAATTCTTGCGTTGCTCCAGACTCGAGCTCTCATTTCTCTGTGTGTGCTAGCCACAGTCATGTGAAAGCATCACCATTCTTGTAACCCAACTCGGCGCAGGGTTGGTCAGTCTGAAGCGTGCTGCTTCGCACCTGCGTTCCATGCTTCATCTATCAGGGCCCCGTATATTGATTTGCTCGTTGTTCACTCGAACACGAACGCTTCCTGAGTATGCCCCTAAAAGAGCCAGGATGTCTTCAACCAGGACAGTCGTACTAAGCCACGTGCTCGCTTTGTCTCTTGCAGCGGCCATTGAGCGTGTAGAGTAGGCATTGATGATCAACCAAAGACTGTTACGAATTACTAGACTAGTGCTGAGTAGGCGCATTCCAGTTGTTGTTCATCTGGTTCGAGCCATAGTATGTTTGTCCGCCGCTTGGGAAGGATGGTGCAACCGGTTGTTGATGGTCTCTTCGGTCCTCGTATTTCATGCCTACGGGCGATTGCTGCGGTGGGCGGTGCGCATCCGTCGAAGTGATTATAGAGGGGATGCTACCGTAGGTATTGGGTCTGTACGCCATAGAGTTCCTGGAGTCCATAGACAGAGGACTAAGAGTCGACATGGGTCGACCCATGGTGGTCGGCGGATACATAGGTTGCTGGTTGCGATCCGGCAGAGAAGTGGGTATCGAGGCGTTCGCTGTAGGCGGCATCGTCCTGCCATAGGCGTTTTGATCATACGGAGAGTACTGCGGACGATCCTGGCCCAGCTGGGCTGTTTGTAAGTTTGCTTGCATATAATTTGGCGTCATCGAGGGGATCGAGCTAGGATACTGGGGCATAGGAGGTTGACCTGCCATAGGAGGATATGGCTGCGATGAATAGTACATCTGTGGCTGCTTGCCGTAATCGTAGCCATTTGGTCCCATTCTATATCCGTAGCCTCCTTGTCCATTCAGTTCATTTACATCTTCTGCCTCCTCGATGGGGGATCGAAAGCTTTGCTTCGAGGTCAACTCCGGCCGTGGTCTGATGTATTGCAGGGTTTCGGTTTGTGAGGGTGTGCGCAAAGTGCCGGTCATGACGTCCTCAACGTTGTAATAGGAAACGAGATGGTGTGTCACTCCCTGGACAGTAACACTCATCGTCTTCTTGACAAGTCCGTTCACCTTGAAACCGTAGCTATCGATTAGACTACCGATCAGTTGTCGTTCAGCATCCGTGGGCTGTCTCTCATTGTTGCCAAACGAACTTGTTGGGCTCGAAGACGCATAATCACCCGGTCGTTGACCAGGAGGAGGATAAGGCTCGCCCGGTCTGCTAGGTCGACGATTGGGCTTCTTCATTGCCCGCTTCTTCTCACCAGGCGGAAATGGCTTGTCGAGCTCACGATAGACCAGGAAGTTGCCCAAGATGCGAGAAGGACTCCAAGTAACTCCGTCTGTCCATCTTTTGATACCCGATGCATTCTCTTCGTAGATGAACACGGACCCGCTCCTGATCAAAGTGCTCCTCTCACGGTCGTGAGGTCTCCTTGGGACATGTGATAAGTGGCCTTGTAGACAACCCTCAAAGAGGATGAGTGCATCCTGCGTTGTCGCGACATGGCCATTGAATGTTGGCTGAAGAGCTGCACCGCCCGAAGACATGTTGAGATCAGAGAAATCGACCACTGAGTAGAGTCCTGGTTCTCTGGTTGTAGGGTAAAGACTGGATAGGAAGGTTTGTGAACGGTCCAGAAGCTCAAAGTTAAGCGAAAG
>Ga0066648_10001764_pt1 | contig 11321 bp, 18 predicted proteins | sample CryGeyCG12114_NA_FD_59537 | JGI IMG/M metagenome (GOLD analysis project Ga0066648, IMG submission 59537) | Groundwater microbial communities from aquifer - Crystal Geyser CG19_WC_8/21/14_NA | ecosystem: Environmental > Aquatic > Deep subsurface > Groundwater | place: USA: Utah: Grand County... | reverse complement strand
ATGTAAGAAATGAAGCATTTTTTTAACATAAGAGGTGCGATTTTTCATTAAATAATTTAGAAGACCCAATTGTGATCAAGAATGGAAGTTTCGCATGGGAAAAAGATGAGAACACATTGAAAAATATAAACTTGACCGTAGAAAAAGGCTCACTTGTGGCTGTAGTAGGTTCAGTGGGTTGCGGAAAATCTTCCCTTTTGTCGGCCATTTTGGGCGAGATAAATTCTACATCTGGTTCTGTGAATACTAAAGTAAAGACGATATGCTAAAAAATCGCCTAACTTTTTATCTTTTAAAATTTTAACATGAATGGATTGAATTATAGGGAACGATCGGCTATGTGCCCCAGCAAGCATGGATTCAGAATTTGTCTTTAAAAAACAATATTCTGTTTGGAAGACCTCTTGAGGTTCCTAAGTATGAGAAAATCATAAATGCATGCTCTCTTCGACAAGATCTTGACATTTTGCCTGCCAGAGATGAAACAGAAATTGGTGAAAAAGTAAGACATTTTCATGGATGGTACTTCTAATACAGTTTGTGATGTAATACAACTTTTTTGCGATGCATTTTAAGGGAATCAATCTAAGTGGTGGTCAAAAACAACGAGTGGCTTTAGCCAGAGCCGTGTATTGGAATGCAGATATTTATTTATTAGACGATCCTTTGAGCGCTGTAGATTCGCATGTAGGAAAACACATTTTTGACAAAGTGATTGGCCCTAAAGGAATTCTTCGCAAGAAAACCAGAGTGCTGGTTACCCATGGGATATCTCAGCTTCCATTTGTTGATAAGATCATTGTGATTAAGGATGGAGAGATTAGTGAATCTGGAACTTACAAGGAACTTCTTGAAAAAAAAGTATGCTGCTGAAAATCCGCAATAGGTTTTGTCTATGACTAGCGAAAGCATTTTGTCCGTATAAATAGGCTGTATTGTTTCTATTAGGGAGCATTTGCCGAATTTTTAAACCAATATATAACTCCTGACGATGTATCAGAATTTGAAGGTACTCCATTATTGACTGATTTGAAAAATGCTGTGGGAAACTTGGAGTCAATCAGAGCACGGAAAAGACGTGGATCAGGTCATGCTGGTTCTGAAACTGATACTATAGCATCAAGCTCTTTATCTGAACAAAAAGTATTTTTGTTAAGCAAACAAAACTCGACATAAAAATTATTTTTATTTTGTAATTTTTTTATTTTCTTGAAAAAACAAAAACAGATAGTTTCACAATCGAGACAAACAAAGGAACTAACTCAACAAAATCAACTGATTCTTGCGGAAACATCAGAAACAAAAAGTGTACAATTATCGGTTTACATGGATTATTTTCGAGCAGCAGGATGGAGCACCGCATTTTTTACGTTCCTTTTCTTTACCGGATATCAAGGTCATGATTTGATCAAATTATTGCGTAATGAAAATATTCACAGAAATAAATCTTGAATTTGAAATCAAATTTGCAGGTTTTTCTGTGGGTTCTAATTTGTGGCTTTCTGAATGGTCAAACCAAGCTGAAAAGCTCAATTCGAATAGCACTGATTTGACACAATTGTATCAAGACAGCAACTACTACTTTAGAATTTATCTGGTGTTTGGATTGTTGCAAGGTACAGAATTTTGAACAAATAAGTTTAGTAATAGTGTATACACTTGGATACTTGGATCTTATGCATTGGTTTTTTTTCAGGAGTATCAATATTTATTGGATCATTTTTCTTGGTGAAGGCAACCATAAACTCTTCTTTGACATTTCATCGGGCTATGCTTCATCGTCTTTTGCGTGCTCCAATGTGGTTTTTTGACACAACACCGATTGGCCGTATCATCAATAGATTTGGCAAAGATGTGGATATTTGCGACTCCACATTACCTTTGTGTATGCGATTCTGGATTATTGGTTTTTTCCAGGTATTTCAATTAAAGATTGTATGTGGATTTCCTTTAATACAGTCAAACTTAAGTACGAACTTTGCAACTATAGGTTTGTGCTACCCTTATCATAATCAGCTATAGCACTCCAATATTCATCGCTGTTGTGGTCCCAATTATTATTGTGTACTACTTTGTTCAGGTGAATATATGTATATACAAAAACAAATTGTTTGACGGTATTTAATAAGCATGGAAATTAATTTTCTTTCTGTATGTAGCGATTTTACGTTTCTTCTTCACGGCAATTGAAACGACTCGAATCAGTTTCGAGGTCACCAATTTATTCTCACTTTGGAGAGACAATTTCTGGCGTAACCACAATTAGGGCATATGGAGAGCAAGAGAGGTTTATTTTGGAGTCTGAAACTCGAGTCGACAACAACCAAATGGCTTTTTTCCCATCTGTTATTTCCAATAGGTGGGTGCTCGTTGTTGAAGTTTATTGATTACTATACATGCTGAAAAGTTATGGATAAAAATTAACTGTAATGTAACGTATAAAGGTGGTTGCAAATTCGATTAGAAACTACTGGAAACTTGGTTGTACTTTTTGCTGCTATATTTGCTGTAATGGGAAGAGAAACACTAAATCCAGGACTTGTGGGCTTGTCAGTGTCCTACGCACTGCAAATTACGTTGTCACTTATCATGCTTGTAAGATGGACTGCTGACATTGAAACAAACATTGTGGCTGTAGAAAGAATCAAAGAATACACAAAAGCTGCCCAGGTAGATCCATTTAATTAACATACTATAGATTAAATTATAATAAATTTCCTATCTATAGCAAAAAAATTTGATGTAAAACAATCATTTTTCATTTTGCACGACAGGAAGCTAAATGGAGAATTAATGGACGACAACCTCCAAAAGAATGGCCACAAGATGGAAAAGTTACTTTTGAAAACTACAAGACGAAATATCGGCCTGGTTTGGATCTTGTACTAAAAGGAATAACATTTAATATTTTACCACAGGAGAAAGTAAGTACCGTTGCATAAATACTGACTATAGTCAAAATTTATTAGCAATAAAAATCAAAACTTGACTCATCTGTATAATGAATTGTGAATGTGAACTTTAGATTGGCATTGTAGGCCGGACAGGAGCTGGTAAATCATCTTTGACATTGGCATTGTTTCGGATTATTGAGCCAACCGGCGGTTCAATAACAATTGATGGGCAAAATATTAGCAATTTGGGTTTGCATGATCTCAGAAGTCGGATTACTATAATCCCACAGGTACTTAATGCTTATTATGTGTATGTCACAAATCTGCATGCTTATGTTGAAGCAATAATGGAATGCGTTACAAAAATATACAAGTATTAAGACAAAAATTTATGGGGATTTAACCATAAAAGTGTATGCATATGTATTGAATTTTTAGGAGCCAGTACTGTTTTCTGGAACACTGCGAATGAATTTGGATCCATTTAAAGCGTACACAGATCAAGCTATATGGCACGCATTGGATCTTTCTCACCTTAAAACTTTTGTGACTGGACTACCTGCCGGGCTAGAGCATTCAATTATTGAAGCTGGGGACAATTTAAGGTAATGGGTCTAAAATCTTAAATTGTATTGCATTCATGCCTAATATTTGCAACCAAAAATTTAGTGAATGATTATATTTACAGTGTTGGTCAAAGGCAATTGGTTTGCTTAGCTAGAGCGTTGCTCCGAAAGACAAAAATATTGGTTTTAGACGAAGCAACTGCAGCTGTCGATTTGGAAACTGATGATTTAATTCAGCAAACTATCCGAAAAGAATTCAAAGATTCTACAGTCATTACGATTGCTCACAGATTGAATACCATATTGGATTCGACCAGGTATAAAATCAATTTTCATTTTTGATTTCATATTTAATGGCGTTACGTTTTGTTTCTTTGGATGGATTATTTTAACTTCAGAGTAATGGTGCTTGATAATGGAGAAATCATGGAATTCGATGCACCGAACACATTACTTAATGATTCAAAATCTCTATTTTACTCAATGGCGAGAGATGCTGGAATTCAATTACCTTAAAATTGTGCGAAACAATTATATACGTTTTACTTAACTTATCAATCTTTTACTGTTTTAAATTAACTCATGCATGTATTATATAAACTTATTTAAATAAAATTTGCACGCATTGAACAACGTGATCTTCCGATAACAGTTGAGAAAAATTCCATCTGTTTTTTCAGTTACACAGTTTTTGTTATACAGCTCCAAACGTTTCAAGACCTAAATGAGGTAAAAGATATTATTTCCGTGTTTTAGCTCTTACAGCTTTTGCGACATCTATCCTTTATGAAAGTACTATAGTTGATAATATGACGCTGTAGGTCTCCGTTTTTATCCAATATGGCGACATGTGCATGAGTTCGTGTGGTGAATGCGGTGCATGCATAGTGCATGTCGAATTTTTTAAGTAAAATACTGACGCTATCGGGTTTGGCCTATATTTTCAATGGCTCCATTTCATTAGACTTTTAGACACTTATAATTATAAAACATGTTGGATGGACTACGACGTCTATGTACGGTTTTTGATTCCATCACGTTTACGAAATGCTTCAATGCTTGAGTTGAACTGTGTACTTGTAACATAGCAGCCAAAGCCAAAAGCCATCAGCCATAATCCATAGGCTGTGCTTTGTGCTGTGCATTAGTTGTATAGTCTCGCTAACGGCCAATTTTTTCTTTCATCAATTTACTACTAGTTATCGTAGAGATGAATGCTGCTTATTGAAGTTAGAATATTTAATTGTCTTGTATCCTTTAGTTTATAATCGAACCTACTCAGTTATAGAATCTTTCTGCTACACTTGCCGTGATGAATTATCGCCCTATAGTTTTCCCACCGTCGAACACGGTTAGTTATCAAATCAGTTTTTCAAAATGTTTTGTTGTATATTTTAATAGAACTTGGATTGAAAAGTTTTTCATAATTATTTATCAGGGGGATCTTAGCCATGTAGCCGCATCAAGGAACGATATGTGGGCTTATCTGAGCCACAATTTGATCGTCTTAGTAAAGCCTCGTAATGGTATATCGGGATCTTCTGATTCCAACAGTTCTGAAACGCGAGAGGAAGACTCCTTTGAGAAAAATTGGCCAGATTTCTCCTTGATTGGCGTGTCAAATACAAAATATTCTAGTATCAGTTTCTGCCAATCCAAATGGGATGCTCTCCCAGTGGAGAACTCCCCGCTAGTATCTGGATGTGAGGAAGGTTTCGTACGGATCTGGGATTTAAATGGTATAATCTGCCGGATGTACCATAATAATCACAAGGTAAAGTTTAAAGTTAACGTTCCGATTCGTGTGGTTTATTTGATTCCTTAATATAATTGTATCGCTTCTTGACTAACTATAGGGTCATGCTGTAAAAGGTCTCAGCTGGTCCAAGCGGAATCCCAGTTTGATATACTCGATAGATGACACTGGGACCATGACTTCTTGGAATGTCACTAAAAACAGTCTTCTTTGCTTGAGATTTCATCTAGATGCCACATGTTTGGAATGCAGTCCACATGCAGACCATGTTGTAGCATTTGGTACGAAATCTGGTGTCATTTTTGTTGTTGAAGCCACCGGTATGTAATAAACTGTGCATTATAAACATTATGCAATTTGTGAATCTAAATGTGATTATGGGTAAACTTATAATTTTCTAGAAAACGCGAAAGTATTATTCAAAGTTCAGCACGATGAGGAAATTCATTCTCTTGCTTGGACTCCACGAAAAGGGACATGGGGGGCTCTATCCCCTTTAGTGCGCGATACGGCTTTGTTGGTTAGTTCTACCAAAACAACGAAGATTCCAAATCTCATAATTTCGAGTGGAGATGGAGAAGAGGTTGGAACTTTATCCTCTTGGGAAAAAGACTCTAAAATTGGAACCACTGGAAGACAGAAAGTTAACTGCTCCTTTGTAATGTGGGCTAAGGAACCTGGCACTGACAATATGCTTTTAGTTTCTAATGGTCTGTCATAGTTTTTTTTTAAATCCCATCTTTTGCAACTCAATTATTTGTACAATTCAACTGTGATTTACAGGAAGACATGGTGAAATCGTTGGCTGGTCTACGGGCTCCGTTCATGATACCATTCATACGACGCACCGAGATGAGTTTGTGTATGGGATGGTACAGTGCGGGGATATTCTTTGGTCTTTGTCTTTTGAACCGATAATCATTGGTTGGAACTTGGCTAAGGAAGATTTGGAATGTATTGTTCCCACATTTCGTGGACTGAATGCTTTAGTGCCATCTCCCCAGTTTCCCTCCTTAGTGGTAATGGGAGGTGTAGACATGCATTTGCGATCAATTTTTATGGATGACGGTTACCCTGAATGCTCTAGCTCACGGCGGCCAAATATGACCTTTCGATTGAGAGGGAAAATAACATGTGTGAGTTCTATTCTAACTATTCTTCCAAATGTCATGCATGAAAAGGATTTCCCTTGCTCTAAATTTACTGTATTTTTTGTAACAAAATTAAGTAATCAATCTTATGAAATAATGTACAGTACACGGTGTTTTATTATCTTGGTCAAATGCATCTCGGTCAAACGAATTCGGTCAATTACTTTACTGTATCACGTTTTCCTTGGTTCGGTCAAAGGAGGGTATCGAAATTACATTATCAAAAAAATGACCTAGAACCACCGTTTTGTAGGGCTTGAAATTCTACGTCGAAGAGCTAGTCCAGTTTTTAAAATAATTGAGATTAACTGCATGAGGGGGAAAATTAAAAATTCAATACATTGGGGAGATAAGGAAATAGCTAATTTTCAAATGAGATTTTTGGAATATATTTCATTGATTTTCAAACTGAAACTAGTGTCAAGAAAAGTTTCAGAGAATATTTTAAAAGAGAGTGCTTCGAGTTTCACCTCCCACCTACCCATCTGGAGATCTGGAGAACTTATGCTAAGGTTTTGAAAAAGAGGGAATTTTTTGCGAAATTAATGACATTTTGAACGAGATGTATTGACCGAGATAAAAGATAATTATTTTGTACAGCTTGCGTGGCATCCATGGAAAGACCACATAGTCGGTTTCGGAACAAATGATGGATTTCTAGGAACTTACGAGATCAGAGATGGGAACCGATTTGTCACCTTTTTTAGCAAGCAAGTCACGGGATGTGTTTATACAGTAGATTGGGGTCCGCCCGTCCATATAAAAGACGATGTTCGACACGACATAATCTCTAAGACTGTTGATGGGGAGGAGAAAGAAAAGAGGCTCATGTTGTATGCTTGTGGAGCACAGTCTATTTTCATGGTCAATCCGACTAGTAAACTTTGCTGTAAGTTATCTATGCATGTATGGTTTATGTGGCGAGTCTACCTTCTGAATATAATATCGTTGCGTTTCGTCTGATTTGTAATCATAGATCTTATTAACGTATTGAGAGTGATTGAAAATAGCAATCCTGGATCGGACAAGTTAGGAGATTGCATTGATACACAGGAAATGTCGGATAAAGTTACAGACATTCGCTGGTCCCCAGACTTTTCATATGCTGCTGTAGGATATAAAGATGGGTATGAATTTTTTTATTGAGTAACGTAGCTACTAGCGTAGTATTTGTTTGTTACCTCTATGCACCATCAATCAAAGGTGAACAACGTTATCAACGCTAATATTGTTTAATTTTAGTCGAATCGAGCTATATAGACCTCCTCATTTGAAACTTAAATGCTGGATCAAATGCCACAATCGTGCTATCCAATATTTAGCATGGAGACCGTTTGATTTTCTTGATGATCAGCCCGCAGATCATGATGAAAAACTACTTGCAACAGCTTCTAATGATGGATCTGTGAGAGTCATTAACCTTGTAAATTTGTTTCAAAAAGATGTCCTGGAAGACGTGGAAATGACTCAAGAAGCTATCCAGATATTCAAGTCTGACAAAACATTTCGTGGTCATGGAGGCTTTCATGTACTGTCGGTTGCATGGAGTCATCACAATCCAAACCATCTGGTATCTGTATCGTATGACAATACTGCAGTCGTAAGTCTCTCTTTAGTCTTCAAAGCTTTCTTATTAAATTGTGAGTTGAAGTACATGACTTACCTGAGTTGCAAGTACAAACTAGCGATTGTAATCGGATCTATTGATGCATTTAAAATGACCAACAGGTTTGGGATATTTCAAAACAAGAGGGAATTTCCCGATATTCGGGTCATAAGCATCGTCTCGTTTCCTGCATGTTTCATCCGCGAGATCCGTATAAAGTGTTCAGTGCATCAGACGAGTACGTCATGGATTTTACATTGCACGTTTGGGATATTAGGGATCATCCATACTCTTCGAAATGTGGGAAACGTAAGCAAGGCTTAACTTGATCTCTTCAAAACTCGATTGTATAAGAAAATCCACTGTCCCTTCTAACTATATCATGCACTTGTATCCACTAATAGCGTTCAGACGAACTGTTGCGGCCCCCGTGAAGCCATATCTACAAGTCTTAAACAAAGAAATTGAAGTAAATACGGAGACTGCATCGATTACAATAAATCCGGGGGTCTCCAAACCATTGCTGTCATCATTTTTGTTGGCAAAGATGAGAAATAAATTGAAGGGAGGACGAACTGCCGGAGGGCTACTGGCAGTCACTTCAGAATTCCCCAATTCTTATTCTTACTTGATGGAAGAATTGAGTTACATTATTGACTCGGGGCAAGACTTTCCATTGAAGAAAAATGAAATGGCTGCGAAATGTGAAAATTTAAATTTTTCATCGTCGGATGAGAATGACGGCCAGTTGTTTGGGGGATTCACTGAAAATATCCCTGGAGTTCAAGCTTTTCTTATTGGAAATATTGGTGATAGAAACATTACTGATCGCTTACTATCAATTGAACGTAAGAAATTGATGTCCTTGTTTATTATAAATTATGTGGAAATAAATATGGTGAATAATTGGATGCTATGAAATAAATAGGAGATATGTTGATTGAGGAAGGAAATTGGGCTGCAGCATTTCGAATTGCTCATTGGACTCGGGATGCAAAATGGATTACTGACCAGATAAGAAAAGAACAGTTGCTTTTATCTCCTGCTTTTGAATGAATTTATTTTTACTTTTGTAGATGTTATTTTTGTGAGCTACTTGAAATGAATTGGCTTAAGTATATTTTTACTATAAAATTTGAACAATGCAAGATTCCAAGTGCATTTTTGACGGGAAGATTTTTTTGTGACAAATCATATCAATGTTATTTTTTAGTTCATTTGGAATTTTAATAAAATGGATCATCTGAAATTGTAGACTTTTAAAGCGGATTTCATTACATAATATTTTTATATTACTTTTTATCTTGCTTGCGTTCAATGGTACAATACGAGCTACAATAAGGGCCATTGAGTATTGCATACGATCACGACTTATTTGGTTTTTAAATCTTCCATTTCTAATCTTCTATCCACAGTTTCTACAGTACGGTTTAACAACTGTTGTTAAACCGTAAACCGGATCTTGGGTTTAATCTTTAGTATATCTTATGTTTGTTAATCTGGAACTTGAAATCTTCATATTGAATATTTACAAAAACAGCTTGCTGATTTATGCATTGCTTTTTGTCATTCAGGCATACCGTGTAGTTCTGCGCCGTGTCAAGCATTTATTCTTCCCTATCATTAAAAGGGAACACAAAACAATCAACGACTTATATATAAAAGCTGCGCATTTACTAAAGCTTCAATCCCCCCACTCAATTGGTTGTCGTTAAGTGTTAAGATGAGCCAAAACAATTCCCAGGCATCTTCATCTGGAGGTTCTCAACCTACCTCCCAACCCCATGTATCATCTTCCACCAAGGTGGACTTGAGCATGGCGCAGAGAGGCATATGGCTTGTAAAGGTATTCTATCCTAAATCAATCATATCTTATACCACCCTCATTGCAAGGTATATTGTAATTGCATGCCCGATTAATAGTATCATACATAGTAGTAGTTTACAAACTGTCCTGTTTGGCATTCAAAGGTTCCGAAGTATTTGGCAGCAAGATGGGACAAAATTTCTGGTAATGCCGAAGCCGGAAAACTTCGCATCTACAAAGGAGCCCCAGGTTCCCGAACCCCCAAAGTAAAATTGACATTGAGTGAAGCAACACTATGTTTGAAAGAGCCTGGAGAAGGCGATATACCACGAGAGCATGATTTAATTGCTGCACCTGTGATAAATCAAACGTTAGCTGCATTCGATGTTGAATCCGGTAGTGATTATTTGCAAAATATATAAACTGGGGGGGAAATAATACGTAATGAGGAATTAACATTAATTCTTTTATTGGTAAAATGTATTGTTTATAGGAGCTAGGGATGATATACTTCAAGAACCGGATAAAATATGTATGCTGGGAAAGGTTCAGCAGAAATTAGAATGTCGTCCTGTTCCAAATAGTGAGTACATGCAGTTAAAACGACAGGAAATCAAAAAGGCTGCACAACCTGTGCGGAAAGTTCTTAAAATAGATCATGTTGTCAATGTGTACAAGCCAGTTTCAAATCACAAGATTAATGTAAGTAACAATGTACATCGAATTGCTGTAGTTTGCTTTCTAAATTACATCTTTATTGTGGCTACAGCTCGTAACAGATCACAAAAATTCAAAAATATCTGATTTTTTTGTTTGAACTTGTAGATTGAAAATGATGAGAGGAAGAAAGCGGAAGGAAAGAAATCTCGTGATGACAAAGACAAAGTACTAGAAATGCTTTTTTCGGCTTTCGAAAAGCATCAGTACTACAATTTCAAAGATCTCGTCAAACTCACTAATCAGCCGGTGGTAGGTGAACTTTTTTACTCCCTGTACGTTTGCTTGTGTTATCTTCTTATTCCATCATGATTTATTTGAATTTCAGAGCTATCTAAAAGAAGTCCTTCGCGAAGTATGTAACTACTGCGTTAAAAATCCTCACAAAAATATGTGGGAATTGAAACCCGAGTATAGACATTACAAAAAACCCGAGGAAGATTAATATTTTAATTTTAAACAACATCAACTCTTATTAATTTTTCTTCTTATTGGAGCAACACTTCGCATCGCGTCGCAATTTTTGTATTTTACCTAAGTTTAATTTTTTAATGAAAACATTTAACTACTGATGAAAAATAAACCCAATACTATCTACATTATACACTTTTTAGTAAAAAGTAGTTCACTAAACTCTTTATAATTACTAAAATCACTGGACTGAATGAATGCTCATTGGAACGATACGGATTCAACATACTGTCTGCGCCATTGCATGTTCCATTTCGTCTGGACCATACTGTTCCCTTATTGCAATTACATCTCAGACCAGTGTAACTGTATCCAATCCGGCATTCTGAATTCTGTCAAAACGCAAAATCCTT
>Ga0066648_10001763_pt1 | contig 11328 bp, 5 predicted proteins | sample CryGeyCG12114_NA_FD_59537 | JGI IMG/M metagenome (GOLD analysis project Ga0066648, IMG submission 59537) | Groundwater microbial communities from aquifer - Crystal Geyser CG19_WC_8/21/14_NA | ecosystem: Environmental > Aquatic > Deep subsurface > Groundwater | place: USA: Utah: Grand County... | reverse complement strand
AAAAAAAGTATGAACTGTGAAGTATTTCACTTTTCAGGATTCCATTCCAATATTCTCAATCATTCAATTTTTCATAGAAATAATATGAATGAAAATGAAGAAACCCCCATTTCTGTCCGCGAAATCTAAAATACGAAAAAACACAAAAACTTGCACATGCATAATTCCCCGAGTCCAAAATCTCCCTATAAATCTTATTGGTACTACATTTAAGCAAATAAATATGACATGAACATTTGGCATTATATATTTCACGGAGTGAATGACTTCCTTTGTTTATGCGTACGATTGAAGTAAAAAAAATTAGCATACGACCTCTCAATTGTTCCTTGAATGGGCAGAGAGGGATATGCTAGCATTCGCATTCACTGGTTGACTATACTCACTACTATATCCCAGCAACTGTGCCACTATACCGTACTACGAAACAGAGTGCATTGAACGTTCTTGAGGAAGGGATTGCATAATATTTTATGATGATGAAGATTGAGGCACAACAGTCAAAACTTTGACTGCTGTCTTGTCTAACGTTCCCTGTACAGTATAGGGAATTCCAACCCCTGTGTTAGCTGTACAAGCTAACTGACTTACGAGCCCAAGCCATGATATCAGATGGTGAGAAAAAATTCATTCCGCATATATTTACACTAAAGAGATCAACATTGATGGACTGGCATTTTATAGATAACGGCTGAGATCACCTCTCCTTCCTCTTCCTGCGTTTTCGTTTTAAAATCCCAGCGTGTGCAGTAGACCGCAGCCTATTGAGCTTGGTGACGCGATCAACTGTCAATTGGTTGTAGAACCCTTCATAAACTATTGTTTTGGAGCATGTCTGGGAGCGACTCTGACTCTGAACTGACTGTGAGCCATGGATAGAGCTTGAGAGAGAAAGTCATATTATAGGAATATTAGAATTCAGTTCGCAACAATCATCATTTGCACACATTGATTTGATCGATGATTTGGCTGAGAAATGTGAGCATTAGTAGTAGGAGTGGAGTGAGTAGTGGTGTGTGGTGACATGATGTGATTTCATGTGTCCAACAGATTGATATATGGATGTGTTTTGCTCGTTTGGTTGTTATATTTGTGTGTTGGCCAATTCCCTAGCCTCTAGAGTTCATTACACTTTAGCATCCCATTTTATAGAATTTGCAATCAAAATGAGAGGACAAGTTTATCCTTGTCGCAATCACATTCTTTTAATTCTACATGCGTGTTGCTCCATGAAGAAAGACTTGCTGTACATTGTTACATATTATTTTGCATACACAGTTCAGTTCATAGACAATGTGAAAGTTTATAGATATCATCGTAGACGCAGGAACAGTTTCCTTTGGGGTTTAAATCTCACAATTTTTACTAATCAACTCAGTCAGTCAGTAGACGTAATATGCTTAATATCTAAACCTATAGCTTTTGCATAAGGCATACTACATCTGAAATTCCAGGGCTATTTAATTTCTCCTTGTAGTTTCATAGTTATGGTAGCGGTTTCAGTCATTTGATTCAATCACACGCATTAGACTAGCTTAATATTCAAGATATTTTTTTCTTCTTAAACTCATTAGCGTTAGAAGCTAGAAGCTAGCTGTAGCAAAGTAGCATTCAACTTATTATTATGTAGTAGTAGTAGTAGTACAGTAGTAGTAAACATGTTATTCGTGTGGTTCTTGTAAAGGAGGTAACATTTCGTCGATAACACAATAATAAGATATAGCGTATGTACAATATGTCAGCCAGATCGTCGGTCAGTGAACTCCACTGCATAAGAATTAAATGTGCGACATTCGATTACTCCATTTCCCTAGTTTCATTGTTCAAGAGGATGAGATGCTATAGCAAGATTAAGAATAGATGAGGACTTGCTTTATGTAGTGACCGCAAACTATTCCCTTAGGTATTGTTAGTTAGTTAGTTAGTTAGTGGAGTGCTCTGAATTCTTCAAGTAAGTTGAACACAATTATCCTTTTGATTCTTAGTTAGTATCAAATCAAGAAGTAGTAAATGTTGAGTCTATTTTTTTTAGTTTCATGTCTTGCAAACTCATTCGCATTCTACAGCTTGTGGTGCGCCAAAAGTTTTGCCAAACGTGTCCAATTTTGTAATATGTTCAGAGGACATATTTTTATGGAATGATTGTTCATAATCTTACAAAAAAATGAATACAGGGACAGGGTTCATAAAGATTCATATAGTTATTGTCAGTCAGTCAGTCTTACATTAGTTAATTTTGGAATGAAAACAAAATTGAAAATGTGATTTATTTTTTTACTGTTGTTGCACAACTAGTAGCATGGCACAACGCACAAAAATCTCCAAGGATGAGTTTTGTCTATTGTTGATTGCGTATTCTGTAAATGGGGAGACAGGATGGCTTTGAATTGCCTTCAGTTACAACTTGAATCCAAAATTGAGTCTTGTCCGGGTGATGTGAGAATCGGTTTTAGCTCAGCTAAAGCATATAGTATTAAAGATTGGATTAATCCTTGATTGGATATGGAGCCTTTTGGGCTTTTTGAGGTACGGGCTGCTACATGAAGTTTTACGGAGCCCATTTCATATGCCCTAATGTTGACGATGGTACAATCCGTGTGTAAACAAGACTAATAAGAGGAGTGTGCTTCAGCCTTAGTTGGTTAGTTAGCCAGGCTCGTCAGACAATGTATGTACAATAAAAAAGTTAGGTGAGGTAAAGAAGCATCATATCATAACACAGTGGCACAAATCCAATTCGGCCAATAACCTTTAGATACACTTAACACTTTTTAGAGGACAAACACCTCTTGTCTTCTCTAGCGTGCTCTCATAGCGACTAACATGATGTGCTATCAATCTATATCATCATCAGTAAATGAGATGTACCAAATATTGCTATGTGTCTGTACAGAGGTAAAAATATTCACAATGGTGTCTCTTCTTCTTATGGTACTCATTTTCTTGGCCGTAGCACAAACTAAATTGGACTAGCAAATATTTCTGCATAACTTTCAGCTTGGGCTGTCAAAGGAATTACGAATTAAAGTGCTGGTCTGCTTGTTGTGATTGCTATATAGTATGGTAAGTAGCAAATAGCCGTAGATTGTTTTGACGGTAATTGGTAACAGCAATAATAAATATAATATGAGTTAATAATTATCCTCGTAAGTGTACTAATTTACGTGTATGCATAGCTAATCATGTTCATTACATAAATGGTAGTGTTTGTTTTGGGTATTTAATTGTTCCAAAGAATTATCGCACCCCTGACATGCTAGCGTGTTAATATTTTTCGTGTTGAGTGCTTTTAAAGTTGACGTGTACTAGTACTACGCATTTACGATTGTGAAAGCAACCTTTCTATTTGAGTTTATTTTCACGATGGGTGGCAATCAATATGGTAATTTTAAGATCAAATATTATGTTAATATCTACCGTGTTCTTGCTACTATTTGTGGATCCTGTGTACATCTGATGAATCTATTGTTGTAATTAGTCATGCAATTAGTATATTTTACGGACATGTAAAAAAATTGTCAATTTACACAGCTAATATTTTCTTGGAATAAAAAAGGTAGCTGGCTATTTTTATTTTTGCATTTCTTGTGTTCATGGAAATGCAAGAATCTTTTGTTGATCCACTAGGCGTGCATTGAATGAAAATTGAATGAATGGACCAAACCATTGCGTGTACATGGTATGCATCTTTCCTTATGCAACTTGTAAAATGCATTCTCGCTCATTAAATTGCAGTGCAATGACCTTGTTACTTTTCCCTACTTTTGAACTGAAACTTAAATGCAGTTATCAGTGCACTGTGCACTGAAATTAAAGTCGTCTAGCATTTTTCGCTACCTAAACTAGATTTTTTGAAATTTCTTTCCAGTAGTGAAAAGTACTATAATAGCATTCCAAAACCAGGAGGAGAATACAAAAAAGAGCCACTCACTCACTCAGGCAAGTTAAAAAGTATGTCTTCAAGATCCAAAAAAGGGTTCACAATTCAATAGGATTGAGTTTAGAATGTGATCAAGATGAAAGCCTGAGAGGGTAACCGAATAGCACAGGATCTAATCGAATGAGTCCACACAATTTTCAAGGGTCACCACATGCACATAGGGATTCATGATTCTTTTCTCATGTGCTTTTCTCTGTACCGTGTGAGTGGGCCGATTCAAAGATAATATAATTATGCATTACGGTTCTTCTTTGTCCATAGCCCATAATGTTGGAGCAGATACCGGCCAACCGATATCTTATTGACGCTAATGAGAGTCTCAATTCCTTTAATCCCGTTGTCATTCTTCCTTAGTGTAAGAAAATGGATTTACCCCTATTGATCTTTTGAAATAAAATAAATACGGTAGTACTTTTCATTGCTCTCATTGTTCTCCGCTCCATTTAAACAGTGGTAGCTGCCCAAGCCAACAAGGTACATGAAATGTAGTCTCCAGCCTGTTGGGGCGGAAAATGACACCTCTTGGGATAGGAACAAGGGACAAAGCTGTGCATATTTATACTACGGAAGAACCTTTATCAAATGACAGCTCCTGGTCGACCACTGTGTTGCCCAAATGTCTCAGTTTTCTTCATTTGATCTGAGGAACGGGAACTCCCTTGTAGTTAGCACCGGTGCAATATGACAAAGGCTACCCATTTGTTTGTAAATATGAGGAGCACATCTAGGCCCTTTGGATGGCTACACACCCTATAAAACCCAATCCTTATGAACTTTCCGGTATGAATTAGCAGTGTGTACATTGCTGCTGGCAGTTTTATGAGACCAATGGACCATTTAGGGACATGGGTGCTTATAATTAAATACTACTTGGATTTGTATATTTGATGCGGACTTGTGTCTATCGAAGAATGGCAATAAACTATATCGTTGATTGTATTTCAGCAGTTTTCCTGATTTGGGACATGACACTTTTAGGGAGTAAAATGAACGGACTCATGTATATAGTTTAATAGTTCGTTAGTTAGTTAGTTAGTTTGCATTGTATTAAGATTGCATTGAATAGGCTGCACTTGAATGGCAAATCTTTGGTTCAGTTTTAACTATAGAGGAAAAAGAATACGAAATTGAGCACACCTTGAGCTCAAGATTCAAGAAATTCTCGTCAAGATGAAACAATTACACACATGGGATCTTATGCATGGCTTATCAGTGGAACACATCACATTTGAGTTGCATTGATTGTTGTGTACAAATTTTGTGGGTGAGTTCGGCGGTCAATGACCGACGTTTCTTCTTCTGTACATATTGTATTCAATAGCTGAGAGTTATAGTGCAGTTGTATTTATTTTATTACACACTCACTTACTCACTACCTTGCCTGCCCATATACTAACTAATAGTGTCATATCACCTTAACAACGATTGTCTGTTATTTCGTATAGTAGTGGTTACTACTATTTTTTATTATTTATTGCATGATATAACTAACTAACTAACTAACTAGCTGCTGCGGGAGTAATGTACCAATCAGGTCCTAATAGTTATCAACTTTATGAGATGTTTATAAGAACGCATTGACTGACTATGTTGCAACAAGTAGACTAACATACAAATAGACATGCTAACTAACTAACAAACTAACTATATTGCGCTTTATTGTAGGACAGAGAACACACACGCTATATATAATGAACAAAGTAGTCAACTTTTTTTAAGTCAGTCCATCACACATTTGTCTTATTCTGTCATTGTCTTTTATAGGATTCAGCCAAATCTCGAGTTGATTTACTTGAACGAAATAAAGTGTTATATGAGCACATTGCAACTTTGCTCATTAATCTTTTAGTATAGAGAGAATCCATGCAGTTCAAGTTGGATATGCATGCATACTACATACATGATGGCATGCATAGCCAATTGTCCGAGTTGCCGACTGCCCTCCTTTGTAGTCATCATCATATGGACGCGAATTGATAAAAATACATGCATGTGCCAGCTTTTTTTTCTTATGCACATGCACTCAAGTCAGCTTGTTTAGTTAGTTAGTTCTAGCATGTACTTAATTTCTCCATTTCCCGCCGTATCCAAATGATGAGGTAACAGGAGGCTTCCAAGTCCATATGTTCAAGTATTTGAACCACCAAGAGACCATCCTCAAGTTTAATTTTCATTTAAATATCCTTCACTAATTGCTTGATTACTTTAAGTTGCATTCATGCATTTTTCTTGTAACATTTATTCTACCATCCAATCTTAGAACAGCTAATGTGCATCTGTAGAATAACGGATTTTTATGAATTCTCTTGTTAATTGCTTCACCGAAATAGAAGGAAGTAACAAAAAAAAAGTATGAACTGACTGACGTTGATACCATGATGGCATCCGCATCTAGAAATAGTAATTTGGCCAATTACTAATTTTCAAACTTCTATGTTCTAATCTCACATCAATTAAAATCTGGTTTAGAGTGTACGGAACTTGTTGGAAAACGAAATATCGCATTATTGTTGGACAGATGCAGAAGTTATATAGCTTGTGTGGAGCAGTAAAAATGTAAAATTGGTTAAATAATGGAATGAGTTGTTGCTTTCATCATGGGCAATAGTTATCCATGGACGGACAAGAGATGAAAAAACAAGTTATTTTATACAGTTGGGTCAAACAGGTGTCCAGCGCTGGATCTCCAATGAGATAGAACTAGGTCAATTGCCCTTCCTTGTTGTTGTCAGAATCTTGGGCCCCGGATGAACTTTTTAGGTTAAATCTCACCATGTCTTCTCTTAAACATAAATAGTGGTGCTACTCGATTAGCCCATATGTTTGGAGCCGGAGCCTGTGAAAATTAGAGCAATCCAGTACTAAACAAAAGGATTATATTGACCAAGATTGTTCAACTTGTGTAGAGAAGGCTATTCCTCTAGTAGTAACAACGGACAAAAGAATTAAAACAAAGCACTGTAGAAAGACATGTATTTCAATAACCCTAATTGTCTATGGAGAAGCATAATCTTGTGTGTTAATCAGGTATTTGCCGTTTCAAAGTGTAAATACTTAAATGCCAAAATATACAGTAGGCATGACATCACGCAAGTATTTGTAATAACAGCACGCAGTAGGTTAAATGAAGTGCAAATGTACAGATATTACAGGATAAAATGACAATCTATAGTTAGGCAAGACTTTTTTCTTTTCGTAAAATATAACAACTCACTTATCTATGGCGCAATTTATTCAATTCAACGATAAAACACCACAATAACTGTGTACACGAATTATGAAGCGTAAAACTGGAGAAACACATGACGATTTAAACTACGAAGTTTTCCGTATACGCTTAACAATGGTTCGTATATTATTTTTGACTTTGCAAACCAATTCTCATTGATTCTTGTAAAGAAATATATAGTGTATCCCTAGCATATGGATGGGTACTGGCCATAGTACCAACCACACATTGTGTTGTGGGCAAGTATACGTTCAGTGTTCAGTGTGTGAGTAGCCACTTACAAACTCAAACAGTGGTACAACAATTGACAACTACAGCTGATCTAGCATGTATTCCTTGCCAGTATAAAAGACATGAGACAAAATGCTCAGGTAATCGTGGTTCCTTCTCTTAGTTAGGCAACCGCCTCGATAGCATAAGCACATCAGTCTACCTTAGTCCCTACAGTGACACGAACTTTAGAAGCGTTCCTGTGTTTTAGCTCCCATCGTTGGTCACAGTCCCACTTACTAGTTATGGAGATCCATTCATCCTCTTGACACGCCAACCCATACAACCCATAGTACTTGAGTCAATCCTCCCGTAATACTATCTGAGTTGAAAGTATAAATTCTCCATGACCTAATCAAAACCAGTCAGCCCCATGTCTGTCAACAAGTCCAAAATTTTAACGAATGAATGAGTCAACTCTGATCTTCACTATTTTTATTCATTGAATACCGACTGAAACACGGCACATATTCCTACTCTCCTGTCTCTTTAGTAAATTTTGGGAATTACAGAGTAATCTTCTGTTATCCAGTGCTTGTCAGTGTTTTGTGTATACTTCCATTTTTTAATCTCAAGTCTCAAAATGCTCTTAATTTCTGCTCTACTGAGGAAAGTGGTTGACTTAATATTTGGCGGAGATACGTTTCTCACACTTGTTTGCTTCCTCACGGTCCTCCTGATGGTCCGTTTGGCGCAAGTGTACGTGCACATTAAGAAGCTGCCACCAGGTCCATGGGGTGTTCCATTCCTGGGATTTCTACCCTACTTGAGTGCCATGCCTCATCTCCAATTCACCAACATGTCCAAAAAGTATGGCTCAACTTTCAGTACTCGTCTTGGCTCTCAACTTTTAGTCGTGCTCAGTGACTACAAGTCCATTCGAATGGCATTTCGCAAAGAAGAGTTCTCAGGTCGCCCCGTCAATGAAATCTCGTCCATCATTGAAGGCTATGGTGAGTATTCTTTGTTTTATTGTTGATGTGTTCTGGATTGAACAGATTGTTGAATTAGTTGAAGACTATAAGTGTTACGTAATGTGACTGACTGACTTTGAGAAAAATAGTTTGGAATTATGGTTTGGAGAAGGCTTTTTACATACATAGGCAGCCATTTACTTATATATGCGCACAACGAACTTACCATTAGATTATTTCATTCTTTTGTCCTAGTTTGTCATGTAGCATTTTAATTACTGAGCACATTGCAAGTTATAGTGTACAAAAAAAGATAAATAACGAGAGATGTTTGTTGTCTAGGAGTGAGGCCAAATTGCCCCAATGTAGCAAAAGTTCATACACTGTTTGTAACAGCGTCAGCCAAGTAGACAAATGTACAGCCAAAAAGCTGATGGTGGCCCATTGAAGTTGTTGTACTCACTATTTAATTAACAAGATTATTATCATTTATCTAGTAGTTAATATATAGAATTCAAGTTTCATGCCAAGCCAACTTTAAAAGTTTATACTTATCTGCCAAAATGAAGTCTGTCTTTTACTTGTTCATTTTCAAGCCATTTATTATATTTCCACTGCATCCAATTATTGTTTTCTGAATGGTATAATTTAAAGTGGGATAGTGCTACAGCAGTTACCGTGATTGCTAGCAAAACATTTTTTAAAATAAATTAATTCATTTTCATTTTTGACAGTGCAGACATAGTAGACAAGCATTTTCCTTGAGTTCAGTCGCACGTGTATACACCCGTCTGAGTGAGTCTTCTTGATACAGCAATCACACCTTTAAAAACGCTTTGTCTTCTGTTCCATTTTGCTACCCTATTCCTAACAAATTTCAAATACGTGTTCCTAAAACGTTTTTTAATCTTTTTAATCCTTCCTCTGCATTATTTTAACACTAATCCATGTGTTGACTAGTAAGTATATTTTTATCTTCATATCCTTCGTTTTTATGGACTTGAATTTTCAATCACCTACACATCTCTTAAAAACATGCATTCAGTCAATCAGCTGGAGTAGGTAAACAAATGCTGTACAAGACGAATTCTTTAGTAGACATGTGTCATGCTGTCCCATAGTTTGTCTGCATACTTATTGCATACCTTTGTTAGTTAGTTAGTACACCTGATTTCTGCACGCAGACATTTGCCAGACAGCTGTAAAATAACTATGCAAACATACTCCAGACGCACTACATTGTGCTGTTAGTTGGCACCCTTTTGCACTATCTCAGCTGATGAGGGCTGCAAAAGATGCCAACATGTAATAAGGTATAGGAGATTCGTCTCAAGCGTAAACTGCCCTATAGCTATTCCATTCATGCATCCAAAAGTCATGTGGAATTTTTCGTGCCACAACAACCACCCATTCCAAAATGTGCGTATTGTGTCATTGTGTGTAATCTTTAAAGCTTATAGTTCATCCCACCAAAAATCATGTATCATTGGCTCATAGAAGAGTGCAAAAGTGCATGTGCATTTCCGTCTTTCACTATATAGAATATCTTAAATACTGGCCACAAACTTTTCATTTGTTGTTATATGCGCTGCTTTCACTGTGTAGATATCAACATGTCCTCATGTACGTACTAAATAGATACATGAATTTACACTTACCAACTAACTAACTAAAAAAATGAACAGATTGTTGTCAGACACAATAATAGAGACTTTTTCTTTACGCAGTGGATAGTACATAGCTGGTTAAAGTGCATGTTAAGTTTGTCTGCACAACAGACAGCCTTGAGGGAATTGTAAAGGCACACAAATTGGTTCCTTGGCTCATACGAGGACCCAAAAGGAAACAGTTCCTGTGTGTTAGTAACTGTGCATGTCTTTATAGGACTCTGTAGAGTAGGCATAGCCGTATTTATTATCACAGAGTTCAATGGCCCATCTGGAAACGCGTGGAGAGGCTTTTTTCATTCCAGGGAGTGAGGATCGAGCCAGGCAAGGGATACACACCTCGCAACAAAAACGAAGATGATAAAACATCCCTATATTCCCTTCATCTAGAATCTCGAATGCAATGTGTGGTGGCTCTTCCTTTTATTTCCCAGTATTAAGTGCTTCCATATACAAGGCTCAAAAGATGAGCTACCAAAGTGCACTGACCCTTCTTTACTCCCTCCCTACCATGCATTCACATAAAATGTACATTAATTGATTTGTAGTCAAGGGTTCTACAGCTTTTAAAGTGCCTATAGGTAGATTGGTTAGTGAGATGAAGAATAGATAGCAACAGTGATGTATTGCGGCTCTTTTTTTGTGCATGTTTCGTTTTCAAAGTCATATGAAAAAGGCATCAATAAGAGTTTTTTTTTAGTTTCGTTAGTTGAAACAAAAAAATGGAAAAGATTCCTTAATTGGTTACATATCTAAAGGTTTTTTTCTATTGTCTTTGTAGGTTTACTAAATGTGGATGGAAACTTGTGGAAAGAGCAAAGACGATTCCTTCATGACAGACTCAGACATTTTGGAATGAAGCATATTGGCAGTGGCAAGGAACAAATGGATACTCGCATTATGGTAAGCAATCGCATGAAATGTCATGTCAATTGGTATTGTGAGTTGTGTAGTTAACTAGTTAGTTAGTTAGCTAGTTTGCTACTTTGCTGGAATGTTTATAAGACAATTTATTTTTTACTTACAGACTGAGGTTCAGAATTTTCTCCACACTTTGCATAAAACTGAAGGAACTGCCACAGATATTAGTCTTCCAATGACATTAGCTGTTACCAATGTGATCTGCTCCATCTTAATGAGTGTTCGATTTGAAGAGAATGATAGCAGATTTCTTCGATTCATGGAACTGATTGAAGAAGGTTTCAAACTATGTACTGCAACTGGAGCATCCAACTTTATTCCTTGCCTTAGAAACTTGCCTCGACTTCAAGCACTCAATCAAAAAATTCGAACTGTAAGTTTTATATA
>Ga0066648_10001758_pt1 | contig 11348 bp, 5 predicted proteins | sample CryGeyCG12114_NA_FD_59537 | JGI IMG/M metagenome (GOLD analysis project Ga0066648, IMG submission 59537) | Groundwater microbial communities from aquifer - Crystal Geyser CG19_WC_8/21/14_NA | ecosystem: Environmental > Aquatic > Deep subsurface > Groundwater | place: USA: Utah: Grand County... | reverse complement strand
AGTGGAGCTGCCCGATGTAGGCAAAGGCACCGAATCAGACAAGAAGAAACAAAGCATGGTGAACGCACTCAAGCTAGAAATCGAGTTGCTCCAAGGTCTGCATCACCAACACATCGTTCAGTATCTCGGCACCAGCAGCGACGAGACACACCTGAACATTTTCCTCGAGTATGTACCTGGTGGCAGTATAGCAGCCATGCTAAAGCAATACAACACCTTCCCCGAACCTCTGACCCGAAACTTTACACGCCAAATACTCGACGGCCTGGCCTACTTACACAGCCGAAACATCATCCACCGAGACATCAAAGGCGCAAACATCCTAGTCGACAACCGCGGCGCCGTCAAAATCTCCGACTTCGGCGTCTCAAAACAAACGACCAGCAACCTCACCAACCCATCTACCCTCACCACCTCAAACACCAAGGACTTCGGGCCCCTCGGTGGGCCAGGTACACGTACCTCCCTCCAGGGCTCTGTGTTCTGGATGGCGCCTGAAGTTGTTCGGCAGACTGGCCAGAGCATCAAATCCGATATCTGGAGTGTCGGATGCCTCATTGTCGAGATGTTCACAGGCAGTCGGCCTTTCCCGAGCATGACGACACTACAGACACTATTCGCCGTGGGTAGTCAAAGTCAGAAACCCGCTGTGCCGGAAGGGGCGAGTAATGATGCTAAGAGGTTTTTGGAGCTGTGCTTCGAGACTGATCAGGGTAAGAGACCATCTGCCACTGAGCTGCTCAAGGAGCCGTTCTGTGGGAACATGATCGGGGCACACTAGGACCTACAAGTGAAGCCTCGTGTATAGGCGGAGACGAAGCAGAAACGAGACATTGATTAATGCGCGATGTATGGGTTATAAGGGTCAAAAAGGCATTATGGTCGGGATTTACTTCGATGATGGATGCCAACAGTAGAAGGGCGACGAACAATGTGCTATGGCATGTGATGGTAATGTGTACATCATTTTCTTCTCAGCTGTAGATATACACGTGTAGGTATGCACGGAAGGGTTCTCGTAGGTACAGTCGAAATCAGCCATTAATAGTACACGGCAAGAGATCCGTGTGCAAAGCACTCACCTCCAACCTCCCTACAACGAAAGAACGCAAGCGCTCTCCATGCTCAATCTCAACGCGCTCCAGTGTCCACGCTGTGCCCCCCACCTCGGAAACAAAACGATATAAGACTTCGCACCACAACCACCTTCCGCAATCGATCACAGATCGCAGAAAACAGGCTCATCCCGTCCGATCTGGCGTACTATTAAGCTGCGAATCGTTCTGCTAGTAGTTGGGTGGGTGACCACCAGCGAATCCAGGATGTCGATTGTTTTTTTTGTTTTTTGCGGGCCGTTTTTGTTGGCGACGATGGTCTGTCCGGGCGGCGGGGAGGGTCTCTGTTTGCTTGAGATCCCGTAGAGAGGCGAGGCGAAGCTTGAGGAGGTGCGGAAGATTCGTTGGCGGGTATATATGTATCTGAGATCTCGTATGTCTGGCACTGTTCTGTGCTTTCTTGCTCGGCCTTACAAACAGCCTTAATTTAGAAAGGAGTGCTGCTTGTGTGTGCATGCATGGGACTTCTCACTCCTCATCCCTTGCGAGTGCGAGTGCGAGCACTGGGCAGCTCAACTCTGCCATTCCCCTTCCCTGTCTATGCCCGGCGCCAGCTCCGCCCGAATGCTCTCTGACGAAGAACTACTCGGGGCCTCGTGGAGGGCAGTGTACGGCACGTACTTGGGTTTTTGCGGAGCTAAGACAATCAGCGCGTTCCGGGCTTGATGCTGATCAAGTCAGAGCATATGTCAGCGCATGCATGAAGGCGACGATTGGGTGTATGGGAGAAGGAATGTCATCGCTGAAGCACGTGTTGCGGAGGACTCAATGTCACGAGGCAAGCAATTTCGACAACAGAACAGCAAACTGGGTATCTTTTGCAAAGCGAGCAGATCGCCGGTGACAATATGGTTACAGCTGGAACTTGGTCCTGACTCTGTCGGTCTTGCCTTTCCACTCCCATTCTTGGCCACTGGCTCGCTGTATGCCCTTGTCGACTCTTCTCAGCTTCAGGGTCAGACGCGGGCCTACTTCTTGGAGGGCGGCTCTGATACCTTCGGCGCCCTTGAGCTCCTTGCCATCGGCGCCGACGACTGGGCGTTCTCTCTCGCGCTTCTCGCGGAAGACGTATCTGTGGCGCCTGAGGAAGATGAAATCACGCTGGTTGTGGAGCGTGACTACTTGTCGACCCTGCAGCTCGGGGTTGGAAGGATACAGGGAGCGGAAGAGATGAGCGGTGAGGAGACCCAAGGGAGTGGTAAAGTTGTTGAGGATGAGTTCTGGGATATGGCTGGTGGGTCTGCCGTGACCTGGGATGGATTTGCTCTCGTACCAGTTTGTGATGGTGAAGTGGAAGGTGGGGCCGACTGGCAGATGGACCATGATGAGGCCTGAGGGCTTCTTGAGATCTTCTTCGAGCACGACGAGGGTGGTGTATTCTCTCTTGGCGGCAAAAGCCGAGATTTCCCTGATGCTGAACTTGTGACCATATCTGTGAGAGGATCTTCGCACGTACTTCGCGTTGGGCAGGAGGTTGACGAGAACTTCGGCCTCGCGGTGGAGGGTAGAGTTGATGGAGGTTGTGACGAGGATCTTTGGTATAGGGGGTTGTTCGTCTGGGGGCAGGAACAGTGTGGGGAACTTCTTCGTCAAGGCGGCGGGCGCCAGGGACAGATTAGTGGAGGTGGTCGACCTGGCCGGGGGTGAGGAAGCTCGAGCTTTTGTCTTTGCTGTTGCAGAGCGAATGTGGTGGATGGGGGGCAGGGCATCCTCAGCGTCGGGGTCTTCGGGCGGCTCTAAATCGTCGGCGTCGGAGGCGAGCAGACTGTCGTCGTCGGGGGCCTCGTCCTCCTCATCGGTGTCCAGCATGCTATCGTGATCGCTGTCTTGCTCATTGTCGTCGTCGCCGTCGTGACCAGCCTTGGTCAAGTCGTGCTCTTCGCCCAAGTCCTGCTCTTCGGCGAGCTTCCGTCTCTTCAGCCTCTCGACGTTGAATGCGACGCCGAGACCGCCATCCTCGGGCTCGTCCTCGACCTCGTCCCACCGGCGCTTGGAGTCGAGCGTCAGTGGCACGTTGGTCTTGAGTCGTTCATCGCGCAGTCGGGGGTCCTTTGATTCCTGCTTCTTCCTGGCAAACCTCTCGTCTCGGCGCAGGGCATCGCGAGCCTTCTTCTGGTTGATGTGCAGCTGCTGGCGCCTGGCCTTGTTGGTGGTCTTGAAGGGCAATGCTGCCTTGGGCGGGAGTTTCAACGGCTTGGATCCCATGATGAAGCGTGCGTGGATTGATCTCTTGACCGGTACGTGGTGTGGTGGGTGGTGTAGTGCGACTGACCTGCCCTGGCCTGGCCTGGCTGATGCGCCGTAACTTTTTTTTTTTTAACCTTTCTTGCGGGGAAAGACTGGCCGACTAAGGCAGCGGCCTGCGGGTGACTCCTTCCTTCACGTGTCAGTAAACATTATTGAAAAGAATCTTGGTGCCCCATCCTTAGCTTGACCATTGACTAGTATATGCAGTCATTCCGTCGAGTCTTCGCGTCCAGGGCCTTCACCACCACCGCCCCCCTACCCAAAGCGAAGCCTGTGCGACTGCCGCCTGACAACATGGCTGCCACCAACACCACCAAGACGGGCCAGCCCTTCGACCGCGATGTGCTCGACTCGCTGCTGCGCCGCACCGGCTTCTACATGCCCTCCTTCGAGATCTATGGCGGCGAGAAAGGGCTCTTCGACTATGGCCCGCCCCTCACTGCCCTGCAGTCCAACTTTGTCGACCTCTGGCGCAAGCACTTCGTCCTCAAGGAGAAGATGCTCGAGGTCGACACCACCATCATCACCCCCGAGCCCGTCTTCGTCACCTCGGGCCACGTCGCCAAGTTCGCCGACTTCATGTCCAAGGACCCCAAGACCGGCGAGATCTTCAGGACCGACCATCTCATCAAGCAGGTCCTCGGCGCCCGTCTGAAGGCCGACCAGGACGCCCGCGGCATGACCATCGAGGTCGAGAAGCCCGACGAGGCGCAGAAGAAGAAGAAGATCAAGGACGTCAAGATCGAGAAGCTCGACGACGCCGTCGCCCAAGAGTACAACGAGACCCTGGCCAAGCTCGACAACTACGACGGCGACGGCTTCAACCACCTCATCAACCAGTTCCAGATCAAAGGCCCAACCTCGGGCGCCGACCTCGACCCCCCCAAGCCCTTCAACCTCATGTTCCAAACCTACATCGGCCCCAGCGCCGACAAGCCCAACGGCTACCTCCGCCCAGAGACGGCCCAGGGCCAGTTCCTCAACTTCCAGAAGCTCCTCGAGTTCAACAAGCAGAAGATGCCCTTTGCCTCCGCCTCCATTGGCAAGTCCTTCAGAAACGAGATCTCCCCGAGACAGGGTCTGCTGCGAGTCCGCGAGTTCCTCATGGCCGAGATCGAACACTACGTCGACCCCGAGGCCGGCAAGAAACATGACCGCTTCCAAGATGTCAAAGACACAAAACTCACCCTCTTGAACAGGCACACCCAACTGGCCGGCAGCGAAAAAACTGAAGTCATGACGGTCGGCGAAGCCGTCCAAAACAAGGTCATTGACAACGAGACCCTGGGCTACTTCATCGTGCGCATCCAAGACTTCCTCCTCAAACTCGGTATCGACCACTCCAAAATGCGCTTCCGTCAGCACATGGCCAACGAGATGGCTCACTACGCCGCCGACTGCTGGGATGCCGAGCTGTACGGCTCTTACGGCTGGATCGAGTGTGTAGGCTGTGCCGATAGATCGGCTTACGACTTGACTGTACATATGAACAAGACTGGTGCCCCGCTTGTCGTGCGAGAGAACCTCCCCGAGCCAAGGAAATTCCAAGAATATCAGATCGAGCTGAACAAGAAGAAGCTCGGCCCAAAGTTCAGGAAAGACGCAAAGGCGGTCGAGTCGGCCGTCGAATCACTGTCTCAGGACCTTCGCGAGAAGTTGTCCCTTGAATTGAAACAATCGGGCAAGATCACAGTCGACATACCATCCGTTGGCACTGGCAAGACAGAGCTTGAGAAAGACCTGATAAGCATCGAACAACGAGAAGTCACCCAGCACGTCCGAGAGTACACGCCCAACGTCATTGAGCCATCCTTCGGTATCGGCAGAATATTATACCATCTCCTCGAACACTCCTTCTGGACCCGACAGTCAGCTGAGTCGTCAGACGAGCCTAGCGCAAGAAACGTGCTCAGTCTCCCACCAGCAATTGCACCCATAAAAGTCCTCATTGTGCCGCTGTCGAACCACGCCGACTTCAAGCCCTTCCTGAGGCAACTTACTTCGACCTTTGACGACCTAGATGTGGCAAACAGCATCGACGACTCTTCCGCCTCAATCGGCAAGCGATACTCTCGAAACGATGAATTAGGCACTCCGTTCGGTGTCACTGTCGATTTCCAAACTGTCAAAGACAAGACCATAACTCTGCGAGAAAGAGATAGCACGAAGCAGGTGAGAGCAAGCCAGGAAGACATCTGCCACGCCATCGAAGCACTGGTCCGTGGCCGAGAAACGTGGGACCAAGTCAGCAAACGACTGCCGGCATTCACCAGTCAAGAAGTGGATTAGAAGACCCCCATTGGCGAAGCAATATCACCGACAAATGGTCGTGACTGGAGACAACTCATGGAACGTGACTGCACCTACACCAATGGGACAGGAGACTTCGACGCTGCCAGCATCAGGCGGCCAACGCTCATGTGGGAGGCGTCCAATTTGAGGGCGTACATATTGAGCCGCCCAAGCGACGGGTCTAGTCCCAGAACAACATAGACTGGTGGTGGCAACAGGCTCATAAACTCATGTAGATTCCGATGCTAGGATATGAGGCCGGTCGGTCTCTAGCATCACCTCCGCATTAGATAGATATTTGATACCCCGACAGCAGCGGGCTGCATCAATACTACAAGCATCACACAACAGCTGATCAACCCCAACGACGTCACCGCTTTCGTGCCTTCTTCTACCCTGCCTGTAAGATTCAACATCTGACGCGCTAAAACGACCGCATAAAAATGGTAGAATCCCTGGACACGCATATGCTCACACACGCTGTATGTGACAGCCATGCAATACAAAAACGCGTACAGTCACCTCCACATAGATACATAGACATGTGTGGTAGGAACGCTTATTCCGAGGCAAAGGCTTCAAGAAGAAAAAGGAAAAGGTAGTTGATAGTCGTTGAAAATCTACATTCTTCACGAACAAGTTTTCCGTCGACTTCATCTGATACTTGTCGATTCTATGCCAGTGTGACTGACTGGACTGCAGCAGTTGCAGTTGCAGGCAGACAGGCAGACAGGCAGTCGACTAGTCTTACCTTGCTGTCGCTGCCCCATCACCTGTCTCCGCCTATTCATCACAACTACACAGATACAGCTTCGGTGGATCTGACCTGATCTGATCCTATATCCAACCTCTCTCCACAACCTTCCTCCTGACAATCGGCCGCAGCGCCATGACACCGAGGTACAGCGCCACGACGGTGCCCACCAACTGGGCCTTCTTGAAGCTCTTGCCCAGCACGTCGAACGTCTGGCTCGGCGCCACCTGCGTGCCGAAGATGTCGTGGCCGAACGCAAACACCATGCTCGTGCTCTCCAGCAGCGTCGGGCTCGTCATGATCTTCTGGACGCCCATCACCTCGCGCGAGTGGCTGAGGAACTGCTGCGGGTTGAGCGGCAGCGACGCGTCGTAGCGGAAGAGACCTTCTTCTGCTTCCGCCTTGGTCGGGTCCCGGTCGACTGGCCGGCGGGCGTCGAGCATGTGCCGCGGGATCGAGGCGAGTGCGTGCGAATGCGGGAGGTAGGCGAGCAGCTGGCGGTTGGTGATGCCTTGGGTTGTTTGGGTTACGGTGAGGTTTGCGATTGGTTCGGTGAGGACAAAGGCGGCGCTGATCACGTGGGGTTTGGCGGTTGCGTCGGGGCCGAAGGACGAGTAGTTTGTGAGACTGCTTAGCGGGCCGCGGTCGTTGGGGAGGGAGGATTCGTAGAGTTCGGAGATGATGAGTTGGGGGCTGATTGCTCCTGTGGCTGGGTCGGTTGAGGTAAACGTGTAGGCGAACCAATTTTCGCTGAGGACCGCGGAGGTTGGGGAGGTGGGATGGTGACCTGGGTGAGACGATGTGTGGAGTACTGAGCCAGTCACTGCGTCAATGAGGTAGATCGTCAGGGTGGTTGAGGAGATGGCTGTGAGGAGCGCGAGGTTCGGCGTGAAGTATTTGTAGAGGACAGAACGGTCGCCTAGAACTCTTCCGATCGAGGCAATCGGGTCGTGGGCAGGTCGCGCAGTGATCTCTACGACCTTTGCGTTAGGTGGGCTGAAGGTCCAGGTCTTGCTGATCGATGTTCCTACTGTCCAACCTGTCACGCCGCCTGCCTTGCTTATGGTCATGACTGTGTTGCCTTCGTCCGGCACTGCTGGAGCTAGGTCGGAGGGCAATTTTGGTATGCCGTCTTCATCGACTTTGAGGATCGTTGACGCAGGGGAGCCGGGTAATTCAATGAGTCGATCGACTGGCATTGAGCCTGACTTGTTCTCGACAAGCTGGCCAGTCGTGGCGTTGACAACAATGACCGATCCTCTGGAGGTGTACATGGTCACGCGTCCTTCTTGTACCGCAAGGGAACGAATTTGCGACCCAGTAGGAAGCTCGGATGAGAGATCTTGATGCCATTGAATTCCTCCAGATACTCCGCTCACGGAGAACAGCTGATCTCGTTTCGTCTTCAGGATGATAGATTTTGAGCCAATGAGGTGCTGTCGAGCTGTAACCTCGTCACCGCTTGAGCCAAACATCTTTTGTGGAAGCTGCCCCAGGTATTGCGGCAGACTCGCCAGCTCTGTAGCATGACGATACACCCTATTGACGTACGCAGTCGCAGGGTCAACTGAGATCTCCTCTTGAAGTTCTTGCACCAGAGCATCAGTGGCAACGTCATCTGACCAGGCAGCCATGTCTGTATATGCTAGCATCTCGGGTCTCGACCATTGAGTATCACCATTTCTGATCATGTACCAGCTTCCCTGGGGCGAGGTGACAGCGACTCGTACAGCGGTGTTGGACGCATCGCGACTTGCAACCTCTGCTGTTGCAAATACAGGAGCACTCGACGGTGCGTATCCCAAGCCGAGCTCCTTCCTTGTCCATCGACCAAGATGGCCGTGTGATTCAGAAGAGTATACAACAACTTCTGTGCTTGTTACACGGGTGAAGAACACCTTCTCACCATTTGTGCTTGCAGCGAACGTGCTTGGTTCCCGAGTAGCCGGTAAAGAATACACTCTTGATGCCTCACCAGTAGCTGTATCGATGTGGTAGATTTCTGCCCAATGCCTGGTGGCTGTTTGCACGTGCACAAGAAAATGAGGCAAAGCTTTGGACCCAGGCGCATAGTGCACCTTCACTGACAGAATATCTTCTGCTTTGTCTTCTAGTGTGACAGTGGTGACCTTCGTGTTCCCGAGCACATTCAACTTCAGACCCTTGTACGGCTTCTCAGATGTGACCATGAATGGAGTGGATGAGGACGAGCCAGCCACCAATTCACCGTCCGAGGACACAGTCTCGGCGTCGAGGCTCACAGTATACTCCTTGATCTGTTTCCCACTCGTTGTATCGAGCACAACGATCTTCGTCTTTTGCCCAGACATTATGCCTGAAGACTTCGATATGTAGTAGACATGCTTGTCAGAGGCTGCAACCGAGACCGTGCCATCAAGCTTAGTGTCGAAGTCACTGTAGCGCCACCGCTCGCCAGCACTGTCTCCTCCAAGCCGATAGATAACGTAGCCTCCTCCCTCCTTCTGTGGTTGTGTCAGGAGGATAACATCTTGAACTGCGCCATCAGTGCTGCTCCCAAGCACAGGCACTGCCTGCAAACCAACGGCCTTGGACCTCCCTCTGATGCCATATGTCCACACCAAGCGGCCGTCTGAAGCATCCCACGTGCTCACCGTCTTCTCGAAGGCCGTTGTAATCTTCCCATCGTGCTCTCCTGCCACTAGGTGTGCCGCCGTTGCATTTTCTGTGTCCTGACCTGATATCGCCTGCCTCCACACGATAGAACCGTCTCGTGGGTTTACAGCGGCCAATAGTCCCTTGTCAGAAAGAGTGTAGAGGAGGGCAGCATTAGAGGACGAGTCTGGCTTGTGGAAGAAAGTGGTGTGGGGCTGTGGTGTTCCTAGAAGTGCTTGATGGAAGTCGATATTGAAGGCTTCGTCGACGAACACGGATTGAACCGGTGCTATCGCGGCGAGCGCGCCCAAGAGTACGCCATACCACCGCATGCTGTCGTCGATATGAGAGAGTTAGCTGTCATATTCTCGTTCACACCACTTAAGGCACGAACTCATTTTAGCACTCTCGCGACGCTAGTGACGGACCTCTGTGCCAAGACTGCCATATTAGGCAAGGTCGTGGATTAAGTGCGGTGAGTCGAATTAACCGCTCGTGGTTTCTTGGTGCATGATTCTGTTCTGCATTCATGCCATTCGAGGCCGTCATAGATGACCATGCCTCGTGAAGCGCTTCAAAGCCCTCTTTAAGGCCTATATATGATCTTGCCAGAATCATTGACTCATTGTCCAAAGAGCTTTTCCTCTTTACCTTTTGCGGAACTCTTGGTGCAGCATAGTATTGCTGGGCATCCGAAGCACCCAACCTCTTCAAACCACGCAGAAATTACCCCTCAGCCTGCCTTATCAGCCATAAGGGCATGTATAGATTACTTGCAGTAGCTACGGTGTCTATCGACAGGCAAGATGCTGGTGTGTCCAACGGCTGATGTCCACCCCCGTTCCATGTCAAAGCTTGAAGCTGCTCATTTCTTTGCTTGTCGCGTTATGTACGACGATTCTCTACAGCTGATCAAGGATCGTCTCACCAGAGCTCTTCCACTGCTAAGGCCTACAGTGTGTACTTGGTCTTGCCAAAATACAAGTAACAGGTCTAGCATATCTTGAGCGTACTGGCACCGTGGTATACGTTGCGTGAGTGCTCAGGGCAGGACTCCCAGACTAGAAGACTATCGAGGTGCCTCCACCGACTCGACCAAACTCAAGAGACTCAATGGTAAGAGGAGAATGCCAGAGCGTGATGCTCACAAGATATCCTACCCACTTCACACAAATGCAAGGTGGTGGAGCGGACAGAAAAGTCGTTGCAATTCCCCAATCCTCAACCTCGGAATGGCAGCATCCAATCACTTCATCGACAAGTCTTTGCATTCATGCATCTCGGGGGTATGTGGAAGGTTTCTCGGTCGCTTTTGCAAGTTGTAGCTCATCCAGCTGCCTCGCAACGTCCGGTTCGTTCTCTATTCTTTACTCATTCTCAAGCAGGATAATTACCTTGTCAAGACATTGGTGGTCGTGACCAACAGTGCACGTCTATGGTTCTCAGAGCGTCACATACCACATCAAGCGACTTCTGCAGGCCGCATCCCAACTGATAGTCCAGAGTTGGTAATAAGTCACCGAACTTACAGAGACGACATCAGTCCTGAAGGAGTACCTCGCTTCGGCGCGCCGGTACTCTCCAGGAAGTACAGTACAGCTTGATCACTGTTACACTACATAATTCATCCTCATATTTTGGATATTTTGGAGACGGAGTATTGTTAGAAGAACCCAACGCGGGTCGGTGACTCGGGTTCATGGACATCAAGAAAAGGATGTGGCCTGTTAGTGCATATCTCTCGCAATCATAGGCGATAGTGAGTCCTGCTCGAATCCCGTCCCAGTGCGGAGTATGCATGAGAGCTGCGTTATTGCATAATGATCGGGAATGTATTGACATATGCTGTGTGACACGAGCTTCGGAGACTGGAGAATATCTCCAGACCCCAGCCCCAATGATCGAAGGTCTGGCCTGTGACTTCAAACGGACACTCTAATAGTCGGATATGCATGGAATGGATTATCGAACTCGAGAACAGGGAGATTTGCAAGAGCCGACAAGAAGGATTATGCAATAAACTTGAGCTTGGCATCATCTAGCATTTATCTAGAAAATTTTTATGGTATCATCATCTTCACCCAAATCAAGGAAATGGCATTTCCTTCGACCGCTCATCATCAATTTTGACCAGCCCCGAGCTCTTCGTGACTTGGTCGCTAAACAAAAAGAAACAGAACGCCACCAATGCAGATTATTGCGGATCACCTCCTGTAACGTGGTTCGTAGACTCGCTCCATATCAGTCGTCTACCACTTGATGACCTTCTGTGGGAAGTACTCGTTGATGAGCTCCATGTAGTAAGG
>Ga0066648_10001757_pt1 | contig 11349 bp, 24 predicted proteins | sample CryGeyCG12114_NA_FD_59537 | JGI IMG/M metagenome (GOLD analysis project Ga0066648, IMG submission 59537) | Groundwater microbial communities from aquifer - Crystal Geyser CG19_WC_8/21/14_NA | ecosystem: Environmental > Aquatic > Deep subsurface > Groundwater | place: USA: Utah: Grand County... | reverse complement strand
CCGCACGAGGTTGATGCGCTGTACACCGCAGGTGACTGTCCGCGGTCGTGGACGCCAGTCATCATGCCGCTCTTCTGGCATCAGATGTACTACCCGTACTACTCGTCTCCGGCGTACTACAACACGTACGTGCCGGTGGGCAGTCGTACCACGTACATCAATAACTCCAACACATTTGGCTCAACCAACGCTGCGCAGATCAAGAGCGCTGCAAGCAAGGCTCAGTACAAGAACACCAGAACTGGCAAGACAACTACCGGTGACAAGGTGGCACCCACCAAGTTCGGTGGCGGTTCCCGTACTCAGACCAACAAGGGCGGCTCTCGCACAAAGTGCGGAATGACGCTAGACGGTAAGAACGTCGAGCTATCTGCGATGACTGGTCCTAGCGGCGGTGGCGGCGGAGGATCAAGAGGTACCAGCGGTGGAGGCGGTAGCCGATCTGGCGGGTCGAGCAGTAAGTCCGGCGGATCCGGTAGCAAGACTGGTGGATCCGGTAGCAAGACGGGCACGACGCCCAAGTGCTAGCCGTGAAGTCCTTCTGGAGCTCCTGCCGTCGAGATCCACTCATCACGATCTCTAACACGCCAGCGGCGCTTACGTGTACGCTCATCGGCGCGCTACTCGTCTTTGGGATTGCGTACTCCATCGTTGAGAACGCAAGCATTGAGGACGCGCTGTACTGGGCGGTGACCACAATGTCGACCACCGGGTACGGGGACGTAACGCCGGAGACGACCACAGGCAAGGTGCTTGCCGGTTGCCTTATGATTTGGTCCATCTTCTATCTGCTGCCGGCTGCGATCTACCACATTGGTAGTCGCATCCTGCACGATAGGAATGAGTGGACGCACGAAGAGCAAGTTCAGCTAGGCAAGGACATTAGCGACATCAAGACAAAGCTCGACAACCTTACTTCAAAGGAAAACTAACCATGACTTTTATCTTAGGTCTTATCATTGGTGCAGCAATCGTTCTAGCCGTTGAGCTGTATCGCCGTAAGAAGGACGCAGCTCAGTACGCCGCAGAGACCTCAACTGCAGACGCAGGCGGTAAGTGGTGGACTGTGATTGGTGTTTGGGCTAATCCGATAGACATGAATCGAAGCGAGCGGTTCTCGTTCTTTGTTCAGGCGGATGATCCGCACGGCGCAGAGGATCTTGCCCAGTGGGAGGCAAATCGTCGAGAGGGTACCCTTTGGGTAGCAGCGGTCGTTGAGGGCAAGGTTCTTACGCACGATACGTACGCCACGTTTGTTGACCCGGAGATCAAGCCGGTTGACTGGATGCACACTGAGAACAGTCACCTCTAGTACGTAGACAGCCGCAAGTTAGAGACAACACAGAGGATAGTGACATGAGACTAGCAAAGTCGCCGACACCGATTGCTGCGCATACTCGGAGGTACCAGGAGGTGCACCTTGGGATAGTGGCCGTTTCGGCGTTTGCATCGTTTGTCTTTATCATGGTTGGTACAAGTGACGTAGAAAACATGCACCGATACTACGGTATCGCCTGGCCTCTTTACCCGGGAATTATTCTTTTTCTTGTAATGGTTACTTTACTCGTGCTACGTAACGCTTGCACGTTTGAACCATCCAATGTGCACTACATAAGTGGCTATGGCCGATACAAGAGCGTAAGTCTTAGTGAAGTAGTTAGTAATTACTACAACATTAAGAACGATAGAATCCATGAGCTGGCGACTGAATTAATGAATGATATTGAGGCAGCGGCTTTTGCTATGCGCGGCACAACGCCAAGCGACGAGGAAGAGCGTGCAATGATGCATCGGTACACGGCTATGGATGAGCTCTACAAAACTGATGTCAAGCTTCGTCAAGAGCTTCGTTTTAGTAGAACGATGAACACCAGTGTTGTTGACTCCGTACGGCATGAACTTGATGTGCAGAAGGAACTTACTAGTGGATCGTAGACCCGCGTTCTCAGTTACTTTGGACGACTGCGAGACGCAAGTCTTTCGTGCAGGAGGCAAGGGCGGACAGGCGCAGAACAAGACAAGCTCCGGCGTCCGCATCATTCACCATCCGTCAGGTGCACGTGGCGAGTCTCGTGAGCACCGAGAACAGCTGCAGAACAAGCGCGCTGCGTTCAAGCGCATGGCGGAGACGCCGCACTTCCGAGCATGGGTAGCATCGCAGCTTAGAGGTGAGACGCCGCAAGAATGGGTAGAAAAGCAACTAACCGAAGACAAGCTGCGGATTGAGATCCGCTCCGACAAGGGATGGGAAGTGACGCAGTGAGAAACAGCTGCTTAGAGATGGCTGATGCATTTATCATCTTTGCCAAGTACGCTTATGAATCGGGCGAGGTAGCTGCGGAACACGACATCATCTACGCCGGTCCTCAGGTGTGTGATACCGACACAGGGGACGCCTACGTTCTACGTGAGCTCGGATGGCACGAGGATGAAAACGGCGGATGGGCTAAGTTCACGTGAACATCATCTTGCAAGGCATCGTTGGGTCGACTGCTTACGGTCTTGATCATGAAGGATCAGACATTGACCAGATCGGCATCTTTGTCGCGCCAACGGCTAGCCTCCTAAAGTTCAACCCGCCGGATGACAGCATCGTTAGCCACGAGCCAGACCTAACATTGCACGAGCTCAAGAAGTACCTGTCGCTTGCGCTACGCTGCAACCCGACGATCACAGAGCTCCTCTGGCTTCCAGATGATCTCTACACCGTTATGACTCCTCTGGGCGGCGAGCTTATCGACTACCGGCATAAGATGCTAAGTGAGTCGTACGTTCGTAACGCCTACGGAGGATACGCCGTACAGCAGATCAAGCGTTTGCGGCGTAGAGAGGATGAGAACGCTGCTGCAGCGAACGACCCGCAGCGCGTTGCCAAACACGCGAGACACTGTCTCAGGCTGCTACACCAGGGTCTAGAACTCCTCACCTACGGGACACTTACTGTTCGCGTACCTAATCCGGACTACTACTGGCGTCTCAGTGAGATGACACTGGAGCAGATCGAAGCGGAGTTTCTTCGCGTCGATACCCTCATGCAAAATGCAAAGTCAATACTTCCTGCAGAACCTGACCGAGATGCAGTTGAACAGTTTCTTATAGACGTAAGAAACTACGATATGCGAGGGAGTTTGTAATGGGATGGGCCAGTGCGGGAGAGATTTTCGGTACGATTGCTAAGATGTGCGCAGATGCAGTATCTGCTGGAGCTTTTAACGAAAGTACAGCTGAGCAAATGCTGCACACGCTTATCGTGCAGCTACAAGAGGGCGATTGGGACACCGAGGATGAAAGTCTCGCAGAGTTTAGCGACGTTCCGTTTATCGTTCGCGCTTTTGCTCGTGCAGGCGTTCGTAAGTATATTGATCTAACGGACCACACTGACGTTGCTAATCTGCTTACCGGATTACTTGACCCGTACACCGACTGGATCGGAACTGGCGCGTTTGTAGAAAACGCTACACTGGCAATCGTTCACGCGGCGGAGAATCAATAGACATGGCGATGTACGACGATAATGTAGATGAAGATGCTGAAGCAGATGACGCAGCCGCGGAAGAGCGTGAGGTCATCCAACGAGCTGCTTCAGATCGTGTAAGTTACGATCTTCACTTTAAGCGGGCAGAGACGCCGCGAGTGTTCGATGTATACGAACTCACCGGTGATGATATTGACGATGCATTCAATCCACCTGGGGAAAGAAGTGCAGGTTCATGGGATTGCCCACACTTCTTTAGCATGATGGACATGAATGAGAACGCCTGGTTCCAGGAGTTCTTTTCGGTCGCAGTGACAGAGGCAGTACACGAGTCGCTCGAGTGGTTTCGAGTTGATGGACGCCTTGTGATCAACCCGCACGGCAAGAACCAGGATGCCATCATGTTGGAGACCGCAGCCTTTGCTCGCGAACTCTGGCGTAAGTACGGAAAGGCAGAGTACAGCGATGTGCAAGGTACATGCTACGGACAAGACTTGTCTAAGGCGTAGAGTTAACGGGTGCCGGCTGCCTGCGCCCTTCTTCCGTATGCAAAAGTGCAAGGCGTCTGTGATCGGTGCGGCAAGAAACTTACGGGTAAGCGACGCCGTTGGTGCAGCAAGAAGTGCAACACCGAGCACACAAAGAATCATCGCTGGACTCAAGCACGTACTGCAGCGCGACGCCGTGACCGATGGAAGTGCGTAACGTGCCAGTCGAAAGAACAACTGGAAGTTAATCACATCGTTCCACGTAACGGAAAAGGTTACGGGTGGGGATGCCATCACCACCTCTCTAACTTAGAGACGCTTTGCCACGACTGTCACATAGTTGTAACTCGTGCGCAAAGAAGTAGTCGCAAGGCTGTACAAACTGAGTAGTCCGTGGTATGATACGAGTGACGAAAGGATGCGTTATGACCGTCGGCGTAGAGCGTACTCTTACTAATGCGATTCCTGCGCTGTTTACAAAGGTTAAGTGTCCAAGCAATACCGTACCGATATGTCCAAGCAACGACACAGAGGTATGTGTATACGCGGACGGAAATGAGTTGCTATCAGTATCGGTAGCGATTCAGCATTTGAATGATGAACATAAATGGACACGTGAAGCTATTGCTGACTGGCTGGATACACTCGATGTAGACCTAACATTTCCCGCCGAACCTGTAAAGGCAGTTGCAAATACGCGACGCGGGCCGTTAGTCGCACCAGGTATCGATGTTATTAGCTATTCAGATTTAAACGTAAAATGGGTTGACCAATGGTACATGAAAAAAGATGCTCATAACACTGCTAAGATAAACGCTTCTAAGAACCTTGTTGCTTTTGAACTTGTACTAGAGATAGGTTCTAGCGAGACTAACATAAAAAACTTACTAAAAATGTATACAGGTACAACTGTGTACGACAGCCTTACCGATACACTTAACTTAGAAATCAACTCAGAGACTGGAGATACAACATGATCGGCACAGAGACAGACGTTGACAACCTCAAGGGCGAGCTCGGCGAGATTGAGCTTAAGGTCACCACCGGCTTTACCCTAGCAGACGCTATTCGTGCAGGCGCACAGACAACAAGTCAAGCACGAGGCAAGTTCATCGACAGCGTTACTGGTGACACCTGCGCACTAGGCGCAGCCTACATTGCGGCTCAAGCTGCTGGGTACATCGTAGAGTAACGATGCGAGGGAAAGATCGTTGGCCGTCAGGCAAAGAAAAGACCAGGGTTGTCTTTGTCCTTACTGACGATGCTGCAGAGACGGGCGACAAGTTTCACGTCTTTGAAACTCTCGGCTGGATTCAAGATGAAGATGCGCTACGTAGCGCACTTGCACGTGCAGTAAAACTCGAAGGTCTCGCAGACACCTGGGACGAGATCGGACGTATGTGCAACACTGCGACGTTTGAGTGGGATAGGAATGCACAAAGTCGATACGCCACACGAGCGTACGTAATTCCACTTTAGCTATGTACATACATCGTTCTAGGGTGTATGGTTATATCAAATCAAAAAAGCGACGGAGGACGTAATGCCAACGATCAAGACTGCTTCACATCGGGATCCCGTCACGGGAGTCACCACTTTCGAGGAGTACCCCGACTGGAGCGAAGAGATTGCTCGAGGAATCAACTTTCTCGACCAGGTACAACCCGGCTGGGTAAAGCATGTCAACCCAGCGATTCTTGACCTGCAGAGTACAGAGACGTGCGTCTGCGGACAGGTGTTCTCCGACTATTACGACGGCGGAGTAGTAGCGCTCACCGAGTGGCTTAATCGCAATGAGGTAACTGTTGACTCAAATGACACTGAGCAGGTAACTGCGGTGGCTTCTGACTACGCGTTCAATCTTCCTACCTTGAACGTCAGAGATGTAGAGTTCTCGCGTTCTGTTTCCGCTGAAGACGTGGAGCGCTACAGCAGTACCGCAGCTAAGCTGCGTAGCTGGGCTGAAGGCTACGTCAAGCAGGTTAATCCGGAGTTTGTTGATAGTGATAGCTTTCAGCTCGAGGACGAAGTATACAACGTGCTGTTCTCGGCAATGACTGAGCAGTGGATTATTGCTCTTCGAAACCACAAGGATGCGCCTGCACCTGCATCCGTATAGCGCATATGTACACCTTTAAGTCATGGTGTACAATAGAGTTATACCAAACACCTAGTGATAGGAAGCGACAAAGTGACTACACCTACTATTGAGTTTCGCAATCCGCCGCGAGAGCCTTCTACCCGAGGCCGTCAGGCAAGCGAGTCCGACGTTGCGGTAGCAGCCGCAGCCCGAGAGAACCCAGGCGTGTGGGTTGTTCTTCCGCTTGGCACCCGCAAAGCGTCTCCTCTCGCGACCAACGTGAAGGCAGGCTCCCTTAAGACCTTTGCTCCCAAGGGGTCGTTCGAGGCTACTTGCCAGGACGGCGAGGTCTTTATCCGATTCCGCTCTGAGAGCGAGTAAGCTATGTCCAACGCTGCGTTGATTGAGCAAGTTAAGACTGCTATCCGAACGCGTCCTGAAAACTGGAAGCAGACCTCCTGGGCCGACGTTGCGGAGTACACTCGTCCTGAGGCTGAGCGTGATGAGATCTGTGGGACGACCATGTGCACCGCCGGGTGGGCGCTCTACCTGTCTGGGATCGCAAAGCCGGTTCGTCTAGATACCCTTAGCGGCCTCCGAGATATTGTCTGGAGATACTTTGACGGAGAATCTGGTGTTGATATCTCTCATGACGCAAGAGTAGCTATGGGTCTTTCTCTAGAGCAAGCAAACCAGATCTTTTTTGCAACAGGCATTAAAGATCCCGAGAAGATGTGCGACTGGATCGACTACGTGGCTTCTTGGGATCGTGATCCAGATGAGGATGACTTCGACTTATACCCGGAGGACTACTACGAGAAATATAACGAGACCATGGGGTACAGACATCCAGGAGACCCTGCTTACGACTTAATCGTAGACGATGCACTCATTAGTCTGTGAAGATCTACCCTTGTAAGATCTGCCAGTCGTCGGTTGGGTGGGTCTCCTGCCCAACCGGCGGTTGGTGGGCGCATCTTGTCCATCCTGACGATGGGCATGATGCCTACGTTGAAGAAGCCGTTATGACGGAGGAAGTAAATGCATTTGCCTATTCGCTCTCCGTCGAAGCGGATCATTTTCTTAACCGCGATGTTAATCCCAATGAGCTGGTGGAGATGGCTCGGGAACTTCTTACTGACTTACTTGAACGGGGCTGGCGTCCGCCTATCGAGTAGAGTAGTAAGTATGGACGACGACCTCAAGAACCAACAGATGATCGCCGGTATTCGTAGCGACTTCGATGCGGCTGTTACCACATGGCTGTCGTTTGATGATCCAAACGAGAATAAGACTGAGATCAACGCTCTCTTTCATGATGCAGGTCTTCATCTAGGAGATGAGCGCGATGCGGCAGTGGCCGTTGGAGCACGTATGTGCTCAACGCTGCTACAGGCGTTTGCCGCCTCTCTCGGTCGTGACGCTCAAGATCTCTGGCGTGAGATTCTCATTGACGCCGCTGTCGCAGATGTAGACGACGACGAGTAAAGAATCTTAGCCTACCTCCTGTACAAGTAACCTGTATAGGTGTACTGTTGTACTCATGGAGGCGGCAACAAGGCAACCTCCAAGCGACGAAAGGACCACACGATGAGCCACGAGATTGAGGTTATCGACGGAGTCGGGCAGATGGTTTCTGCTCGCGGCAAGACCCCCTGGCACAAGCTCGGGTTCGTCGTTCCCGAGGACGAGGGTCTCCTGACCGTCGACCGTGCGCTGCACCTGGGCGGCCTCGACTGGGAGGTTACCAAGCAGCCGCTGTTCCAAGGCTTCCAGCTTCCTGACGGCGGTCTCGACTACCGCCAGGTTGACCGGCGCTTCCTCGTCACCCGCTCCACGGACCAGAAGGTGCTCGGCACCGTGGGTTCGTCCTACACCGTGGTGAACAACCGTGAGGGCTTCGACTTTGTTCAGACGCTGCTCGACACCTCGGACGCCGTGATCGACACCGCCGGTTCGCTCAGTGACGGCAAGCGCGTCTTCATGTCGGCACTCATGCCCGAGACGATGAAGCTCGCGGGTGAGGACTACGAGGTGTACGTCCTCTTCACGAACTCGCACGACGGTTCCAAGGGACTGGCCGTGAGCATTGTGACGGTGCGGGTCGTCTGCCGCAACACGGAGCAGATGGCGCTGCGGAGCGCCAAGCACACCTGGCAGGTGCATCACCGTACGAACATCGAGGGTAAGATCGCCGAGGCGCGCGACACCCTGGACCTCGTCAGCCGCTACCGTGACGAGTTCTCCGCGCAGGTCGAGGCGATGCTCGAGAAGGAGGTCACGGACGAGACGTTCCGCAAGATCCTCAACGCATCCTTCCCGCAGCAGAAGGTGCAGCTCGAGAAGAACGTCGAGGCTGTCATCACGCTGCGTAACGAGTCCGGCACCATCGCGGACGACCAGCGCAAGACGGCCTGGGGTGCGTACAACGCGCTCACCGAGTTCGTCTCCTGGAAGGACTACCAGAACGAGGAGGCCCGCACCAAGATGGTCCTCGGCTACTTCCAGAAGGTCCGCGACCTTGCTTCCAAGGAGCTGATCTCAGCCTGACCGTACGAGGGCGGGGTGTTCCTGCGGGAGCGCCCCGCCCTTTTGGTTGTACCTACAAGAGACAAAGGAATAAGACATGACAACAGCACTTGAGATTCTCAAGAAGGCACGCGAGGTTATCGTTGAGCGCGGTGACGTTGCTCGTAACGGTGAATATCGCGATCCGACGTTTACACCGCCCCGTGTCTGCTCGATTGGCGCCATCCGCGTGGCGGTAGGCAATCCTGAAGATGGAGTCTACGTCAGCTTCATGCGAGGGGATCCTGCCCGGCAGGCGTCAATGGCAGATGCGGTAGACGTGTTGCATTCTGCAATTGGCAGGCAAAGAGACATTGACGTGTGGAATGACGGTACTCAGTCTGTGGATCAGGTGCTCGCCGCATTCGACCGTGCCATCGCTACACTTGAGGAAGAGGAATAAAGCGTAGATGTATAAGCGATTTCTCATCATTAGTGAGTACATTGGTCTTGTTGACCAGGCCGACACCCAGGAAGATGCGGACTACGCGGCCATCATTGCAGCGATCAACACAGCCCGTACGGTGTATGTCCACGACAGGCTGACGGAGACCTGATGACGACCATCGGAGACAGCCATCTGACCGCGGTCCAGGAGGTTCTCAAGGCGGCGAAGGCGAGGGGTCGCGGGTACTGCTCGGTCCACAAGTCTAAGCTTTCTGAGGCTGAACTCAGCCAAATGTTTAGCCGTCCAGACATGATTGAGGGGACTGTTGATGAGGAAGGGTACGTGACGTTTACGTACCGCCCTGTCGGAACTTCGTGGTACGAGGATACCGAATACAACGTGTCCATCCCGTTTGACTACCTGCGTGGGACTACCGACGAGTTTGTTGCGACACTCAACGAAGACGCGCGCAAGAAGGAAGAGAAGCGACAGGCTGTTCTCGCACAGCAAGCTGAGAAGTCTCGTGTTCTCGAAGAGAAGCGTGCACGTGAGGCAGAGGCGCGTCGAAGAGTAGCGGATGAAGCTGCATGGCGCCGTCACGAGGAACGTCGTAAGAACCCCAGTTAGAACTATGTACAAACGCCTAACATAGGCGTACTGTATCCATATAGGCAATACCAACATCTAGGAGATCCAAATGTCGAGAAAAATGACTAATGCTAACTCCGGTGGTTGCGCTGTTGCGGCGCTACTCATGCTAGGCGCTATCGGTGGTAGTATGGCCGCAGCAGCGGGCGCTGTAGTTCGATGGCTATAGCGGATAGCGATTCTTTTTCTAGACCATATGTTCTTTACGGCACAACGCGCTGGCAACGGTCGAGCCGGGTTCGACCGGACTCTGAACCCTGCATTGAGGCGCGGTGTCGCAACACCGGCGACGGTACACACGTCTTTGGCCGTAGCTTTGTTCTGGAGCCGACTGCGCTTCTTGACGGACAACCAACGCACCTGCGCGACGACAAGTTCTGGCTTTACCTAGCACAAGGACAGTTCCCAGAAGGCACTAGGCTTCGCATCACAGTCGAGGCAGTTGAATAGTAGACAACGAACCCCACTGACCGAGGAGACCGAATGACCCGCATAGTGTTCCTGGACACCGAGACGACCGGCCTCGACCTCGACGCTGACATCTGGGACATCGCCATGATCGTCCGCGACCCTGGCGAGCCCGACCGCGAGATCCAGATGTACGTCGAGCACAGCGCCGAGAAGGCACACGCGCTGCCCGAGTCGTTCCGCGCCGACCATGACGCGCGCTTTGACCCTCTCCAGGCGTACTCCCGGCTGAGCGCTGCCCGTGTCGTGCTGGAGACCACGAGTGACCGGGCGCACATCGTCGGCGCGGTCCCGAATTTCGACACCGAGCGGCTGGCCCGTCTGCTCGACGAGCAAGGGCTGGGATCGCCGCGCTGGCACTACCACCTGATCGACGTCGAGAACCTGGCCGTCGGCTACCTCGCGGGACTGGCAGCACAGGGTGACCTCGACGCTGGTCTGGCGATGCCGGACCTGCCTTGGAACAGCGACGAGCTGACCGCCGCCATCGGGCTTCCGCCCGTCGGCGAAGACCAGCGGCACACCGCCCTCGGCGACGCCCGCTGGGCCCGTGACATCTATGACCATGTGATGGGCACCTCGCCGACCGAGGAGACCGCAGATGCCTGAGACCGTGAACGCTCGCCTGGCCCAGCCCCTGGACGACACGTGCGTGCGATGCGAACAGCCGTTCCGGATCGGCGACACCGACCGCTGCCCCCGCGACCCGAGCGGCGGTGGTCATGAGGCGCTGCCGCACGAGTTCGTGAGCGGTCGACGCGACGGACGCTGCGCCAGGCCGAACCCGTACATCGCTGGTGCGTCATGCGGCTTCCGCCGCGACGACGACGAGCGGCACCTGTTCCATGCCTGAGACCAGCGGAGCTGAGTTCGGCCTGCTCATGCCGTTCGTGGTGTGCCAGTCGCAGGGCGGGCCGTACGAGGACGAGGCGTTCGTCGCCGGGTTCACGTGCGCGTTCATCGAGGCGCTGATGACCCACCCGCTCGGCTCGACGATCCAGCGCCCGGTGCCGCCGGCGTTGCTCCCGCAGCTGGACCTCATCGCCATGCGGCACGGCTGGACCATGAGCAGCGAGCCGTGGGACGAGGCACCCGACGAGTGGGCCTTCGCCGAGTTCGAGCGGTCGCCTCAGGACCCCTCGTGACCGCCCCCTCAGACGACCGGGATGGTCCCCGGCAGGAGGTGACGGTCGGGTCGGGGCTTGGGGAAGACTCCGGCCCGGCCGTCACTCGG
>Ga0066648_10001756_pt1 | contig 11353 bp, 6 predicted proteins | sample CryGeyCG12114_NA_FD_59537 | JGI IMG/M metagenome (GOLD analysis project Ga0066648, IMG submission 59537) | Groundwater microbial communities from aquifer - Crystal Geyser CG19_WC_8/21/14_NA | ecosystem: Environmental > Aquatic > Deep subsurface > Groundwater | place: USA: Utah: Grand County... | reverse complement strand
CTTAATCTCTCCACTGTATGCCAGCGTCAGCCTCCCACCTAATCCACATACGCCGCAGCACTTCGTCGCTGAGTAGATCTACGCTCGACGTCCGCCTGGTCATTCTTTCCCAATAGCTGCCTCCATTTCCTTTCCCTATCACTGCTTCATCCCTTGTAATCGCCAACCAGACAGCCGTTTTCGCACCAGCAGCTGCATTTCCGGCAAGGACATTGAGGGACACATTCAGAAACCAGAAAGGCAGGTCCTGCAACATACTGCACTTGCCCATTTTTTCGAAGACGGGAGTATATACAAAACCAGGGCTAAAAGCGTGTGCAACACGCGTCACCTTGGTACCTCCTTCTTTCGCTCGGCGATCCCATTTGGCCTGCAGTGTCTTGGCGAATGCAATCTGCATAGCCTTGCTATTCCCGTAGCGACTACTGTCTTTTGGTACCCTCCCCAGTGTTATGGCATTTTCGGACAACGCAGCTGCATGAAAGCCTGGTTCGATGCGCTCTTTCACGGCTGAGATGGAAAACCCCTTCGAGAAACGTGCGGCGTAGCTTCCAGCACTCGACGTGAATATGACACGAGCATCAGCAGATAGTGCCGTCTCGAGGAGGTAAGTGACGAGAAAGGAGCTCAGAAAATTCGTTGTGTAGACAGCTTCAAACCCTTCTGATGTGAAATCTTCGCCGGCTGGCGCCTGTGCCGTTCCTGCATTGTGAATGAGAAGGTCAACGTGTTTGTCAAGTTTGTGCCATGTGGTGGCAAAGGCACGGACTGAAGTCAGCGACGACGTGTCCAGGACGAGCGAGTGGAGACGACCTCGGGCTGTAGGAACCTTGGAGAGAATGTTTGAAATTGCCTCCTGAGCTCTGGCCTCACTACGGCAGGCTAAGTATACGGTCGCATTTCGCTTGACGAGGTCGAGAGCGATGTAGAAGCCGATACCAGTGTTCGCACCTGTTATTATTGCCAACTTCCCGGAAGCATCTCGGTCAGGTACTTTCAGAGTAGGTAGAATCTTGCCGAAGATAAGATTGCACATAGACAGGCAGAGGTCCCGGAGGAAACGAAGATAAAGCATTATGGAAGCTGCCATGTTCGCAGAGCATAGACGGCAAGAAAGACTATGGACCTGCAAAGATGGTCAACTGGTTTACTTGTGTACTTGAATCTCCAACGAAGGGCCTGACTGCGGCAAAGGTATTCTTACGGCCGGAAGCTGTTACATCAACTCGTCGAAGCAGATGCATTGGAAGACATTAGTGCTAAAGACCAAAGGCTGGGCAGCGGTCCATGACGTGCGAAGAGCTGAAACACTGTATCCCGAATGACCAGTCGCTCGAGCTCTGAGTACGTTAGGGTCAGTATGAGGCAATCACGAATGACTCCTCTCTTGGTCACTAGATTATTGTCGAGTAGCAAGGAAAAATGACAAATTAGGAGAGGTGTCGGTGCCAAGGCCCAACGGCGGGCAAGCACTAGGACTGCCAAAGACAACACCACAGTCAGACGACAGGAGAACTACTTAGTAGGAGACCAGATACCAGGTATCCTCTGAATACCTACCTATCATACCCAACATCATGAGATTTCCCGCCGCCACGATAAGTGCCGCTCAAGGACAGTTCGCGCTCCACCTGAGCTGCTTAGGGGTCAGGTCAGTGTACCACGACTTTCAATTCATTCTTACCTACATGCCTGAGACATCCAAGTAGGTACCTCTGCGAGTGGTGTACGACATGGAGATACCGGTATTTGGCTTGTACTCCCTGCTCAGGGATCTAAGATATCTAGGTAGATAGTAAAGATAGACTTCTACGTGGGGGCCAATGCGTCATCCCATCTCTACCCGTAAGCCCCGCATGGTCCCAATGTTTACGATAATTTTCATACGCGGCAGTTGCAACATACTTTAGCTGGCTGGAAATCAATACTTTAGTGCTTGAGCGTGCTATTTGTCCCCATAATACCTTTCCCTTTTCTTGCGCACCTCTCAGGCACTTGTCACTTTGGCTCTTGAAATCGAAGAACGCTTCTACCTAGCCGAGCATACAGATATCTATCGTCTGGCCCCCTCAGCGCATTCGCACTCCTAAGGTTGTCACCATGCCTCTTCCTACCGGCGTATACCGCGCTGACCACGTTGGCTCTTTCCTACGACCGAAAGAAATTCTAGCGGCTCGGGAAAAGCTATTAGACGACCAGCTTCAGACGTCTGAGCTGCACAAGCTTGAAGACAAATACATCGAGTCGCTGGTGCAGAAAGAACTTGACAATGGTATTCAGTCAATCACCGATGGAGAATTCCGACGTGCTTTCTTCCACCTTGATTATCTCCAACATCTGGACGGTGTCAAGGTCGAGGGTCAAATTGTTTCCACCAACACAAGCAGAGGAGGTTGGCGGCCCCCACGCCTCGTGGTGACAGACAAGATCGGTCACTCCAAGCCGATCCAAGTTGAGGACTTCAAATTCCTCGAGTCGCAGATAGCAAAACACGCCGACAAGAAGGCGACAACAAAAGTTTGCATCCCCAGTCCAACCATGGTTCATTTCCGTGGTGGAAGGGAAACCATCAACAACGAAGCATATCCTTCTCTCGATCCATTCTTCGAGGACCTAGCAAGAGTATATCAAGAAGAGCTGGATGACCTCTACAAGGCGGGTTGTCGATTTGTACAACTCGATGACACCAACTTGGCATACCTCTGCGACGCCGGCATGAGAAAGGACGCCGAAACTCGTCACGGCGATGTATCGAAATTGGCTACTCAGTATGCATCGCTCATTAATGCCGCAATCTCTAAGAGGCCAAAGGATATGACGATCGGGATCCACCTGTGCCGAGGCAACCATCGGTCTCAATGGTTTGCGCAGGGCGGCTACGAGCCTGTTGCAGAAGTGCTCTTCAAAGATCTTAACGTTGACGTCTACTTCTTGGAGTATGATGACGCTCGATCTGGAGATTTTTCGCCTCTTAGACATCTACCGCCTAATAAGATTGTCGTTTTGGGTGTTATGTCGAGCAAAAAGGCTGCACTTGATGACAAAGAGGACATCATCCGAAGGATGCACGAAGCGGCAAAGTACTGCTCTCAAGGTTTGGACCAATTGTGCTTGAGTCATCAGTGTGGATTCAGTTCGACGATGGAAGGCAACGAACTATCCGAGGACGAACAGTGGGCAAAGGTTCGCCTAGAAGTTGAAATCGCAAAGGAGATTTGGGGCCAGGACTTGTCCAAATAGTTGCGTTGAGTGAGCTGAATCGCTCAAGCGGGCCGTCTTCAACAGCGCAGGCATGAAAGCAATCTGACAATACTTTATTCAGTGCTTGGATTAGTCTCACAGTAAGAACTGATCACATGATTTTTACCCAGGCGGACCAAACCTGCCATCAAAACCCTGGCTCTATCATGCCAACATGTTTTCTCTTTCCACTCTTACTTTCGCCGCTATCGACCCTATGCAACCTCTTTCTGTGCCGTCCCTTTCTTGCATCTCACTCACAGCCTTCGTACCCTCTACCATATCCTTCCATTCGTCCTCATTGACAGTTCTTGTCCATCGTTCTCTCTACGGACCGTCATTGTGCTGAAATCGCCTATTGCCATTCATTCTCGAATACTCGCGAACGTTAAAATTGCTTTTCTCGCCTCCATGTATCAGCGCTTAACCGGCGTCACGACGTAGCAGTCCTAGACACTGTCTTGCGTACTGTATTTCCCAATCGAGTTCAAAGAGGTGGAAGACTGCTGTGATATGCAAAATTGTTACCTTCTCCTCAAAACTCGGAAGTACGTACTGGGAGGGTCGTCAAAGGCGTCCGCAGGTGCGAAGAACTGGTCCCGAGGCAGCTTATACTGGTCGCGGAACAGCCCGAAGCAAGGGTAAAATGAGAATGGAAAGCACGATCCCGTAGTGGCAGGATGTGAGAGACCTATTTGTCCTTGGAGACGTCAGAATGTTCTTGCAAGCGTTTCAAGTTGCGAACGAAATAGCTGACGGGACGAAATCTAGGGATGGGTAGAAGAATCGTGGATACTGTTTTTCATGTGGACCCAGTATCAACGCAGCGTGGGTTGAGGTTGTGAAGTGTTAGACGACATGCTCGAATGTTTGTAGCACTGTGCAGACGTTTGCGGAATGATGGTATTTGATTCAGAGTTTCGGAACATGGAGAATTTTTTTCGAAGAACTGTCTCTTCTGGTGATTGACGACGATAAATGCGGGTCGTGTTGCTTCCGACAGCATCGCTGGAGGCGTATGTATTATTAATGTAGGCTCGAGTCTATCCTGAGTATCTGCAGGCCGATGGCTCCGGGCACCAGGAGCGCTCCTTGCTCGACGTCGAGCGCCGCATCCAAAATTTATGGATGATGCTTCGATGATATGCCTTGCCAGACTTGTCCAACCGAAGTTCCTGGCCGAGCACGGCTTCTGGCAAGACTTTAAAGGCCAACTATGGGATTTTCACCATAGTGCAGCTTCATTCTAGATCCCATGTCTGGGCATGTAAGTCATGCTCTTTTTCCGTCTTCCAAGATATTGTGATTTCGAGTGATCGATCCAGCTCCTCTCTCTTGCGATACGTAACTGTACCCAGCACCATCTCCCCAGCCAATGGTGCTACGTTGGAATCTTCGATCAAGAACACCCCCTGCTGCCAATGGGTTTGCTTAGTTGCTGGTCCTGTCGAGAATGCGACGATGCCTTCTTTTTTAGCCAAGGGGACTGTCATACTTGTCGCAAGGCTTGCCTCCGAAGATGCGAGAAAGAAGATGTCAAACCATATGACAAGTCCCTCAAGCAGTTTGTGCCCTTCCTTCCATTCGAATTTGTAGCCCTTCTCAAAAGTCAGGTCCTTTTTTGCAGCTGTGCGTAGGTCAAGTTGTAGAAAGGTGGCGCTGTCCGCGGCAATTTCTTCTGCGTCAACCGGTCTGGCCAATACCTCTCGGTGCGCCTTTTCGAGCATGTGCGTCATGTCGAACCCATAGACATCCTGCCAAAATCCGACATGAGAGACTTGGATCTCGGAATCTGCAAGAGGCGCAATTTGCAGGGTTGCATGCGAGGGCACCATTAGACCACCTGGCACTAAGTACTTGTCCCTAGCATAAATCACTGAGTCAAGCATTGACTCGTACAGTAAGCAATAGCCCATCCATTCTGAGACAATGATATCGACCTTGTCTGTCGGCAGCGCTACCTCCTCGATCTTGCCTCTTATACACTTCACAATGTCTTGAAGGCCGTTCTGTGCGACATTCTGGCGAGCTTTTTCGATGATGCCAGAATTGTCAACAGCATAAACAGTCTTGGCGCCCGCTTTGGCGCAAAACATAGATAAGATGCCAGTGCCGCAGCCGACATCGAGAACGACTTTATTCTGGAAGAGCTCCTTGTTCTCATAGATGAAATCTCGGTACGCATCAGTCCGAACTGTATCCTTCAACATGATCTCGTGGATCGAATTATACGAGTATGATTCGAAGTATCCTGAATCCACTTGCTCTTCCAGAGTCTGGGTTGCATCCTGCTCGGCTGCACCATGGATGTTCGTGGCTCGGGTGTTACCTTCCTTCGGCGCATCCACGTCTTCTAGCTTTGTGATCAAGCTCTTCTGGACCTCTGCGCGATAAGCATTAAATTGTGCTTGCAGGTTTGCCAGTTGCTCGCGAAGTTCTTCCACTTCGTCAACAGCAGTGCCGTTGACTTGGCCGTCTGCGAGATCCCCTAGGCTGAAAAGAAGGGCATCGTCCTCGAGCACAGGCAGCAGATACTTCTCATCATCGAAGTGTGACTTTGTAGTCAAATCTGGATTTGCGTTCCCTTCGCGGACTTCTGACCGAACATAATTGACCAGTTTGATTAAGCCGAGAAAATCTAGGCCTACAACAAAATTAGCATGATTTTAACCCCATCCCAAGCAACCGAGCTTACCGTGGTCCTTTCGAAGCTGCCAGACGTCGAAGCCGTACTTTTCTTTGCAGTGTTCGAACATGTCAATGACGTTAGGAAACACCTTGTCATCGAACAGTGACATGATGGCGACTTCTTCAATGTCCTCGTGGACATCTTCCCAGCCTTCATCGTTTTCGGTATTTAATAAATCATCCGATGACGTTGACGAGCCACTTTCACGAGCTGACTCTGCGTCTGTGGGCATGATGGACGTGAGATGTATGGGTCACTGAGGCTTTCTTCTTGATGCTGTTTGATTGGGTCAATCTTTGTCTGTCGCCATGGACTTTTGTGATTTTGTAGTGTCGTAGTCGTTCCCTAATTTCAGCTCACCGGGCTTGCGAGAAAAAAAATCAAATCTTGGCACTTGCGCATAGCTCAGCGCTCTCACGACGCGACTATTCACCAACTCCCACCGGCCTCTGCACGATTGACAATGCCGCAGCTACATTGTGATGAGACCGAGGTCGCTCAAGAAGTGCGCATAAGGGTGCTGAACAACCCTGAGTGCATCATCATCAACTTCGGCCTCTGGAGGAATTATGTTGCACAAGATCTCCTGACGAACTTCCCATCCTCCACGTATGTCCTGATCACCGACACCAATATTGGCGAAAAGTACGCCGAACCATTTCGAAAAGCATTCGAAGACGCAACAGGGCCCGCATCCAAATCACGGCTTTTAATCTACGAATTGCCACCTGGCGAAACCTCCAAGTCCACAGAGACGAAAGCTGACATCGAACACTGGCTTGGCACGCAGACGCCGCCATGCGGCAGAGATACCATTATCATCGCCCTAGGAGGTGGAGTTGTGGGTGACCTCACAGGCTTCATTGCAGCAACGTGGATGCGTGGAGTTAAATTTGTGCAAGTTCCGACGACACTTCTAGCCATGGTGGACTCTTCCATTGGTGGAAAGACAGCCATTGATCTGCCCATCGGCAAAAACCTCGTCGGCGCAATATGGCAGCCGCAGCGGATTTACATTGACCTTGAATTTCTTGGAACTCTGCCGCGGCGAGAGTTTGTCAATGGGATGGCAGAAGTCGTCAAGACCGCCGCAATATCAGATGAAGATGAATTTGCCGTCCTGGAGGACAATGCCGAGAAGGTCATGCGTGCTGTGAATGCTGATCCGGTTGCAGGCGCCGCGAGGTTCAAGGACGTCGAACAACTCATAATAAGAATTATTTCGGCTTCGGCGCGGTTCAAGGCAGATGTCGTGACAAAGGATGAACGGGAAACTGGACTGAGAAATCTGCTCAACTTTGGCCATTCCATTGGACATGCCATCGAAGCATTTCTTACACCACAAGTACTACACGGTGAGTGCGTGGCAATTGGTATGATCAAGGAGGCGGAACTTGCACGATATCTTGGTGTCCTCAACGGAGTGGCTGTCGGTCGACTTCAGAAGTGTCTCTCCGCATACGGTCTTCCTACACGTCTAGACGACCCGAGGATACAGAGGCTGGCAGCTGGCAAAAAGTGCACTGTTGATGGCATGATCCTTAAGATGGGCGTCGACAAGAAGAACATTGGTGCGACGAAAAAGGTTGTCCTGCTGTCCGCAATTGGTCGGACTTACGAGCAGAAAGCCAGCAGTGTGGTAGACAAGGACCTCAGAGTTGTGCTGTCTTCCAGTATAGAGGTACTACCTAGTGTACCCCAAGGTCTTGATGTCTTCTGTTCGCCACCCGGATCAAAAAGCATCTCAAACCGTGCGCTGGTGCTTGCAGCGCTTGGTTCTGGCACCTGTCGGATCAAGAACCTGTTGACATCTGCGGATACTGAAGTCATGCTCGAGGCCCTCTACAGGCTGGGCGCAGCTACATTCTCCTGGGAAGAAGATGGTCAGGTACTAGTGGTTTCAGGGAATGGGGGTGGCCTTGAGGCAAGCGCGGCCGAACTCTACCTCGGGAACGCTGGGACTGCAGCAAGGTTCTTGACAACTGTTGCTACTTTGACCCAGAAGAGCAAGGTCGAGTCCACAGTTTTGACTGGCAACGCACGCATGAAACAACGACCAATTGGAGACCTGGTGGATGCACTCCATTCCAATGGAGCCGAAATTGACTACTTGGAGAGCAACGGCTGTCTGCCGTTAAAGATTGCAGCATCAGGAGGCTTCAATGGTGGAGAAATCAAGCTGGCTGCCAAAGTGTCGTCCCAGTATGTGTCGTCCTTGCTTATGTGCGCGCCCTACGCGAAGAAACCAGTCACACTCAAGCTTGTTGGCGGCAAACCAATTTCTCAACCCTACATCGATATGACCATCTCGATGATGGCCTCGTTCGGTGTCGAGGTGCAGATCTCCAAGAGCGAGGAACACACGTACCTAATCCCGCAGGCAAGATATCAAAATCCAGCAGAGTATGTCGTAGAAAGTGACGCTAGCTCGGCTACTTATCCCTTAGCCATCGCGGCCATCACTGGATCAACGTGCACGATACCGAACATCGGATCTGGGTCCCTACAAGGTGACTCGAGGTTTGCAGTTGATATCCTCAAGCCTATGGGATGCGAAGTAAAGCAGTCCAGAACTTCTACAACAGTCACCGGACCTGCGAATGGCGAGTTACGGCCCTTGCCGAATGTTGACATGGAGCCGATGACCGATGCTTTTCTTACTGCGTCTGTGCTCGCAGCAGTCGCACAGGGCAGCAGCTCCAATACAACCCGTATCTATGGAATAGCAAATCAACGTGTCAAAGAATGCAACAGAATCGCAGCCATGAAGGACGAGCTTGCCAAGTTCGGTGTCACATGTCGTGAGCATGAAGACGGCATCGAGGTTGACGGCATCGACCGGCATCATTTGCGACAACCCGAAGGAGGTGTCCATTGCTATGATGACCACAGAGTGGCCATGAGCTTCAGTGTTCTCGCGCTTGCTGCGACACAAAGTACTCTGATCCTGGAGAAGGAATGCACCGGAAAGACGTGGCCTGGGTGGTGGGACGCTATGTCCCTGGTTTTCAAGGCTGGGTTGCAAGGAGTCGAGGCCGAAAGAGCACACCATGCTGGTAAGAAAAGACTTGTCAAAAACGAAGCCTCGCTTTTTGTTATTGGCATGAGAGGAGCAGGTAAGACGACTTCAGGACGATGGGCAGCAAAGTCGCTTGGGAGAAAACTGATGGATCTTGACAACGAATTTGAGTTGAGGGAAAAGAGAACGATCCCAGAGGTTATAAGACAGAGTGGCTGGGAATATTTCCGGCAAAAGGAGCTGGAATTGCTTCAAAGCGTGATGAGACACCAGGGAAAAGGCTATGTGTTCGCTTGCGGAGGAGGTATCGTCGAAACACCGGAGGCTCGCAGACTTCTGATCAACTGGCATCGGACGACAGGCAACGTCCTTCTCGTTGAACGTAATATACAGCAAGTCATGGATTTTTTACACGTCGACAAAACGCGTCCAGCATACGTCGAAGACATGATGGGTGTTTGGCTGAGACGGAAGCCTTACTTCGAGGAATGTAGCAACTTACTGTACTACAGCCAGCGTCTACCGAATGAAAATCTGTCACAAGCAGCAGAAGACTTCGATCGCTTTCTGCAGATGGTTACTGGCAGATCGGACACCCTCCAGAACATCGAACAGAAACACCAATCTTTCTTTGTTGCCTTGACATTTCCTGATTTAAGGCCACATGTTGGACTTCTGCCAGAAGTTGCACTTGGTTCGCATGCAATCGAGCTTCGTGTGGACTTGCTCAAAGATCCGGACTCCAAGGATGCAGTACCTTCTGCCGAGTACGTCACCGCACAATTGTCGTTGCTTCGCTCTGTTGTACCTTTACCAGTCGTATTCACCATCCGAACGCAGTCACAAGGAGGTGCCTTCCCAGATTCTGCACACAAGCAAGCGATGGCTCTCTACGCATTGGCCATCAAGATGGGATGTGAATTTGTGGATTTGGAAGTCACAACATTCCCGGACTCGTTTTTGAACGAAGTCCTAACGCTGAAAGAAGCCTCTTTCTCCAAGATTATTGCTTCTCATCACGACCCTAAAAGGCAACTTGCCTGGTCAAAAGCTGGTGCATGGATACCTGTCTACAACAAATGTTTACAATATGGAGACATTGTCAAGCTTGTGGGCGTCGCCGAGACCATCGACGACAATTTCGCCTTGCGCAAATTCAAACTCTGGTCAGCATCCCAGCACCCTGGCACACCCCTGATTGCCATCAATATGGGGCGTTCGGGTCAAACCTCTCGGATAATCAACAACTTTATGACACCGGTCAGTCATCCGTCGTTGCCATTCAAAGCTGCACCAGGCCAGCTATCTGCCACCGAGATTCGACAAGGCTTGTCCTTGATGGGTGAGATCGACCCGAAACAGTTTTACCTATTCGGCACACCCATACAAGCAAGCAAATCCCCAGCATTGCACAACATGCTTTTCAAGGAAACCGGACTATCACATCACTACTCATTGTGTGAGACAGCTGATACTACTGTCCTTCGTGATGCCATCAGGAAGCCTGATTTTGGTGGTGCTAGTGTGACTATACCGCTCAAACTCGACGTAATGAGTTTGCTTGATTCAATCGACGAGACAGCGAAAGTCATCGGCGCTGTCAATACCATTGTGCCGGTGACTGATGCGAAGTCCAAGAAGACGATACTCGTTGGTCGTAACACGGATTACCTGGGAATGATCGATTGTCTACGCACGGCCGGTGCCTCAAGCCTACTAGGAGACGGTGTCCAAGCTGCACTTGTCGTTGGTGGTGGCGGGACTGCGCGTGCAGCAATCCAAACGTTGCAGAGTATGTCTTACTCCCCAATATACCTCTTAGGCCGCAATGCCATGAAGATATCTGAATTAGCTGAGTCTTTCCCCGCCTCCTACAACGTCAAAGTCTTGTCAGCCTCTGATCCGAACGTTCTCTCGAAATTCGACTCACTCCCTAAGGTTGCAATTGCAACTATTCCGGCCAATCTTCCGATTGACTCAACTCTATCAGCTGCGTTACAGAAGCTCTTTTCTGCCTCAGCACAGGCTGCGCAAGCAGACACAGCGAAAGAACAAACCAGCACGAGCACCACGACAACTCAATCTGTGCTCCTTGAGATGGCGTACAAGCCAGCCTATACCGAGATAATGCGCATGGCGGAAGAGGTGGGTGGTTGGAAGACAGTACAAGGTTTGGAGACCCTGGTTACGCAAGGAATGTGGCAGTTCGAGCACTGGACGGGTATCAGAGTAAGGGGTGTCGGTGGTAAGAAATGTCGTGTAAGCTTTGTTTTTCCCCTTGGTAAATCATCGGAAAGGCGCTAATTCACTACAGACTGTCGTGCTCGCAGAAAGCATTTAATCACAACCGCGTGGATGTCTAATTACGTCTATAACCCTAACGAGCGAGGAAGTAGTCTTACTTA